>ENA-ORXD01001983-ORXD01001983.1-sediment-metagenome-genome-assembly--contig:-NODE-1983-length-14845-cov-3.352451_pt1 | contig 14845 bp, 12 predicted proteins | sample MGYA00237862_ERZ511471 | MGnify/ENA metagenome assembly ERZ511471 | reverse complement strand
TAGAATATTGATATAAATGAATACGGTTTGAAAGAGCGTATAAATTTAAAAATTATCTGAAGCTCACTTTCAGGAAGCTATACGTGCCAAATTCTGCTTTTCTTATTAATGTTAATCAGTTACACGTTGTTTAAGTTTTCATATTTTTGTTCTTTCGTCAAGGACTGTATTGGCTGCAAACCGTTCGCTGCATAATCACCTCCATTGCTTTGAAGTAATCCCGCTGTGCGGCATTATTCGACTTACAAATATAGTCCCACATGGCTTCGCATGTGGGATAATTCGACTAACCAATCTGACTGCGCTTCGCTTGTCATATTGGAGTCTCATTAAAATTTGGGTCTCATTAAGATTTGGCCGGAAATAATTTAATTGCCTGTTTGATTTCCTCTTTTAATTTACCTGCACTGTCTTTAAAAAACGTCTCGAGTGCGATCAAAGATTCCCTATTGCCGATGCGTCCTAGCGCCCAGGCAATCATACATTGAACACGTTCATCAGAATTTTCCTTAAATGCCCGGATAAGTTCAGTAACATATAAAGGATTACGGCTATTACCCATGGCGCGTGCCGCATTCATCTTCCAACGCCAGAGATCATCGGCAGACATATAAAACATATGCGGCCAGATTTTCTGAATGAAATATGTCTTATCCATATGCAAAAGCCGGGCAAGATCAAAATCAGCAACCTTTGCTGAAACACGGCGGTTTTGCGGCTTTTGTTTTGTCATCTGGTTTACATTGCGCGGGCAGACATTCTGACAACGGTCACATCCATAAATATAAAGACCCATGGGCTCGCGAAGTTCCAGCGGCGTGAGTCCATCACCGTAATAGGTTAAGAAGGAAATGCATCGTCGGGGATCAATTTTCCCGTCTCCCTTGAGGGCGCGTGTGGGACACGCTGCCACACAGGCGTTGCGGCACCAGTCGGGACAGCCGATGGATATGGAAGGTTCATCCGCCGGAAATTCATGGTCAATAACAAGCGCAATGGGAAAAACAAAGGAACTTCCTTCAGCGACACGGCTGGCGTAAAAAAAACAATTTTTGCCAAATGTTCCCAGACCGGCACGGGCGGCAGACAGCCGGTGCGGCAGATGGAAAGGAACTTTGGAATCAATTCCTCTTTCACTTAAAAATTTTCTCAAAGCCTTGATCTTAAGCGCCAGACCGTCTTTTGTCACCCGGTCATCATCGAGATAACAACGGCCGAAGTGGCGCTCCATCGGCAAGGGAAAGGATCCTTCGAAATAGGATTCCAGGACTACGATGATGGATTTCGCGCCAGCAAGGATATTTTTCGGATCAGATCCTGCCAGCAGGCTTAAACCAAGCGCTTCCGCCCAGCCATATTCTTCCTGCCGTGTCAGCAAGTAATCTTTTTGCGATTGAAACGGTTCGGCGGTGGTAAAACCGATATCGGCAAATTTCAGTCGTCTTGCTTCATCAATGATGTCCTGTTTGGTCAGCATAATTTAACCTCTTTATTTTTTATCTTTCTGTTTAAAGTATTTGCTTCTGTCCATCATAAAATCCTTATAGATAAGATAATGATCGGTGTCTTCGTATTGAATCCGCTGAATGGGAGATTGATCAAAACCATATATAATCGCCCGCGGACAAGCCAGCAACAGCGGCGAATGTGTGGCGATAATGAATTGGGCATGACCGTCGGCACTCATATCGTCAAGGATGTTAAGAAGTTCTATCTGCGAACGCGGTGAAAGCGCCGTTTCCGGCTCATCCAGCAGATACAACCCTTTGACCCGATACCGGCTGCGAAAAAAGGACATCAGCGATTGTCCGTGCGATTGCGTGGTCAGCGACTTCCCGCCGAAATAATTCAACTGGCCCCGATCCGCCGCCGCCCAGGCGTCAAGCAACTCGGCAAAGTATTGGAAATTTTTTGAGCCGAAAAACGAACCGGGCACGCGGCTGTCGGCCCAGCTAACGGATATATACTGATAAAATTTATCTTCATAGGGATTATAATCCGGCCGGGTTCTCTGGGTGTCACGCCAGATGTGAATATTGCAGGCGCAAGCCAGTGCTTCCAGAAGGGTTGATTTCCCCGTGCCATTCTCACCAACAAAGCATGTTACCGGCGAATCAAATATCAGTCTTTCTGTTTCCCGGAAAAGCTTCAAATTGAAAGGGTAACAATTTCTTTCAGGATATTTTAAGGAATGAAAAGTTATTTCTTGGAGATGCATTGTTTTATCCCTTTATTATATCTCGTGCATTTTATACATGAACCTGAACCTGATTACAAGGACATCCGCCTTGGGAAGAATTTCATCAATCTTTTTTAAAAATATTTGACAATACAGTTTATTGTCTAGTAAGTATTTTTCATTGTATTTTTCATTATATTTTTGATTATAAATTTATAACTGCTCTTATTCATGGATGGGGAAAAATGAAATTCAAAGAGTCATTAACCCTACTGTTTATAATCTTGATCCTGACAGGCTGCTCATTTCACGCGACACAGATCCGGGACGTTTCAGAATCAGAAATCCCCTTCAGGATTCAAGATCTAAGGAACGAGCTTATTGATAATGGCGTATCTGGAGCATGGTTTGATAAGCAGATCAGGAATAAAACTTTTCAACTCCACGCCAATATAGGAAAATATTTTCAAAATGCCGGCAACAAACAGAATGTTTCCAACAAAAAATCAAACTCTGCAAAAAAATGGAGAGGGAATTCGAGATTTCATAAAGGGGTGGCATTCGTAAAAAAACATCGTAATGTTCTTAGAAAAGCAGAGGCGAGACACGGAATTCACAAGGAATTGATTGCCGCCATCATCGGCATCGAAACCAATTTCGCCGATCATAAATACCGTGGCAAGTTCTATGCCTTTAATTCCTTGGTATCCCAGTATATTTTTACAAACCGGGAGGATTTTGCTGTTCGTGAAATCACAGCCCTTTATAAACTTTCACGCAAGACCGGACAATCGATGCAATATTTGAAAAGTTCTTACGCCGGCGCCATTGGCTGGGGGCAGTTTCTTCCTTCTTCGCTCATGGCTTATTTTGTAAAAAAGAACGGGAGAAAGCATTGCATGAATCCTTTTTCCATTGAAGATACCGTTTTAAGCGTAGAAAATTACTTGTATAAACACCAGCTCTCCAAAGCCAATATAAATGATGAAGACAGCAGATACGAAGCAGTGTATGCATATAACCACAGCGACAATTACGTTGAAGCGGTTCTCTCAATTTACGACAAACTTCGTAATCACCGCTTCACCGTAAAAAAAGATACTGGCAAAGAAAGTTGACCGATTTGACAATACAGTTTATAGATGGTCTGGAAAAAGCGTTGATGCAATCTTATAAAAAATTTACAGGTGGCATAAAATGAAATTCAGGTATTCTTTCATAGCATTTTTTTTGGTTTTTATTTTTCTGGCTTGCGCTTCCCATAATACGAATGCCAAAAAAATACCTGATTCAGTTATCAACTCCAGGCTTAAGGAATTGAAACAGCATTTGGTTAATAAGGGGGTGCCCGGAAAATGGTTTGATGACCAGATTGATGATTTTTCTTTCCAATTTCACTCCAATATAAATCAATATTTTCAAAAATCAGCGGAAAAGCAGATTGATCGCGATAAAAAACATACTCTTGCATGGTACTTTGCCCTGATTGGCGTAGATGCCAAAATCAATAAAGGAAAGTCTTTCATCAAAAGGTATAATGATGTTTTAAGCCGTGCCGAAGCAAAGCACGGAATTCATAAGGAATTGATTGCCGCCATTATCGGCATTGAAACCAATTACGCCGATAACCGTTATCGCGGGAAATTTTATGTTTTCAATTCTTTAGTATCCCAGTACATTTTCACCAACCGGAAAAATTTTGCCATCCGTGAATTGACGTCTCTTTATAAATTTTCGCGAAAGACGGAGCGATCTCCATGGTTCAGGGGTTCCTACGCCGGCGCGATCGGCTGGGGACAATTCATCCCGTCCTCCCTTTTATCTTTCTTTGTTAACGAACACGGCAAGAATGACGACGTTGATCCGTTCTCAGTGGAAGATACCATTTTCAGCATAGAAAACTATCTTTACAAGAACGGATTATCCAAAGGCAACATAGGAAATCCCGGCAGCAGATACAGTGCTGTTTATTCGTACAATCACAGTGATGTCTACGTGAAGGCGGTTCTCTATATTTATAAGGGGCTGAGAAATTAATGCCGCCAGATAAGAATAATGCACAAAAAGCAGGGGGACAGTTAATTTTTTTGGAATTCCTTTTTATCTTTGCGATAAGCCATATAACTGTGTAAAAGCCAGCCGATTATAAAACCCATTAGCAAGGAGAAGAAAAGAAGCATCGCCCGCGACATGGACATTTCCCAGAACAGAAATTTCACTGTCACAACGTCAATATTTTGAGCCACAAAAATCAAGGCAAACAAAACAAGGATAGCAATGAGTCCCATTTTGAAATTCATCCTCTTATCCTCCCATGATAATAATATTATATAGTTGTTAAAACTCACATATTTCGGGACTGTTCAAATACCCTAAAGGGCACTAAAGAACGCTCAGATGCAAGGCGCGCAAACAATCGAACCGCGAGGTGTATAACCTGAAGGTCACGCGTATTTACATACGTTGAGCGGTGCGGTTTGCAACGCAACACAGCAGACCATGGTGCCCTTTAGGCTATGAGTGTTTTTCAACAGCCTCTTTATTTAGACTCTTTACGCAGACTATACTTGATCATTTTCAATTGCAACCCCTTGCGGCTCAGACCCATTTTTTTGGCCGCCTGAGTAACATTTCCACCGGATTCTTCAAGACATTTTATAATCATTTGCCTTTCAACATTCTCCACTTGATTACGCATGTATTCTTTAAAAGGTTTTTTATCGTCACCGGCCGTAACTTTTGCGGCCATACTGGCGACGCCTTTAAATTCGGCAGGAATTTCATTGGAGGTAATTAAATTATTTTTTGACAATAGCATCATTCTCTCGATGAGATTTTCCAATTCACGTATATTACCCGGCCATTCATAGCGTAAAAGCAGCGCCTTTACATCCTCGTCCATGCTCACAGCAAGTCCCATTTTCTTGTTAAATTTCTCCAGAAAATAATCAATTAAAGGCAGAACGTCTTCCTTTCTTTCCCGGAGAGGCGGAATGTCAATGGGAAAAACATTAAGGCGATAATATAAATCTTCACGAAAATTCCCCGCCTGAACCTGACGCAACAGGTTCTGATTCGTCGCGGCAATGATCCGCACATCGACCTTAATGGTCCTCAATCCGCCGACCCTTTCAAATTCCTGTTCCTGAATGACACGCAGGAGTTTTACCTGCATCTCGCGGGGAATCTCCGCCACTTCATCAAGAAAAAGAGTGCCTTTATGAGCCAGTTCAAACTTGCCCGGCTTGGTCACAGCAGCACCCGTGTAGGCTCCTTTTTCATAACCGAACAGTTCGCTTTCCATCAACGTTTCTGCAATGGCAGCGCAATTGATTTTAATCAGCGGATTTTTTCTGCGCGGGGAATTATAATGAATCGCATCGGCAACAAGTTCCTTGCCTGTGCCTGTTTCACCGGTGATCATAACCGTTGTGGTCGTCTGCGCCACTCGTTTAATGGCTTCGAATATTTCCATGGTTTTTTGGCTTGTCCCGATCATGCCGATTCGTTCAATTTCCGAAGGCGCTAAAGACAATTCGCTTTCTTTTAAAACACGCGTTTTTATGGCCTTGGAAACAATATTTTTCAAATCATCCAGATCAAAAGGTTTCGTAATGTAATCAAAGGCACCTTTTTTCAGCGCTTTAACAGCGGTGGCAATCGTTCCATGGGCGGTAATCATAATCACGGGGATTTCTGGATACCGCTCGGCAATACGGATCAGTAATTCCATGCCATCGACGTCGGGCATTTTCAAATCGGTGATCACAACGGCAAACTTGTTTGATTGTAATATTTGCAGAGCTTCCTTTCCGTTGGACGCAGCAGAAATCTCATATCCTTCTTTTTTAAGCATGGCGGATAAAACCAGCCGCATATTCAATTCATCATCAACAATTAATATCTTTTTCATGGATCGTCATTATTACGCTTTAACATTTTAATCAAGACGGATTGTACGTAGTCCCTAATCGGCTGCTTTCAACCTGATAACAAATTCCGTACCCACATCAGGGGTTGATTTTACGCGAAGACTCCCGCCGTGTTCCTTGATTATTTTCTGACAAATGGCCAGCCCCAAACCAACACCCCTTTCTTTGGTCGTAAAAAAGGGTTTAAAAATATCCTTTAAACTATCTTTGGCTATTCCCTTTCCCGTATCCCGAATCGTAACGCTTATTTCACTGTCAGCGTCGGATTTTTCAAATGCCGTACAAAAAGTTAAAACTCCGCCGCTCGGCATTGATTCTATGGCGTTGAGCGCTATATTCAGAATCACTTGCATAAACTGCTGTTCGTCCGCTTCCGCCTCCGGTAGATTATCATCCAGTTCCTGAATGATGGTAATTGCTTCCACCAGCTTGTTGGCAGCAATAATGGAATTTGCTTTTTTGACAATCGTATTGATGTTTTGAAGTTTAAGATTGAGTTGATAGGGTCGCGCGTAATCCAGAAACTTACTGACGACATTATTCAGTCTGTCTGTCCCGTCGACAATCACGTCTAACAGTTCCCGCTGCTCGGACGTGGAAACTTCCGATTTCAGATACTGCGCCGCGCCTTTGATGGAACCGAGCGGATTACGGATCTCATGAGCAACAACAGGCGCCATTTCCGACAGCATCAGGGCTTTTTCCCTTTCCAGCTTTTCATCAAATTCATAGAGCGACGTAAAAACGTCTTTGCTCTCGGGGTAAAAATAACTGAATATTTTTCTTAAAATCATCTTCATTGGCGATAAAGAAATCACCACAAGAAAAGAGGCCACTAATAATCCTGCAAGGGGAGGATTTCCGTCGAAAAATTTCACGGTAAAATAAAAAATAACAGTTCCCGCGACTGCGCTGACAAAAATAACCAGAGACCGGGCAAAGAAATCGTGCAGCTCTCGAAGTTGCGGGTAAGCAATAATCAGCAAAATAAAATACAGCAGAAGCGAAGAAATAATGCCGTTTATTTCCGGCAAGTTTAATCCACCGTAATTTAACAAATCAATATGGCTTAAAATCAAGGCAATGGGACCCGCTGCGAGCAAATACCCCAGCCGCTGCTTTTCAGTGCCCGACGGTAATTTTTTAACATCCCAGATCAGCGCAATATAACAGATGACAAACGATGAAAGCATGTACGCTACGATAGCCTTACGAAAATAAATTGACATGGCGAATGGCGTAAACACAAAAAAAGCTCCGCATAGGCTTGCCAGAACAAAGGCCATAAAAATCCTTCGGGAAATAAACGATTTGTTTCGGGTTAAATAATGGAAAAACCAAAGCGCGGCAGGCGCAATGGCCAATCCTCCAAGATAACTTATCTTCAAAATGAAACCATAATGAAAAATGTCCCCCAGTACCATTGCTGCCTGTGAAACAAAAACAGCCGCGCATAAACCGGCGAATGAGGCCTGCAATTTATCCTTTTTACCGGTGATCATCAGCGAAACGGCAATGGTAAAACTGGTGGCGGCTAAAATAAATGTATCCATCATTATTTTTGAAAAATCATTTTCACAGAATTGTTCGATATGAATTTATATTTTTATACTTAGAACGATTCAGAAATATTATACTGCAACGGCAGCATTGACTGACACACCTATTTGCCAAAACCGGCGAGAGATAATTTAAATAAGAATCTGACATCGTCTTCCGTCTCGGTGTAATCCAATCCCATGCTCCAGCACTGTTTGTGATAAACCACTCCTATTGAATTTTCTATCTTCCGGGAGTTGAGTAGATCGTGTCTTAGAGCGAATGTGCCGTAAATATCATCGGTGATCACCGCTTTCACCCCCAGATTGATTTCTTCGCCAGAATCCTCCACGTGACGATAACCAAGCAGCAATGCATCACCCCGCCAATCTCTGACATGCAAATCATAGCTGTTTTGTTTCCAGCCACTGTAAAAATTATATTGGTCGCGTACCCGTAAAGAAAAGTACGGATGCGGACTCAGGTCGAATTCTATCCCCATATCGGCAAAGGGTCTTCTTTCCGGATCACGCCTGTCCATATCTCTACGGGCTTCGTGTATGTCGTACGTTTGAAATAATCGGAATCGCAAGAATTCCAGATAATGATGAGATCCCTCGTCACCTTTGATTCTGGCCGTAAGAGTATTGGTGAGCGACCAGGCAACAGCGTTTTGGCCCATCACCGTTTCGCCTGATAAAATCGGCGCAGATGTTGTAAATAATGAAAATGCCGGGAAATAATAATCGGGGACGTTATCCGTGGACACATCGGGAATATAGGAATAGATTATTTCCGGTTTAATTTCGTGTCTGATTTTTTCCCAGCCTTTCATATCGACATCGAATACCCGGGAAACCTGGCTCGTTAAAGAAACCGAGGCGTTATAAAGCGTTCTGTCGCTTGTTTTATTCTTATCCTTTGACCTTCTTCGTGAGTCATCCTGATGATCATCACGGCTCCAGTATGTCTCCTTGAAGGTAAACTGTGGCGTTAATTTCGCGTAATGAAATAGCCTCAGGGGCAAAGAAATAGAAGGCGAAAAATCAGCAAAATGTCCCTTGTCTCCTTCGTCCCGGTATAAATAATCATAAGTTCCCGATAGCTCATAATATAAAGGCGTATTGAATAACGGTTGCTTCATTCCCGTCAAAAATATCTCGGGGTACCTCTGTAGAATATGATTATTATCAAAAGCGGCGAAATCTTCCGTGTAATGAACTTGCCCTGTTATATTGTAATTTGACCAGCCTTTATAAAGACGAACAGTTGAATCCAGATAACGAAGCGATTTGTTGCCTTTGAACGAAACATTTTTAAAATCATCTTCATCTGTTTTGGCATAATGATCCAGATAGTAATTATTAGAAGAAAAATCTCTGAAATACCATTTGTCGGATACTTTTTTCAGATCGGTTCTTATATAGAACTGAGAACCGAAATCGGTCTGATGATTCAGATAATATGACCAGCGCTTGTGCATCCCCTGCCATTCGCGGCTCGTTGCTTCATCGGTTTCATCCGTGACGTGCTTCGTGTCTTCCATGAAATCACCGTAGAACGTGCCGACAGATTTACTCCCTAGATAATACCTGAATTCCACACCTTCTTTAAATCCTCTTTTTGCTATGTAACGCTGATAGAACGTCGCATCCATCTGCGGAGAAATCGCCCAGAAAAAAGGAAGCTCTATATCCATGCCATCTTTATCTCTCGAATAAGCCAGATACGGAAGTAAAAATCCTGTCTGACGTTTTGTCTTTGCGGGAAAAATTATGTATGGAGAATAGAGCAAAGGAATTCCCTTTACACGAAAACACGCGTTTTTCACCGAACCATAACCCTCCATAGTCACCATCATTTCCCGTCCGGTTATTTGCCAGTCCGGATCATCCCCGTCGCATGTCGTGGCGGCCGGTCGTTCGATGAAATAAGTATTCTCTCCTGTCTTTTCAATTTTATCGCCTTTGACATAGAAATGATTTTTCTCGTAGAAAGCCCGGGCGTTATATGCAGCGCCGGTTTTATCCATGATGTTAAAAATCAGTTTATCGCCCTGCAGGGTGTCATCGCCCATCTTCAACAATGCGTTCCCCTGAGCTGTGGCAATATTGTTTTTATTATCCAGTTCCATATCCTCGGCAAAAAGCGTGGCGCCACTGTAGATTATGTTCGCGTTGCCTTTTACATGATACACATCACGGGATTTATCATAATCCATGCTTTCGGCTTCAATATTGACGGGATTTTCGTCATCGACGGGTTCAGTGGCAAAAGATGGGATACCGTAAAGCAATATGACTACCGCAAAAAAGAGAGCTATTGTTAAATAAAACCTCCATGGAAGGAACATTGCATTGTTTTCAGGTTTAATTATTTTACATTCGCTCATGTTCATATTCTTCCTTGGCGGATGAAGACTTCATTGTGTGTTTTTGAACGGGTTTTTTATTAGCACATAAGGTGAGTTTAGGAAATACCTGTTTTATTTCGCCAGCCAAATAAAAAGAACCCGTTGCACAGATTAAATCCTGCTTCCCGGCCATGGCCAATCCCTGATGAATGGCCTGCTGCACGTTTTCAGTGGCAATGATCATCCATCCTTTTTTACTGGCAGATTCCAGCAAATCATCAACCGGCACGGCACGCCTGCTTTTAATTTGCGTCAATATTATTCTCGAGGCAAAAGACGCTATTGTCTGCAGCATCCTCCGGTAGTCTTTATCGGCAAGAGTTCCGAAAATGATAATCAAACAGCGATAGGAAAAATCTTCTTTTAACGACCGGCATAAGGCGTCAATACCCGCGGGGTTATGAGCCCCGTCTAGAATAAAAAGAGGCTTCTCCTGCAGAACTTCCAATCTGGCTCCCCAGGTTGTATTTTCAAGTCCCTGATAAATCGCTTTGTCATCAACATGAATTCCTTTTCTTTCACAAAGCTCGATTGTCGCCAGGGCGAGAGCGCAATTAATCAACTGATGTTCACCCCGCAGGGGAATCGTCAAGTTTTTTAAATTGCGATAAAATCCCTGATAAGTAAATTTATTTTTTTGTTTTTTGATTTTTATATCACGTCCGAAACAATAAAGCTTTGCGTGGCGACGCTGACAGACATCATGTAAGGTTTTCAGAACATTTTTTTGTTTTGCCGCTGTAACGCAGACACCGTTTTTCTTGATAATACCCGCTTTCTCACGGGCGATGGACTCCAGAGTATCGCCCAGATAGGCTGTGTGATCGAAATCAATGTTGGTAATAACCGAAACCAGCGGCTTGCAGACATTGGTTGCATCCAGTCTTCCACCCAAACCGACTTCCAGCACGGCAATATCAATCTTTTGATTTTGAAAATATACAAAAGCAAAGGCGGTTAAAAATTCAAAATACGTTACCGGTTGATCAACTTTTTTCCTCACCTGTTCGAGGATCCGGTTAAAATCTTTGCGGGATATTTTTCCGCCGTTAACAACAATCCTCTCCCGGACATCCACCAGATGAGGAGACGTATAAAGTCCGACCCGGTAACCGGCGCTGCGCAGAATGGAAGCGGTCATGGCTGCGGTCGAGCCCTTGCCGTTGGTACCGGCAATAATGATTGTGTTATACGATTTTTGCGGATTTCCTAACCTATCCAGTAGATCTTTTATCGCTTTCAGACCGAAGCGCATCTTATCAATGTTCAAACTTTCCAGATATTTATAAGTATTTAATTTCATTTATTTTTAACTCATATCTTGAATGTTTTTTGAAAACATTGCCAATAAATGAAAACTAGCACACCTTATTCGGACAGGCAACGAAATTATAAAAATGATGAGATGAAAGAAGTATTATTGATTACCAGATAACAAACTCTGCCAGGTATGACGTTCCAGAAAAGAACCAGGAACGTTTTGCTCCATTTCTTCAAAGAGTGCGAAAGGCACGGAAAATGTCATGAAATGCGGATCGCCCAATTGTTTGCGAACATAAACGCGGGCGGAAAGATCGGTAAGGCCTACAACAGCACGGGGATTTTTTGATTGTGCTTCACGATAAGGATAGATACCAATGGTTTGACAACCTGCGGCAAAAGGTATGATGACATTGTCATTATCCCCGCGACCATAATTAGCCAGAACGGTTAAAGCAGACAATTGATCGGGATTAACAAAAAAAATTATCGTTTGCGGTTTCTCTTTGATTGCATTGACATCGGACAACGGCTTAAGGACAACATAGTTTGAAGGGATGTCGGTAAGAGGTAAGGCCTGGATAAATTTTTCAACCTTGTCAGGGCTTTTGACATAGCGCTCGCCGTTCAAGAAATTGTCGTAACTTTCCCTGGTCATGAAGGGCTTTATCTTTTCGGCCACTTCTATTCCACCTTTTCTTGCGGCATTTCCGCTGGAAAGAAAATGACAAAAGCCCTCTTCACCGCCGGGGAAATTCATGTATTGATTGCCGAAACCCAAACCGACACCACCGCCAAAACAGCCGAAGGTTTTCTTGTCGGCAACAGCGGTCTTTCCCTTGGCCGCATGGACAATCAGCCACATCACACAGCCCCACTTGCCCTCGGCAAACTGCATAGCGTCGGCCGGCTTTTCATCGGACCACATTAGCGCCACCGGCTGGTATTTTAATTCAATCGCTTTGGCAATGGTACTTTCCATATTTTTTAATCATCCTGTTTTTTTATATTTTATAACCATGATGTATCTACAATGTCCATCAAAATTCGGATTTGCTGTTTTTCGTACTGACGAAGTCACTGTTGTGGGCGATTGTCAGACTTGAGGATTGTTCTCTTCAATATACATCCTTTATAAAATTTTTCCTATAGAGATAATCGACAAGGTTACGATTACATAATCCATTAGGATGATAATCAAGCGGATGAACGATAAACCGTTTCAAGGAATAATAACTTTTAAACGGCACATAACCGTCCAGACATAAGATTCCACGCGCATCGCATGCTTTCATTATTGCCGTATGAACACTTTCAAATGGATATCTCCCCAAGATGTCCTTGTAAAGCAGCGGATAAATCACCATCCGAAATGATATTCCACGCGCAGCCAGCATATCCTTCACAGATCGTATATCATCCATCGTGGAAAGAAATTCCTGCCGGTTTTGTTCACTGAAATACAGATCTTTATAATGCTGCACCGTAAGAGAACTCTCCTTTTTTATTACCAATACTTTTCCGGTTAATGAAAACAAAACGCTCGGGGAAAGTATTTTTATAATAGCACTCTGTCGATTTTCATTTCGAGACCAACGTATGTTTTGAAAATCAATCATCAATTTCTCATGTCGATCATTTATCATTTTTGACATCCGGACATCATTTAAGTTATAGAAATATATAACCTCGCTTACCAACGGCACTGATTTGATGATTTCTTGACATTTTTTATTCACATCATTAATATTCGCTCCCTTTTTGCCCCAATTTTGAAAATTTATTTTGGGGTAGTACTCATTCAACAAATATCCCAAAGTATCCGTTTCTTTCACACCATCTCCGAATGCAAAAGAATCACCGACAAAAGCAATCTGACGTTGCCTGTCCGGATGGTATCCCTGACGTCTCTGCTGATAATCATAGGTAACACAATACCAGTAATTGCCGTCATGAGGATTCATCGATTTAATCGGCAGGCGTCCTGCGGGATCGGAGGGATAACAATTGCCATCGTCAAATCTGATCTCTTTACCTTCGACAATCATTTGTGGCTTCGATGACATATCGTATTCGGACTTAACATTCTTTCTAAGATATAGTTTATATCCTGGTAAGCCTTCAATTTTCATTCTTCTCAGGACATATTCGGCAACACCAGTAGCAAAAATAAGGGAACATACGCATAAAACAATATTGATCAGATTATTTTTTTTACTCATTATGATATTTTTTTTCGTATGACTTATTCATAGAGGTTACCTTCATCCCTGTCACCGATAAATTTCAGATTTGTAATCCATAGATTTTTATTGATCCGCTTTTAAAAATCTTTTTGGTTTTTTGAATAGTTTTCTGAATCTGTTTATCTGGTATGTTAAAAAAGGGAAGGGTCAGCCCAAGAATGTTGTTGAGCCTGTTATCATCTTTCAGTTTGTTATAGTGCACATATTCATCAATGAAACTGTGCAGTATTCCCTTGATAGCAAGAGTTCTCGCATAAAAATCTTCGTACGTAAAATCCGGATTAAATTTTTTAAATAGTTCTCGGTTTCTCTCTGTTGCCATAATTACAATATGTTCGGAGATCAGACTTGAACCGTAAGCAACGAGATAAAGCTCGGATATTTCACGATATTTCTGAATGAAACAAATCTGTCCCATAATTTCCAGTGAAAACCTGAGGCAGGGATCATCCGTCTTTTTTACAAAATTATCGGTAAGTTCCACTGATTGACAAAACACATCTTTCACAATATGCAAAAGTATATCTTCCTTATTGTGAAAGAAATGATAAAGACTCCCCGTTGTAATCCCTGCTTCATCAATGATGTGTTGTATTTTCGTTCCGGCGTATCCCTGTTTGATAAAAAGATTCCGGGATACGTTTAATACCTTGTTTACAATCTCATTTTTATGCTGCATCCTCTTCATGCTTATTTACTAACAAGGAAATAATCGCAAGTCAACGTGAAGATGGCCTTGTTTATTCCCTAAATTAGAATTGATTCTAAATTTAACTTGACAGTATAGACGGGGTTGCGTATGATTAGAATCAATTCTAATTTAAAAAAGGAGGGGAAAACTTTATGCAAAGAAATCTTTCAGGATGTTGGAAAAAACCGGCAATCCTTTGGATGACCGTACTGCTCATAGGTTTTGGATATGCGAATGGTTTTGCCTATTACGCGGGACTTACAGCCCTGGAAAAGCTCAAACCGGAAGCACGCTATTATAATCCGATATTTGCGCCTCTGCCGGATGAGGTGGAAGAGGCATTTTCAAACGGACCGATTTCCAGCGATCAGGTTTTGAGCTTTGAAGATATCAACGAATTGCTCAATCCAGGTTATCTGGAGGTCGAAAACGGGCATATCCTGAATTCCGATGGCACAGGTTTCGTGGCAGTGAGAACCGACTTCCCTCAAGCGACCGGCGATATGATTCATTGGTGGTTCTGGTGGCATGCCTATAGAAACGTTCGCTATAAGATCTGGTGTCCCGGTGCACACTATGCAATAA
>ENA-ORXD01001981-ORXD01001981.1-sediment-metagenome-genome-assembly--contig:-NODE-1981-length-14853-cov-10.166419_pt1 | contig 14853 bp, 10 predicted proteins | sample MGYA00237862_ERZ511471 | MGnify/ENA metagenome assembly ERZ511471 | reverse complement strand
CGATGACGGCCACATAGGGCACCCACTCGGTCCCGGCCTCGCGGATCTTCTTGTTCACCGACTCGTCGCGGTCGTCCGCATCGGCCCTGACGCCGGCGGCGTTCATCCGGGTGCAGAGGTCGATCGCATAGGCGGCGTGCCGCTCTGAGACCGGGACGAACCGGACCTGCGTCGGCGAGAGCCATGTCGGAAGGCGGGGCACCGACTGGTAGGCGGTGTTCTCGAGCATGGCGCAGATCACCCGCTCGATCGAGCCGGTGGGTGAGCAGTGGAGGATTGGCGGGTGGATTTCCTTGCCGTCCATGTGATATGAGATATCGAACCTGAGAGAGCTCTCGACGTCGATCTGGACGGTAGGGTTCTCGATCGGTCGGCCCTGCCCGTCGATGGCGGCAAGGTCCACCTTAGCGATCCAGTAGTGGACGCGATCGGAGAGGATCTCGATGAGCATCGGCACGCCAGACTCCCGGACGATCGCCTTCACCCAGTCCTCATACTGATCCCAGAAATCCTGAGTGCAGCGGAACGCCCCGACAAGAGGGGTCCCGAGGTCGACGCCGCTCTGCCAGCCCATCCTGAGCTGCTCCTCGAAGCAGCGAAGGGCGTTGTCCATGTCCTTGCAGAGGGTGTGCATGTCGGGCATCGTGAAGGCGCGGAGCCTCTTGAGCCCGATCACTTCGCCGGACTGCTCGTGCCTGAACGAGTAGGTCGAGAGTTCGTACATCTTCATCGGCAGGGTGTTGGGAGAGATGTGCATGTCCCGCATGAAGGAGAACATGCCGAAGCAGGCCGCAAACCGCAGCATCATGTTCCGGTTCCCGCTCTTGAAGCGGTACTGCCGCTCGCCGAACTTGGCGGCGTGCTCGGAGATCGCCGCGTCGTCGAGGTCGTACATCACCGGGGTCTCGACCGGCATGCCGCCGTAGTCGAGGACGAGCCCGAGGACATAGTCGCCGAGCAGGTCGCGCACGAGCCTGCCCCTGGGCATCCAGCGGAGGTGGCCGATATCGGAAGCGGGCTCGTAGTCGACGAACTCCTTGGAGCGCATCAGGTCCACGTGGATCGGTTCGCCGCCGGCCGGAACCGGGAGACCGAGCTCTTTCTTGATAAGCGAGCCGAACGGCGAGTCGTCGGCGCATGACTCGGCGTCCTTCCGCTCGCCCTCCGGGGTGAGGACGAAGAAGGTGTGGGTGACGGTTTTCTTGGCGGGCTTCGCCTCCTCCTCGTCGCCGCCCGGCAGGATGGTGCGGGAGAGTTCGGAGAGCGGGTGACCCTTGCACGAAAGGGTGAACGCTTTATACCAGCCGAACGGGGCCCGCCGGACGGTCAGCCCTCCAGCCGCATTGAGCCCTTCCTCGATGCCCCGGAGTGCCTTTTTGGCGGCTTCGGGGCCGGCGAGATCGGAACTGAGGTGGGCGTACGGGTATACGAGCACCCGGTCGGTCTTCAGTTCGCCGGTGGTCCTGAGGATCTCGGCCACGGCCCGGTCCACGACATCTTCGATATCTTCTTCGTCGGCCGATTCAACGGCGCAGAAGGCGACGAGCGCTTCATCGAGTTCGTCCTCAAGGACGGCACCCTCCTCGGCGACCGGCGTCTTCTTCTGTGCCTGATAATCAATATGATCTGAGTGAATTAAGAGAAGCCGCATTGAAAACCCCTTTTCCTGATCAGATATTCCTTATAAAATTCTCTGTTCCTCTATATATGCCTTCAAATCCTGCGCACATTCTCGTGGTAACGCGAGAGGGTTGCCTGGCGCTGATCCATGTATTTCGCGTCTTTTTTGAGATAATACGGGTGATCAGCGCGCTCGGTCGTATAGAATACAAGTTGACCGATCGGCATCCCGGCGTACATGCGCACCGGGCGCTGGTTCACGTTGCACATCTCGAGGGTGATGGAACCCCTGAAGCCGGCGTCGATCCAGCCCCCGGTCTGGTGGAGCTCGATCCCGAGGCGGGCGATGGAACTCTTCCCCTCGATGCTCGCCACGATATTGTCGGGGAGCGTGACCGCCTCAAAAGTCTCGGCGAGCATAAAGACGCCGGGCTCCATGACGATCGAATCGGCGCGGGTCTCCTGCACGCGGGAGACGACGCTCGCCTGATCGTACGGATCGATCACATCGTCGCAGGGCTCGTACCAGACGAAATGGTCCCCGAGCCGGATATCCAGAGAGTTGGGCTGGATAAGCCCCGGATCGAAGGGATCGATACCGATCTGCCCCCTCCTTATCCGGTCTTCGATCTGCCAGTCGACAAGAATCATCGGGTAAACATTCTCCCTGCAGGGAGTTAGTTATTGTCCTTCTTCGCCGTCCTGATGATCGAGGTGCCACTCGGCCCGCCGCAGCAGGCCGTGGAGCGTGGAGACCTCACGCGTGGTCAGCGCCGTGCGCCCGAAGATGCGGCGCATCATCAGGAGCGTGTTGGCGCGCTTGTAGTCCGGGTGCTCGATCCGCTGGAGGAACTGGCCGAAGTGCTGGATCAGGCTCTCGCGCTCGATTTTGCCCGCAAGGCGGTAGGTGCCGCGCGGCAGGTGGGCGAGTTCGTGGCAGACGACGGCCACGGCGTGCGAGAGGTTCATGATCGGGTAGATCTCGGATGTCGGGATGGTGCAGATGAGGTCGGCGCGGGAGACCTCCTCGTTGTTGAGCCCCCAGTTCTCCCTCCCGAACAGGATGCTCACGGCACCCCCGGCCCCGTCAAGAACCGTCCTGATCTCGGCCGGGGTAAAATAGGGCATCCGCATCGAGGTGCAGACGGACTTGGAGAGTTCGCCGGTCGTCGCCACAACCAGATCGCTCTCCGCAAAGACTTCTTCGAGGCTCATCCGGACGGCGCCTTCCAGGACGTCGCGGGCATGGGAGGCGCGGGCGAAAGCTTCGTCCCCGAGGGCGCAGGGATTGACGAGGACGAGGCGGGTGAACCCGAAATTCTTCATCGCCCGCGCCACGAATCCGACATTCCCCTCATAGAGGGGTTCGACAAGTACAATGGAGATCTCGGGCATGGACCGGTTACTGGACTGCTTTCACCGTCGCCTTCAGGGTCTCGACGCCTTTCTCATAGACGGCGTTGCCGACGACGATCGTATCGGCGTACCGCCCCATCTCGGCAGCGCGCTCGGCCGAATCGATCCCGCCGCCGTAATACAGGCTGGCGTCCGCGATCGCTTCCGATGCCGCCTTTACCACCGCCGGGTCTCCGTAGGTTCCCGAATACTCGATATAGACGATCGGGAAGTGGAAGTAATGCTCGGCGCAACGGGCATAGGCCGCAACTTCGGCGGGTTTCAGGTCGCAGACCGCCCGCGTCACCCGGCCCACGGCCGAGGCGGGGTTCAGGACGACGTAGGCCTCCGGGACGACCTGCTCCCAGGGGATCTCGGGGCAGGCGAGGGCCCACTGCTGGTGCTTGCCGACCACCCAGCGGGCGTCCGGGGTGTTGAGCACGCTCGGGACGAAGAGCATGTCGACACCCTCGAAGATGGCGCCAGACGGGTCGGCGGGCTCGACGACCAGCGGGATCCCGTAGTCTTCGACCTGTTCGCGCAGGTCGGCGAGGTTCTCGCGCGTTACGTTCAGCGTGCCTGAGAGGAGGATCGCATCGGTCCCGCTTGTGGCAACGGCCTCGACCGCCGCGGCGTCGAGGTGCTTATCGGGGTCAAGTTTTGTCACATGCGCCCAGTTCTTCCATTTGAGATGCGTGCCAGTCATGTGCGTACTCTCACTTTTTGCGGTCCGCCGATATAGATGCGATGTAGGTCCGGATCTTTCCTGCCGGAATTCCCGAAACTGCCGAAGCCCGTTCGGGGTCGACCGCGGCGAGGCTTGCCGCGTCGACGATCCCTGCCCGGTAGAGTTTTTCAAGTGTCGATTCACCGATGCCCGGTATGGCGAGGAGTTCTTCCTGCCCCTTTTCCAGGCGTTTCTGGGTGATCTTCGCCGGGGTATCGAGCCCGATGCTGCTGCAGGCGACCTCGGCGTGTTTGCAGACGGTCTCCACCCGCACTCCGCTCTTCACGCTGATATAGGCGGGGTGAAGATCGGCAAAGTCTTCGGGGCCGGCGATCCCGGCCTCGAGATACTTTTTGATGCTCACCGCCGGAAGACCGGCCTCACGCAGCCGCCGTTCGCTCCGGATCGCCTGCGCTTTTGTCCTGATGGCCTGTGTCTCCTCGTCGGAGAGTCCGGCGTCCCTCAGGATTTCCACACGGGCGGACCCAAGCGCCTGTATGTCGTCGATCCCTGCCGCAGCCAGTTTCTGTGCGATCTTCGCATGGCTCCGGCCGCGCCGCGGCGGGACTTCGGCGCGAATGAACTTCTTGAGTTCTGACCGGCGCCTCAGCAGGTCGAGCACGTCGTTCGCCTCCCGCACAAGGGTCTCCGCCTCATCATACCCGATGGCCAGGCGGGCGGCAAGATCTGCCGCCGGCGTATGGACGATGTCCGGGATCGTGTACAGGTGACTGGCATGCAGACGTTCGAGAAGGACGTCGGTCATGTGGGGGATCAGCCTGAGCGTTGCGTTATTTGATTCGATATGCGAGCAGAGAGGGCAGCCGATGTCCCAGGGCCGCGCCCCTTTTCGGATCAGCCTGATATGGTTGAGACGGTGCTTCTCGCAGACCTGGTCCAGGCGGATCGCCTTGCCCCACTGCACGCCCGGCAGGCTGATGTTGAAGGTGCATTCAGGATACCCGGAACAGCCGATGAACTGAGAGGCGCCGTGGACCTGCCTGATCTGGAGGTCCTTCCCGCACACCGGGCATGGGCCGACCGTTCGCTCCTCAACGGTCCGGTCCATGATCTCCACGCCGATCTGCTCCTTATGCGCTTCGAGATCGTCGAAGACCGAGTGGAGCATGGCGCGCGACTCGCTGATGACGTCGTCGCGCGTCCGTTTGCGCTCCTTGATCTGCTGCATATGCGATTCAAGGGTACGGGTCATGTCGGGCCGGGTGATCGTGTCGGCGTGTTTTTCAAGGGACTCGACGACCGCACGCCCTACGAGCGTCGGCCTGAGCGGATTGCCCTGCACGTACCGCCTGGAGACGAGTTTTCCGATCACCTCGTGGCGGGTGCTCTTTGTGCCCAGGCCGAGCTCTTCCATCGTCTGGATCAGCCGGCTCTGGGTATAGCGGGGCGGGGGCTGGGTCTCTTTCTCCTCAAGATCCACATTCAGGAGAGGGAGACGTTCGCCGACGGTACAGGCGGGAATCACCCGTTCGGCCGCCTCGCTGTACGGATAGACGCGCCGCCACCCCTCCTCTTTGAGCTGTCCGCCGGTGACGGTATAGGGCTCCCCGCCGGCGTCGAAGTTCACCTTCATGGTGAGCCATTTCGCGTCCGGGGAGAGAGTGGCGAGAAAACGCCGCACCACGAGTTCGTAAAGCTTCCAGCGTTCCTCACCGAGCTGCGACCGCGTCGCCGCCCCGGTGGGGTATATGGGCGGGTGATCGGTGCTCGATTTCTTGCCGCGGGTGGGTTCGGGCCGCCCATGACGCTCCACCCACGTAGCATCCCCTGAGAACTCGGTGGTCTTGAGCATCCCGAGCACCTCGCCGAGGTTGAGGCTCGCCGGGTAGACGGTGTTGTCCGTCCTCGGGTACGAGATGAAACCGTTCATGTAGAGGTCTTCTGCGACCCGCATCGCATTCGCCGCAGAGAAACCGAGTCTTCCTGCAGCGACGAGGATGCCGGTGGTGTCGAAGGGCGTGGGCGCGCGGTCGTTCTTGACGCCTTCCCTGACTTCAGTGACCGTGAGAGGTTCTTTTGTCCTTGCCCGGGCGGCGACGGCATCATCGTGATCGACGAACCGGCCGTGAGTGTGGCGGAGTTCAAGATGAGCGCCTTCTTTTTTCGTATCCAGCGTGATCATCCAGTATTTCTGCGGGACAAAGGACTCGATCTCCTTTTCCCGGTCAGAGATCATCGCAAGAGTGGGGCTCTGAACCCGGCCCACCGAGAGGATGTTTGCGCCCCCGCGCTTTGCTGCAATAGAGATGAAGCGGGTCAGCGACGCCCCCCACATCAGGTCGATGACCTGGCGCGACTCCCCCGCGGCGGCGAGGGCGAAGTCGAGTTCGGTCAGATCGGAAAAGGCTCGTTTGATCTCCTGCGGGGTGATCGCCGAGAACCTGGCCCGCAGGATCTTCACGTTAGGGTTCACCGCCCTGACGAGTTCGTAGGCCTCCTTGCCGATCAGCTCCCCCTCGGTATCGAAATCGGTGGCGATGGTGACGAGGTCGGCCTTTTTCGCAAGTTTCTGAAGGATTGAAACGATACGCTTCTCGGTGGGGCGTTTCACGATCCCGGCGTCGATGAGCGAGCGGGGGGGCCGCTCCTCGCTCCGCCAGTTCGTATAGCCCTCCACGAAATCGACCTCGACGACGTGCCCCTTCAGGCCCACGAGCACGGTGTCGTCGAAGGCGTAGGTGTCGACCCCACCCTCTTTTTTGTTCGTGACGCTACTGTTTCCCGCAAGCATGGCGGCGATCCGCCGTGCCGAGATGTTCTTCTCTGCGACGATCAGGTGCACGGTTCAGGCTCCCTCCTCCGGGGTGATACGGGCGGCGATCAGAGGAGTGATCTCTTTCGGATCGGCCTTGCCTCTTGTTTTCTTCATCACCTGCCCGACCAGGAAGTTGAGCGCCGCTCCCCTGCCTTCGCGGTAGTCGGCTACCGCCTGGGAGTTTTCAGCGATCACTTCGTCGATGACGGCGGCGAAGGCATCGGCGGTACCCTTGCCGAGGTTGTGCTGCTTTACATAATCCGAGGGCTTCACCGGCGTTTCATCGGTGACGACGGCGTCGAGCAGCGCCCTGAGCACGTCCACGGCGACCCGGTCGGTGACCTCGTCGCGGCCGACAAGGCCGACGAGGTCGGCGAAGTGGTCGAGGGGCACCTTCGCCACCGGCATGTCCCGGTAGTTGAGTTCGCCGAGCAGGGTGTCAGCCGTCCAGGTGGCGGCAAGATTCGGTTCAACTTTTGCAGCGAGCGCCTCGTAGAACTCGGCAAGCCGCAGGTCTCCGGTGAGGGTCCGGGCATGGTTGAGGGAGATGCCGTAGGTGGCCATGAACCGGTCGCGCCTGGCGTCGGGCAGTTCGGGGAGGGCGATCGCTTCGACCCAGTCCTTCACCCGCAGGGGCCGGAGGTCGGGTTCGGGGAAGTAGCGGTAGTCGGTCTCCGTCTCCTTGGACCTGGCCGAGGTGGTGATGCCGCGGCCCTCCTGGAAGTGGCGGGTCTCGCGGTCCACCCTCAGGCCGCGCCTGATCAGGTTCTTCTGACGGGTGATCTCAAAGGTGAGCGCTTTTTCGACCCCCTTGTACGAGGAGATGTTCTTCACCTCGACCCGTTCTGAGCCGCGGATCGAGATGTTGGCGTCCACACGCAGACCGCCCTCGCGCTCGCCGTCATAGACGCCGAGGTACTCGAGGGTGGCGCGAAGTTTGTTGAGGAAACGCCGCGCTTCCTTCGGCGACCTGAGGTCGGGCTCGGTGACGATCTCGATGAGCGGGATGCCCGAGCGGTTGTAGTCGACGAGGGTATAGGCGACGCGGCCGGCGCCGGCCTTGTGGACGAGCCGCCCCGGATCCTCTTCGAGGTGGATGCGGGTGATCCTGACTTTCTTCTCGCCGTCGTCGCCCTCGATCTCCAGGTAACCCCAGACGGCGAGGGGCCGGTCGTACATCGTGACCTGGTAGCCTTTCGGGAGGTCGGGGTAGAAGTAGTTCTTGCGTGCGAACTCCGACTCCTCAGGCACCTCGAGGTTGAGGGCCTTCGCCACGCGCAGGCCGTACTCGACGGCCTTCCGGTTGATCATGGGGAGAGAGCCGGGCAGGCCGAGACAGACCGGGCAGACATGAGTGTTCGGGCCATCGGTCTTGTAGTCGGTGGAGCAGCCGCAGAAGAGTTTCGTCTTCGTGTTCAGCTGGCAGTGGATCTCGAGCCCGATGATCACGTCGGTGTGTTCAGTCATCGCCGCACCTCCTCGTAGGCATAGGCGGTGTCGATGATCCGCTCCTCCTCGCAGTGCCTGCCGATGAGTTGCAGCCCGACCGGGAGACCGTCCACGGTGCCGCAGGGCACCGAGATCGCCGGGACGCCGGCGAGGTTGGCCGGGACGGTGAGGATGTCGGCGAGGTACATCGAGAGCGGGTCGGCGGTCTTCTCGCCGAGGGCGAACGCCGTCGTGGGCATGGTCGGGCCGGCGATGACGTCGACATCCGCGAAGAGGCGGGCGAAGTCCTCGCCGACGTTCTTGCGGGCTGCCTGCGCCTTTGCATAGTATTTTCCGTAGTAGCCGGCCGAGAGGGCGAAGGTGCCGAGCATGATCCGCCGCCGCACCTCCTTGCCGAAGTGCTCCCGGCGGTGCTCCTGATAGGCCTCGTGCCACGAGCGCTTCGACGCGATATCGGGTCCGTAACGGACACCGTCAAAACGGGCGAGGTTCGAAGAGGCTTCACAGGTGCAGGTGACGTAGTAGGCGGCGAGGGCGAACGCCATGCTCGGCATCGAGCAATCCACGATCTCGGCGCCGAGATCGGCGAGGTCGCCGATCGCACGCCGGACCTGCTCGGCGACGGCGGGGTCGACGCCCTTGCCGAAGAACTCGGCCGGAACGCCGATGCGGAGGCCCTTGATCCGGTTCGAAGAGGGTGTGTGGGCGAAGGGGCGGTCGATTGAGGTGGCGTCCCTGGCGTCATGACCCGCGATCACCGAAAAGAGGCGGGCAACGTCGGTCACGTTCCCGGCCATCGGGCCGACGCCCTCGAGGGAGTTTGCATAGGCGACGAGGCCGTACCTGGAAACCCGTCCGTAGGTGGGTTTCAGTCCGACGATCCCGCAGAACGCGGCAGGGCACCGGATCGAGCCGCCGGTGTCGGTGCCGAGGGCCATCGGCACCATGCCGGCAGCCACGGCGGCGGCGCTTCCGCCCGAAGACCCACCGGGGACGCGCGCGGTGTCGACCGGGTTGGTGGTCGGCCCGAATGCGCTCGACTCGGTTGTGGTTCCCATGCCGAACTCGTCCATGTTCGTCTTGCCGACGACGGCGGCGCCGGCGGCTTTCAGCAGTTCGACGACATGGGCGTCGTACGGCGGGATATAATCCTTCAGGATCCGCGATCCGCAGGTGGTCTGGATCCCGGCCGTCGAGATGTTGTCCTTGACCGCCACCGCTACGCCGGCCATGGGGCCGTCACCGTGCCCGGCCTCGCGGCAGATGGTGATGAAGGCGTTCCAGCGGTCTTCCGCATCAAAGGTTACGGATCCCATTACATCACCTTCGGAGCGCGGATATAGCCGGCCTCCGACTCGCCGGCGTTTTCAAGGACGTCGTCGAGGGGGAGGGAGGGGGCGATCTCGTCGTCCCTGAAGATGTTCGTCGTCACGGCCCCTGGCCTCCCGCTCTCCTCGACCTGATCGAGGAGATCGAAATATTCGAGGATGGCGTTGAACTGCCCGGTAAACTCGGCAAGTTCGTCGTCGCCTATTCCGATATCGGCAAGTATTGCGATATGTGCTACGTCTGACTCAGAAACCATTCATGTCCCTACCCATGTCAGTTAAGTACCCTTGTACCGACTTTTTATAACCGTTGTGACAGGCGAGGTGCTGGATCGCCTTCCAGATCCCGCTCCCGTACTGCATCGCCTTCTTTTCTCCACGGGCAAATTCGACGGGGATATGCCGTTCTGCGACCTGCCGGAGGGGCAACTTCCTGACACCGCCGCACACCTTCTCGCCGGGAGGGATGGTGCGGGCTGCCGCCACGACGCGCAGATCAAGGTACGGGAGAGAGAACGAGGTACCATAGAGGGAGGCGACGGCCCCGTCACGGGCGACCTGTCGCGGGATGTCGTCCACGCCCGCCTCAAGAGAGGCCGCAAGGTCCGGGCTTTCCAGGTACCTCGCATACCCGCCGAAGAGTTCGTCCGCACCCTGTCCGGCCAGGATCCGGCGGTAGCCGTGCTCGCCGGCCCAGCGGGTGACAAAATATTCGGTCGTTGCGATGGAGGCGTCGACCGGGTTCGGGTCGTCCAGGACACCGATCACCTCTCCGAGCGCCTTTTCGACCTCCCGTTCGGTGACCGTCACAGCATCGCAGGAGAGGCCCAGGGCGTCGGCGAGGGCAAGGGCGCGCCCGTGATCGTGCGATCCCTCCAGGCCTACCACGACGCAGGGGAGGTGGGCGACGGCGGCGACGAGGGCCGAGTCCACCCCGCCCGAGAGGGCGACGGCGGCGCCGTCCACCGCCCTGAGCGCGACCGCCTCGACGATCGCCGTCTCAAGGTCGCCGGCCGGGTAGCCGGGGTCGACGCGGCCGACGACCATGCCGTTGCGGGTGAGCGTCCCGGCCGGGCAGTCGCCGGGCGCGATCCCGAAGTGGTCGCGCGCCCGCCACTCGCCGTACGTAAACGAGAACTCGCCGCCGAACTGCAGGGCGGCAGAAGGGTTCTCTGAAAGAAGGGCCCGGACCTCTTCGCCTGAGAGGGGCCGCCCGCCGCACTCGACCCATCCGGTCAGGGCCAGGTCAGGCATGCCGCCCCTCCGGGGATTGCTGGATCTCCGTCATATCTTGAGATTGTTTGGGGCTGCACGCTAATGATAGGCTCGATCCCGGATCCCGTAACTGCCTCGCCCCTTCAGTGCCGCCCATCGGGTTCCCGGAACAGGCCGTAGTGCCGGCGGAGCACCCTCCTGATCTTTTCAGACCTGAGCCAGCCCTGGTCGAGGCTGTTGATGAGGGTGTCGATCTTTCCGGTCTCGGCACGGATCTTTTCGGCGACCGCCTCATCGTACAGGTCGGCAAGCCCCAGGATCACCTGGAGCGGGTTTCTGATATGGTCGTTGAGGATGGCGAACTGCTCCATGTTCTCCTCGATCTGCCCGAACGCCTCGGCCTCCATTCGCTGCCGCTCTTTTCTCTCCGAGATGTCGCGGGCCACGGCCAGGATCACCGGTTTACCGTCGATATCACAGAGGTGACTGTTCACCTCCACTGCAAGGGGGGTGCCGTCCTTTCGCAACTCAACGGCTTCGTATTTTGCAGTGCCGTACATGAGGAGGCGCTCCATGATATCGGCCAGCACCGTGCCTGCACCCGGTTCCTCGACGTCGCCGACGGGCACGTTGAGGAGTTCCTCCCTGCAATAGTGCAGGCTGGTGCAGGCGGCCCGGTTCACTTCGATCAGCCTGCCCGGCCGGTTGTGCGGGGTCAACTCTATCAGGAAAATGGCGTCGTTCACCCGGTCGAAGATGGCCCTGAACTTCTCCTCGCTCCCGCGCAAAGCATCTTCAGCCTTTTTCTGTGCGGTCCTGTCGAAGAACAGCCCGACGACGGCTGGCTCCCCGTGGTAACGCGTCCCGAGCCCTATATAATCAAGGCAGAGACGGCTGCCGTCTTTCCTGACGCCCCCGTACCTCTCGTGCACGGAGACGATAGCGCCGGAGAGGATCTGCTCCGTGGTGCGCCTGAACCGCTCCCGGTCGTCGGGATGGAAGATCTCCGATACCTTAAGGTTCCCGACGGCCTCCTCCGGTGTATAGTCGAAAAGTTCGGTGAAGGCCGGGTTTACGAAACAGATGGTTTCCCCCCTGAACAGGCATATGCCTGAAGAGGTGGCGCTCACCGGCAGACGGAAGAGATCTTCCAGATGCACCCTCCTGATGGCGGCGCCGATGATATGCGCCACCGCCGTGAGGGCGTCGGTCTCCATGGAGGACCATCCCCACCCGGTCCGGCAGTCGCCGATCCCGAGGCACCCCCACCACCCGCCGTCGACGAATACCGGGACCGCCGTGAAACCGGCGACGTGGGTGGCGTCCAGGATCTGCCGCACCGGTTCCGGGAGCTCTTCGGCCTTTCCACCCACCGACCGGCCGGCGGCGAGGTCGGCATAGAGGGCAGGTGCAGTCTCTGCGATACGAGCGAAGAGACCGGCGACGCGATCCGCACCCATCGGTTCGACGCCGTCGCTCCCCCATTCCCAGAAGGCGGGTTCACCCTGATCGGCCGCGATTTCCACTCTCCGGAAGAGACACACCCTGTTCGCATCGGTCGCCTCGCCCAGACAACGGAGTATCCCGGGTATCTCGTCGGTCCACTGAGGCCTGTTCAGCAGGCGTTCGGCGGCGTGCCCGACGACCCCGATGATCCGCTCCCCTGAAGAATCCTCTGCGGAGGCGGGATGCGCCCCTCCTGCCTCTGGAGAGGGGGCGCAGACATCCAGACCAGGTGACAATGATCGTGTTTTCATAGTTATCGGTGGCGATCGGAATGCCCGCATAGAGTAAGATGGTGATATTGCCCTTCTTCATGTGGAGGAGCGCAGTTGACCTTTCCGACAGGAATTCCGTGTACTTTTCTCTCATTTTCATGGTGCAGACAACCATAAAGAGTTCTTACGAACAAGCGCCGCGGGAAGATAATTCCAGGGAAGTGGAGGGGAAAGGGTGGCAGAATACGAGTTGGTTAGAGAGTTGTCAAAAATCTTCACGCGCAAGAGAGCTGACGCCCTCGGAGGGGCCGCTGCTTGACAGATCGGGACAGTTGCAATTTCTTGCGGCGATGACCGACAACAGCGGGAGTGCTCAGAGATGGCAGAGAGTGCGTAGGAGCTTCAGACGAAGAGACCTCTCTGGTGGGGAATAACAGCGAGGCATCCATTGAACAGTAGTTTACAGGTGTGAAGAACGTGGACGCTCTCTGAGAATGCAGGAGTAATTTCACCGAGTTGCAAGTTCAATAGTTTGCAGATTACTCGATAAAAATGTGTTAATGACATCAAAAAATAAAAATGGCCCTGTACAATAACGAAATATTAATGCCTGACTAATAAAATATAAGGCCCATAGAGTTACCTGAGTGTTGTGGGAGTGCTAAAATGGATTTTGTCGATCAGATCAAAGCGTTTGCTTCACGAATACCCAAATTAAGTGAGAATATAAACACTGAAGAGGCTACAAAAAATGCGCTAATTATGCCTCTCATAAACATATTGGGGTATAATGTGTTTGATCCAGCAGAAGTTGTACCCGAATTTACTGCAGATCACGGTACAAAAAAAGGAGAAAAAGTAGATTATGCCATTATGAGGGACGGCAAACCGGCAATATTAATCGAATGTAAAAGCATAGATTCCCAGTTAAATGGAGAGGAAGCATCTCAATTATTCCGATATTTCAGCGTCACTGAAGTTAAAATTGGAATTCTAACAAATGGAATAATATATAGATTTTATTCAGATCTGGACGTCCCGAATAAAATGGACGACAAGGCGTTTCTTGAAATAAATTTATTGGATATCAAAGACTCCACTGTCGGAGAACTTAAGAGATTTACCAAAGAATCGTTCGATCCCGAGGATCTTACCAGCGCTGCCAGCGAGTTGAAATACACCAAAGAGATCAAAAATATCCTTGCAAAAGAACTAGAAACACCCTCAATCGACTTTGTGAAGTTTTTTGCAAAGCAAGTTTATAGTGGAATATTAAATCAAAATGCCCGTGATAAATTTACTATAATAACGAAAAATGCCCTCAATCAATTTATTAATGAACGGATTAATGAGAGATTAAAATCTGCTATGGCAGAAGAACATCCTGTTCAGTCAAAAGATGCAAATTCATCAAATGAGATATCTATCGATAAAAATGTTGAAGAGAAAGACAATGGCATCATTACCACCCCTGAAGAATGGGAGGGATATTACATTGTAAAAGGAATTCTCCGTGAGGTTATTGATACAAAAAGAGTTACCTTGAGGGATACAAAGAGTTACTGCGGGATTTTACTCGATGATAACAATCGAAAACCGATTTGTCGGTTGTTATTTAATGCAAAACAAAAATACATTGTTGTCTTTGACAGAAACAAGGAGCAGCAAAAAATTCCCATCGAAGATATTAATGAAATATATAACCACACCGAGCAGTTGAAAGATGTTGTAAGATATTACGATGAATAAATTTTTTCGATTCTGTAGAATTCTCATTCCGGGATGCTGATGTTGAGGAGGGTGAGTGTCAGCGAGCTTGAGAAAACCATAGGTTTTCAAGTGGCATCCCGTCATCACCTATAATATGGAATATGATTCCAACAAAGCCTGAATCTGTTCACTTCTCAAAAAATCAGTTCTGTTGAATCGCACAAGAATGTGGATTCAAGCATTCATGGTAATCCCAATACCCAGAACGGTTAATACCTCTCCAGTACAAGTGAGGGCGGATCCACTGCCTCTCCCATATTTTGAGGGGACTCATCACCCAGACCTCTACCTACGAACCGGATCGGAAAAAAGAGGACAGGAGAACCAGAAGAGATAGGTTATCATCCTGCCCCCTATCCTACGGGAGGGAGTAGGGGAGGGCGAAAAAACCCCGGCCGGCGCCACTGAAAAGAAATTCAACAAAGCCAGAAATTACCCCCTCAATGCAAACCAGGCGTTCCGCAGCCCGACGTTGTACTGGGCGATGAAGAGGGCGTCTCCGACTTCGATCATCCCGTTCCGGTGGACATCGGTCTTCGTGAACAGTTCGGTGTCGGCCGAGGGCTTTGAGGAGAGGCCGACGATCTGCTTGAGCACCCGCAGGGTGTCGGCCTGGTTGACCGTGCCGTCGTCGTTGGCGTCGCCTAAGAGGACGGCCTGGCCGGCACCGATGACCGAGTAGCCGCTCGTCACCTTGGGCGCCAGGACGGCGTTGGTCCAGGCGACCATCTCGTCGCCGTTGTTTGAGTTCTGGCAGTAGGCGTAGACGTTGAAGGCCGCAAAGGTGTCGAGGTTCTCGACGGTGTAGTTGATCCGCACCGCACCCCGGTTCTCAAGGTCAGCGTTCGGTCTGAG
>ENA-ORXD01001980-ORXD01001980.1-sediment-metagenome-genome-assembly--contig:-NODE-1980-length-14853-cov-15.812737_pt1 | contig 14853 bp, 12 predicted proteins | sample MGYA00237862_ERZ511471 | MGnify/ENA metagenome assembly ERZ511471 | reverse complement strand
GCCGAGAGCGGCATCACCATCGCCGCCTTTTTCGATGAAGTGCCGCCCGAATCGTCCACCCTGCTGGTCAACCAATTAGCCGAGCTTTACCGCGCCAAACAATGCGACTGTCTGATTGCCTTAGGCGGCGGCTCGGTGATCGACACCGCCAAGGGCGTCAACATTTTGGTCTCATTGGGCGGGCAAGACGTGCGCGACTATCGCGGCGCGGAAGTGCTGCCGGGTCCGCTGCGCCCGTTTTTTGCGATACCCACCACAGCCGGCACCGGCTCGGAAGCCACCAACTCCGCGGTGATTGCCGACCCGGAGAAGGGCGTGAAGATGTTGTTCGTCTCCGAATTCCTCATGCCGCGCGCCGCCTTCCTCGACTCGCGCATGACGCTCACCCTGCCGCCGCGCCTGACCGCCGCCACCGGCATGGACGCGCTGACGCACGCCATGGAAGCCTATATCAGCATTCAGAAAAATCCGATCAGCGACGCCTACACCTGGCAGGCGGTCAAACTGATCGGGGAAAACCTGCGCAAGGTAGCCCAAAACCCGGCCGATAAAGACGGGCGGCTGGCGTTGGCCAATGCCAGCACCATGGCCGGCACGGCCTTTTCGAACGCAATGGTGGGCTGCGTGCATTCCATGGGCCACGCCACTGGCGGTGTCGCGCACATTCCGCATGGCGTGGCGATGAACATCTTTTTGCCTTTTGGGTTGGAGTTCAACCTGCCGCGCCGCGCCGAGATGATCGCCGAGTTACTGTTGCCGCTGGCCGGACCGGAAGTCTACGCCAGCACCCCGGCCGATCAACGCGCCAAACAAACCATCGCCGAGGTGCGCCGTCTGAAACAGGACCTGCACGAAATCACCGGTCTGGCGCGTTCCTTACAGGAAGCCGGGGTGCAGCGCGAACACCTCGAAGATATCGCCAAACTGGCAATTAATGACGGCTCAGCTATGATGAATCCTGAAGAGCTGCGTCTGGAAGACGCCCTCGAACTGGCAAACCGCGCTTTCGCGCAAGGCTAGTATAATTACTTCAGATTGGGTTGGGTTACCCGCCCATTGTCGCACAAGGAAGAGACTTGGATGAACGCTGTTACCGGAAAAATCCTGTGGGTTGACCTGACCCGCCAGACTTGCAGCGAAGAAGCCGTGCCGCCCGAAGTGTACGAACAGTACCTTTCCGGGTTGGGGCTGGCGGCTTATTATCTTTACCAGCGCATTCCGGCTGGCGCAGACGCGCTGGGCCCGGATAACGTGCTGGCCTTTGTCTCCGGACTGCTGACCGGCAGCGGCAGCATGATGACCGGGCGCTGGATGGTGGCGGGGAAATCCCCGCTCACCGGCACCTGGGGTGACGCCAACTGCGGCGGCACCCTCTCCCCGGCGATCAAACAATGCGGATACGATGGGATTTTCTTCAGCGGTATCAGTGAGACACCAGTCTACCTGTACATTGGCCACGGCAAGGTAGAACTGCGCGACGCCAGCCATTTGTGGGGCCTGGATACGCGCCAAACCGAAGACGCGCTGCACACCACACACAAGAATAAACGTGAAGTGCGCGTGGCTTGCATTGGCCCCGCCGGTGAAAAACTTTCTTTAATCGCTGGCATCTCGAACGACCAGGGGCGCATGGCCGCCCGCTCCGGCCTGGGGGCGGTGATGGGTTCTAAAAAGTTGAAAGCCATCGTGCTGCAAGGCGCGTACCCCATCCAAGCCGCACAGCCTGAAGAAATCAAACGCTTATCCGACCGCCTCGCGCGCGTGGCTGCCTTCCAGCCACCGTTTCTCAATGGTTTTGGCGCGCGGGTGCTGGGCAAGATGATGCGCCTGATGCCGCTGGCCATGCGCCAGGATGGCATCCTGTATAAATTCTTTTTGCAAAAATATGGCACCAGCGGCTTGAATCAATTCAGCATCGAGTCAGGCGACGCGCCCATCCGCAATTGGGCCGGCAGCAGCGCGGATTTCCCCGGGCGGCGCTCGGCCAGCGTCAACCCCGACCGGATTCGCGCGCGTGAGACGGAAAAATATCACTGCTATTCCTGCCCGGTGGGCTGCGGCGGGTATACCCGCTTCAACAACGGCCAATCCGACACGCATAAACCCGAATATGAAACCGTGCTGGCGCTGGGTGGGCTGGCGCTCAATGAAGACCTGGAAAGCATCTTTGTCGCCAATGAAAAACTTAACCGGGCCGGTATGGATACCATCTCCGCCGGGGGCACGGTGGCCTTCGCTATCGAGTGTTACCAGAACGGCTTAATAACCCGCGAAGATACCGGCGGCCTGGAGCTGAAATGGGGTGATCCGCAGGTGGTCTTGAAGCTGCTGGACATGCTGATCGCCCGTGAGGGGATCGGCGATCTGCTGGCCGATGGCACGCGCCTGGCCGCCCAACGCCTGGGTGAACGCGCGCGCCAATATGCCGTGGAAGCTGGCGGTCAGGAACTGGCCATGCACGACGGGCGCAATGATCCCGGCTTCGTCCTGCACGCGGTAGTTGAACCCACCCCTGGCCGGCACACAATTGGTTCGTATCTGTATTACGAAATGTACCAGCTGTGGCACCGCGTGCCCAACGCGCCGCGAGTGAAGCAGCTTTTTTACCCCAAGAAGAGCAAGTACACGGCCGATGCTGAGAAAGCCCGCTGGGCGGCACTCAACAGCCAGTTCACCGCGCTGCTCAATGGCGCCGGGGGATGCGTGTTTGGCGCGTTCTTGGGCGTGCAGCGTTTTCCCATCTTTGAATGGTTGAATGCTGCCACTGACTGGCAGAAAAGCCCGCAAGAGTACATGCAAATTGGCTGGAATATTCAGAGCCTGCGCCAGGCCTTCAACGCCCGCGAGGGGATTCCCCTGCGGCACGCCATCAATCCGCGCCCCATTGGCGACCCGCCTCAAACCGAAGGTGCCAATCGCGGAGCCAGCGTGCCGCTCGAAGCGCTAACCCGCCTGTACTGGCAGGAGATGGGTTGGGATGCGGAGACCGGCCGCCCGCCGGAAGAGGTATTCGCAAAATTCAATGGGCACCAGAAAACCAGGGAGGAATAGAAAAATGCCCGCGACCATCACAGAAAAATGTACCGGCTGCACCATGTGCGTTCGTTACTGCCCGGTGGACGCCATCCAGGGTGAGAAGCTCAAACCGCACAGCATCGACGCGCGCCTGTGTATTGATTGCAACGCCTGCGGGCGGGTGTGCGCCTTCGACGCGGTGCTGAACGCCGAGGGAAAGCCCGTGGAACATACCAAACCGGCAGATTGGGCACGCCCTGTTTGGGATTACCAGACCTGTGTGGCCTGTAACATCTGCGTTCAGGCCTGCCCCACAGGGGTGATCCGCCAGCTTTCCACCAACGGAAACGGTAAGAATCAGCACTATCCCTATCTGGCAGACGCCAAAGCCTGTATTGGCTGCGCTTTTTGCGCGCAGGCTTGCCCGGTGGAGGCGATCAGCATGCGTGCGCCGCAGGGAGAAAAAGCGTAAAGTTTTTCTGGCTGATTATTTTTAGAATAAGAAAATGGGGGAGTAAGTGCCCCCTCCCGGCCTCCCCCGCGCTGCGGGGGAGGTGACTTTTACTCAACTCCACGCCACCGGCGCGGGGATGGGGACTTTCCATTTTTAACTCTGCAGATTGCTGCGGACTCAACTACGCAAAGCAGCCCCCTTTTAGCCTCCCCCGCGCTGCGGGGGAGGTGACTTTTACTCAACTCCACGCCACCGGCGCGGGGATGGGGGCTTTCCATTTTTTACTCTGCAGATTGCTGAGACTCAACTACGCAAAGCAGCCCCCTTTTAGCCTCCCCCACGCCACGGGGGAGGTGACTTCTAGTCTTCACCCTTCCCTGCACAGCGGGGAAGGGTCGCGCCACCGGCGTGGGGATGGGGTTTTCTCTAACTCAAACTTATAACTAGGCAAATTAATTCTTCTTGAACTCCCGGTATGCCTGCAGCAATTCGGCTTCGCGTTCGGGGGTTAACCCTGCGCGCCAGGTATGATCGGCCGGCAGAGTCTGGCTCCAGGCCAGGGTATCGGCTACGGTTTGACCAAGCGGGCGGAAGGTCAACCCGGCTGCCAGGGCTTTGCGATTATCCACCTGGAAAAAGCCGGGGTACGCGGCATCCCAGCTGGGCAGCCAGAAAGGCAGCTCCCGCCAGAAAGAGACTTTGTGGGTCTGGAAAAATTCCTCTTCCACCCAGGTAAAGCGCGCGTCACTGCCGCTGGCTACGCGTGCGGCATTGAGCGTATCTCCCAGGCTCACCGGCGATTCCAAACCGGCGGCGTTGAAGGTGCCGGTCTGGCTATTTTCGACCAGGCGCACGGCCCATGCGGCCAGATCGCGCGCGTCGATAATTTGGAAGGGATACTCAGGGCTGCCAGGGACAAACATCTCGCCGCCCCGCGCCACGCGCTGAAGCCACCAGGTGAAGCGGTCGGTATTGTCATATGGACCAACTACAATGCAGGGTCGTAAAATGACGTGCTTGTGCGGTAGAATTCGCCGAACTTCACGCTCGCACAAGGCTTTGAGCGGCCCATAGGTTTTTACATTGACCGCCTCGACGCTTTCATCCTCTAATTTTCCCACCGCGGACTCTTCGTTCAATCCGCTCTGTTTAAAATCGGCGTACACCATCATGGTGGATACAAATAAATAGGTATTAACCGAATCCTTCAATAATTCGGCTGTGCCCGCAACCTGGCGGGGAACATAGGCGCTGGTGTCTATCACCGCGTCCCATTGGCGGCCTTCCAGCGCGGAAAGATCGCCATTGCGGTCGCCGGTCAGTTTTTCTACAGAGTCAAACAACTGCGGATTGGACTGCCCGCGGTTAAACATCGTCACCTGGTGGCCGGCATCCAATGCCGCCTGCGTCATCCAACGCCCAACAAACTGGCTGCCTCCAAGGATTAGTATTTTCATTTTTTCACTCCTTTTGAAAAAAAGGGATTTTACACCAAAAAAACCGCTTTCGCGGTTTTTATTTTACATGGAAACCCGGGTTTTCGGAATAAAGGAGACCGAGTCCAATAAATTACAACACTGGATTGTTGTTTCCCATGGTTGGCAAATCGGGATAGGAATACGGTTTTTTAAGCAGTTCTTCACCGCCATTCTGCCACACCAAAACCCGATTGCGGCCGGCTCGTTTGGCGGTCAGCAGCGCCTGGTCGGCCTTTTCGAGCAAATCATCGATTTTCGCTGGGGGAGTGTCTTCCACACCCGCCACGCCAAAACTGGCGGTGATCGAAAAACGCTTCCCAGCTACTTCAAAGGCTTGCGAACGCATGGCTTTGCGCAACCGTTCGGCCAGGAACGCCGCTTTGTCCGTGTCGGTTTCCGGCAGCAAAACGACAAATTCCTCTCCGCCATAACGCGCCAGGATATCCACACTGCGCAAGCAGCCTTTGGCGCATTGTACCACCGCGGTTAGAACCTCATCGCCTACCAAATGCCCGTATTGATCATTCACCTGCTTGAAATGATCCAGATCAAAAATAATCAGGGATAGCGGGTGCGGGTAGCGGGAAATGCGCTCCAATTCCTTCTGCGCCAGTTCATACCAATACCGGCGGTTGTAGCTGCCGGTGAGATCGTCGGTGATAGCCCGCACTTTGAGTTCCGATTCGATGCGTTTGCGTTCTTCGATTTCTTCGCGCAGCTTCACATTCCGCAGCTGGTAAATTTCGGCTTCTTTGCGCGCGCTTTCCAGGCCATGAGATACCTGCATCGCTTGTAAACGCGCTTCAGATTCATCCTGGTGCATATTTTCTTGCAGGGCATGATGTCGCTCAAAATGAAGCAAAGCGGTGCGAAAATCTCCTAAATTCTTATACGTTTCCGCCAACGCCTGATGGATCTGGCATTGCAGACCAAGCAAGCACTTCTCTTCAGCCAGGTTGAGTGTTTCTATCATCCGATTCAGCGCCCGCGAATAATCCCCTTTCGCGGCAACAATCTGCGCCAGGCGCAATCGAGCCGGTAATTCGAGGTGCGCGCACGAAAGATCGCCGGTAATTTCGATGCAGGATTGGTAAAACCGCTCGGCTTGTTGCTGGTCGCCCAAGCGGAAATGGACCTCGCCAATGCGCAGGATCGCGGAAGCCTCGCCCAGGCGGTAGCCCAGGGTTTCATAAATCTGCAACGCGCGCATCCCCGCTTCAACGGCGGCGGGGGCGTCCTCCAGTTCGGTATACGCCTGGCAAACGCTGTCATAAGTCGCGGCGATCCCGGCCTGGTCGCCTAGCTCAACAAAAATCCGCCGCGCCGACTCAAACAGATCAAGGGACTCAGCGGGAGAGCCGGTCTCAATCAGGATACTGCCGATCCCGGTGTTGATCACCGCTACAGTGTCTTCCATTTTCAGGATGCGGCTCAGGTCGCGCGCTTCATAATATAACTGCAGCGCGTGAGATAGATCGTTAAGACAATAATGAATCTGCGCCAACAATACCAGGGTTCGCGCACGTCCGTGCGAATTACCTGCCTGCTCAAATCCACTTAACGCCTGGAAGCCTTCATCTAAGGCCTGGTTGAAATCGGTGAGATGAGTCAATAACGATGCGTGCGTGTAATGAACCTCCGCGCACAGACTTAATGTGGTGGTTTGGGTTTGAATTTGATCGCAAAGACGGGCAGCCTGATTGCATAACTCCAACGCGCGCCGGGGATCGCTTTCACCCAACGCGTATGCCCGTGCGGTATATACACGGACCTGCTCCTCCAACCCGCCATTCACGGGCTGAGCCATCGTTTCCCCCACTTCTCTCCTCAATCCTTCTCTATAACCACCCCAATACCCGTTATTCTATTGCCAGTAGAAAAACGCAAAAGGTGGCAAATGCAACACGGTATTTAGAATTTACCACATTTTACCAATATTTAATGATTTTTTAACATTTTTCTTTTACCGAATGTCTCAATCAGCTAAAAACCAATCTTAAACCAATTGGTTCCCAGCACAATGGAACCCGCCAGAATCACGAAGATGACCAGCATAATCACCCCGCAGCCGCATCCCATGCAGCCACGCCCAAATCCAAAGCGGTCTTGCAGCCAATCAAACACCTTGTCCAGCAAAAATAACTTTAATAAACCCGATAAACATCCCGGCCGGTCGTTCATTTTTAATCTCCTGGTTCTAAATACTGATTTCCTATCTATGATTCATACGTAAAACTTGAAGAGAGGTTTTATCGTATAGTATTAAGAACCAACCCATAGGAGGAATTTTGAAGCACGCATCTTTTTGGAAAACCCCTCTGGCGTATTTTATTCTGACGATCCTGCTCTCATGGAGCTGCCTGTTCGCGGCGGTCTTGAGCGGACAACCAATGGGCAGCCAACCCACCACCATTTTATTCTACCTCGGCGCGGGCGGTCCCTTTTTGGTGAGCAGCGGCCTGGTGCTGTTAGCCCACGGAAAAGATTACCGGCGAGACTTTCTCCGGCGGATCGTGGATGGGAATCGCATCCAGGGCGCGTGGTGGGCGCTGGTTTTGCTGTTCTTCCCGGCCCTCAACCTGATCTCCATCGGCCTGGCCGATCTGACTGGCCTGGCAAAAGCTGATTTCAACATCACCCGCGCTTTGCTGGCTGATCCGCTGGGGTTGATCTGGATGGCGGTATTCTTGTTCTTCTTCGGACCATTGCCTGAAGAGTTGGGGTGGCGTGGTTATGCCCAGGAACGGCTGAACCGGCGCGTCAGCCCGCTGGCAGCCAGCCTGATCATCGGCATGGTTTGGGCGGCCTGGCATATTCCCATGTATTTGATTCCGGGGACCTACCAGAATCAATGGGGGTCCCTTAGTGATATATTTTGGATTCGCAGCGCCAGCATCATTCTGGAAGCGGTGATCATCGGCTGGGTCTTTACCCGGACCCACAATAGCACCCTCTCAGCGATTCTGATTCACTTCGTGGTCAACTTTAGCGGAGAACTGCTGGAATTATCCATCCCGGCCGAATTCATCCGCATGGGATTGGTGACCGGGACGGTGTTGTTGATCGCACTGTTCTGGAAAGAAGGCCGCCAAAGACTCGTTCTTCCCGAATGAAGGCGTTAATCCTGCTCGAGGCGGGCCAATAATTCAAAATAATTGCTGGTGACGAAATCTGCCGTCACACTGAACGGACCTGCGCCGTAGGCGCAGGTGTAGCGCACCCCGGCAGCCTGCGCGGCCTGCAAATCCAGGTCGCGGTCGCCCAACGCAAGACTCTCTTCAGACTTTAATCCAAACTTCTCGATGGCCGCCAGGAAACTTTCCGGATCCGGTTTGCGGGCGTAACCCATATCGCCGGTGATCCAGCCGGCAAACAAACCACGCATCATAAAAGCCTCCAAAAGTCGCAGGCTGGTGAGCTCTCTGCGGTGGGTGACGATCACGTTCTTTCCACCGCGCGCCAGCGCCCATTGGCATAACTCAATCACGCCAGGGAAGGGAGGCTGCGTGGCCAGCGGTAAATCAATATAAACCTGGCCAACGCGATCCATTACCTCATCCACGTCCAGATCATTCTCACCAGCAATCACATCTCCACAATGCTGAAAGCTGACTCGCGCCAGAGCCAGCACCCGCTGTTCCGGGATGGTCAGGCTGTACTGGCGAAACACAATTTGGAACGCATTCACAAAGGACGGGTAGGTGTCAAAGAGCGTCCCATCCAGATCCCAGATTAGATTCTTGATCATCTTTAATCTCGATACGGCACTTCGACTACGGTGCGGTCAATTTCTGCTTGCAATGCGGCGATCTCGGCCCGCAGGCGCTCTTCCAGCCCTTGCAGCGGCAGAATGCTCTTGTCCTTTTCGGCGCGGCGTTTGAACTCCACCCCGCCAGCCTCGAGCGAGCGCTGGCTGACCGTTACGCGCAGCGGAATGCCGATCAGATCGGCGTCGTTGAACTTGACCCCGGGTCGCTCATTGCGATCGTCGTACAGCACTTCGATCCCGGCGGCGGTCAGGCGCTCGTAGACCGCGTCCGCGTCGGCATCGTTGCCAAAGATGGAGACCAGGTGAACCTGGTACGGGGCGATCGAGATCGGCCAGCTCAGGCCGTATTCATCATGGTGCTGCTCGGCGGCACAGGCAATCAACCGCCCCACCCCAATTCCATAAGAACCCATAATCACCGGGCGCTCTTTGCCGTCCGCGTCAGTGTATACACAGCCCAGCGCATCGGAATAACGCGTGCCCAGCTTAAAGATATTGCCCACTTCCACCCCGCGTGAGGCGCGCAGCGCTTCGCCGCAGTCCGGGCAGATGTAACCCTCTTCCGCGACGGCGATGTCGGTGACGATATCCGCGCTGAAATCGCGCCCGTAATTGACATTACCCAGGTGGAAGCCCTCTTCATTGGCGCCCGCCACCAGGTTGGGCGAATTCACGATGCTGTCATCCACCACGATCAACGCGCCTTTCAGACCAAACGGCGAGGCATAACCCGGCTCGGCGCCTATGGCGCGGATCTCTTCGTCGCGCGCCGGGCGCAAGTCTTTGGCTTTCACCGCGTTAGAGAGCTTGGTTTCGTTCACGTCCATATCCCCGCGCACCACGGCGAACACCAGCACATCGCGGTCTTGATCCGCTTCGCTGATGGTTGCCACCATAAACACCGCCTTGGCGGTTTTCGCTTCGGGGATATTGAGCAAAACGGCCAGATCGCGGATGGTTTTGGTGCCGGGTGTGGGAATTTTTTCCAACGGGCGAGGCTCTTCGGCTGCCGCCTGCGTTTTGCGGAAGCTGGCAATCTGGCGGTTGGCGATATAGCCGCAGCCATCACAGTAGATCAACGTATCTTCGCCGATGGGCGCCAGATACATGAACTCGTGCGCCAGCTTGCCGCCCATCATCCCGGTGTCCGACTTGACCGCCACCACCGGCAGCCCGCAACGGTGGAAGATATTGAAATAAGCCTGGTAATGAGCGCGGTATTGGCGATCCAACCCTTCGTAATCCGTATCCAGGCTGTAGCTGTCCTTCATCAAAAACTCGCGCACGCGAATCAGCCCGGCGCGCGGGCGCGGGTCGTCGCGCCATTTGGTCTGGATATGATAAACCAGACGCGGCAGATGCTTGTAAGACTGCACCAGCGCCCGCGTCAGGAAAGCGGTAGCCTCTTCATGAGTCATTGCCAGTACCATATCGCTGTCTTTGCGATCTTTAAAGCGGCTCATCTCCGCCCCGATCTGGTAATAGCGACCGGTTTGCTTCCACACCTCGGCTGGCTGCACCACCGGCATGCTGATCTCCTGACCACCGATGGCATCCATCTCCTCGCGCAAGATTTTTTCAATCTTGGATTGCGTGCGCTTGCCCAGATGCAGGGTATTGAAGATGCCCGCGCCCAATTGCACCATGAACCCAGCCCGCAGCAGCAACTGGTGACTGGCAATCTCCGCGTCGGAGGGCACCTCACGCAAGGTGTGACCAAACAATTGACTCATTCGCATAATCGATTTCTCCTCAAAACACGCGTTCCGCGTAAAAAATTGGTTTTTTGATAAATCAGGCCATTAATCCAGCGATTCTTCGCGCAAGGCAAAGTAGAGACCCACCAGGCCGCCCATGATCATTGCCATACCCATAAACAGAAAGTAGGGCTGCAATTGCAACGGCATGGCCACTGAAAGAAAACTTAAATCATCGCCCTGGAAAATTGGCCGCAGGCTAAACTGCCCGGTGCGCACCGCGTAGCGAATGATCCGGTAGACGTTCAGCGCGGGCACAAATGACACCAGCCCACCACCGGCAACAATCCCCGCGCCCACCACGACCAGAGAGCCTTTATTTCTGCGCCGAATTTGCTGGCTGTAATCTTCTTGAATGCGGGCCACCAGCGCTTCAGCTTCGCTCCAGCGCAGGTTTTTTTGCACGCATAAATCCGAGGCCACATCATTAGGGTCACTACCGCCGCCCAGGGCCCGCACGAGCACTGCGATTTCCCGTTCGCTGATCGGATAGTCACGGAAATTTTCCTGGTTCATAATCCTCCCATTTTACCGCAGACCACGATCCTATGGCTTCAATATCTTCCGCAACCAGTTCAAACTGCGCGGCAGACTGGGTTTATCAAACGGTTTCAATATAAAACGCGCGTCTGGCGCTACATAACGGGCAGCCAGTAGCACCTGCGCCGCGGATAAAACACCCTCATCCGGAGGCAGGTGCTCATCCACCTGTCCGTGATTGGAATGCACATACACGGTAGATAGAAACGGGGAGATCTGTTGCAGCCACTCTTCCAGCCCAATTTTGGAATAAACCAGGTGGTGTCCCAGATCCAGCGCCAGCCGAAAATTGGGGCGATTGACCTGGGCGACCACCCACACCAGCCAGCGTGGATCAAACTCAAAAGTGTTGCACAGGCTGATGGTCATCTCGGCTGGAACCGCGTCCATGAATTCCGCCCAAAAATCGGCGGCGCGGCGCGCCCAATCGGCCTCGTAGAATTCCAGGTAAATTATGGGAATAAACGTGGAGCAAAAGATGATCTCGCGCGCGTTGAGCTCGCGGGCCCAATCCAGCGCCTGGCGAAAACGCTGGCGGCATACGCCCACCACCAAGGCATCCGGGCTGGCCGGGTTGAGATCGATGTAGGGTCCGCTGAGCACCAGCTCACCGCGAAAATCGCGCAAGTTGGCACGCGCGCTGCCCAGGCGTCGGTCCAGCGCGGAAAACTCAGCCGGGTTAAGAAAGTCCTCCAGTTCCAGCACATCCACTTCATCCAAAAGACCGGCCAATTCGGCAATGGATTGGCTGCCTGTCCCCACCCCAAGCTTGGGCATATTGCTTCTCTGCCTCCCTGAGATTTATTTCGATGATTTCACATCCACCAACGCTTCGATTTGCGTGATGGATTCTTGCACAGTATCTTGATCTTCCAACAGCACGTGGATGGCCTCCAGCGGGCAAACCTCCGCGCAGCGACCACATCCGCGGCAATCTGCTGAGATCACCGCGCGGTCAGCTTCCACGCGAATGGCATCCACAAAGCAAATGCCCTGGGCGCATTTTCCACAGCCGACACAGGCTTCACTTACGGATACTTGCACCCCAGGCATTTTTTGAATGCGTTCACTGACCGAAGTATGCATCTCGGGCAGCATGCGGTACAGGCAGCAGCATTCGCAGCAATTGCAAATCGTCAGCAGCTTTTCCGCTGGTCCAATTCCCATCCAGATGGCATCGATGTGGTTGCGGCCAATCATCTGCACCAGACCGGCTTCCCGCGCCCGCTGCGCGTGCGCCAGGGCTTCTTCTTTGCTCACCCGGCGCCCCAAATCGGGATGTATGCCCGTCACCGCCTCGCCCAGAAAAATACACCCTAGTTCGATTGGATATTTCTGGCATTGATCCGCCTCACGGCAGATACAGCGGTTCATAATAAAGTGGAATTCCGCCTGCTCAATAAAATGATCGACTACTTGGGAAGGCAGCGGGGTGCTGCTAGGCGGTTCAACCGCCTCGTGCACCTGAACCACCGTATCCTTGGGAAGGTAAAGAACATGATCCCCATCGAACAGTACGCGGTCAAAGAATTTCCGAATGAGCAGGGAACGACGCGTCAGCCCCACCACGGAATATCGCAGGGGGAATAAATGTTGAAGTGTTTTGATAAACCACATTGGGCTGGCCATTGTGTGCCCTTTATACCAATATTGGATTTTTCGCTGCCTCGCGGAGGGAGATGAGATCGCCGGTGTATTGCAGCGATTATAACGCTTTTTTAGCGTTCCTCATTAACCAACGCAAGTTTAATTGCCTCGCGAATCGAACGCGCCTCCAGAATTTCAATTCCTGGCGGCCACGGCTCGCTGCGCCGCACGCGGCGCGGTACCACCGCCACCTTAAATCCCAGTTTGGCAGCCTCGTTAAGTCGCGCGCTCATCTGGCTTACCCAGCGCAGCTCGCCGGAAAGGCCCACCTCACCGATCAATACCGCGTCGGCGCGCACTGGAATATCACGCATGGACGAAGCAATCGCTGCCGCCACGGCCAGGTCGGCGGCTGGTTCACTGACCTTCAAGCCGCCTACCACGTTGACAAACACATCCTGCTCGGCCAGTTTAATCCCAACCCGGCGGGTAAGCACCGCGGTAGTGAGCAACAGGCGGTTAAAATCCACCCCGTTGGGCGTGCGGCGCGGGTTTCCGTAACTGGTGGCGCTGGTTAAACCCTGGATCTCTACCAGCAGCGGGCGGGTGCCTTCCATCGTCACCGCGATGGCTGATCCCGGCGCGTTGACCAGCCGCTCGGCCAGAAACGCCTCCGAGGGATTGGGCACCTCCACCATACCGCGCTCGCGCATTTCAAACACCCCCACCTCAGAGGTAGCCCCAAAGCGGTTTTTCACCGAACGCAGCAGGCGGAAGAATTGGAAGCGTTCACCCTCCAGGTAAAGCACGGTATCCACAATGTGCTCCAGCACGCGCGGACCGGCGATCACGCCTTCTTTGGTCACATGACCGATCAAGAAAATGGCAACGCCCGAAGATTTGGCCAGTTCGCGCAAACGTGAGGCGCATTCGCGCACCTGGCTCACCGAACCCGCCGTCGATTCCATTTCTGGCAGGTAAACGGTTTGAATCGAATCGACGATCACCAGGCCCGGTTTGACCGCGGCGATATGTTCCAAAATCGTATTGAGGTTGGTCTCGGTTACCAACAGCAGGTTTTCAGGCAGGGCGCGCGGTTTGCCGTCCTCGTCCCGTTCCAGACGCAGGGCGCGCATTTTAATTTGCTTTTCCGACTCTTCGCCGGAGACATATAACACTTTTTCCTGAGCGGCCATCTGCAGAGCCATCTGCAGGGTGAGGGTCGATTTGCCAATCCCGGGGTCGCCGCCTACCAGCACAATCGAACCCGGCACAATCCCGCCGCCCAATACGCGGGAAAACTCGCCGATCGGCAGCGACAGGCGTTCTTCACTGTCGCCTTCGATTTCACCGATTGGGCGCGGGGTGGATTGTAATAAACCAGCCGAAATGGGCCGGTCTTTTTTTGACGATGGTGCGGCGATCACCTCTTCGACCATCGAATCCCAGGCGCCACATCCCGGACAACGGCCAATGGAACGGGCTGATACTCGCCCGCACTCCTGACACACATAGCGTGTCTGTGTTTTTGCCATAAGAACGATCCTTTCTGCTGTTACCCGGAATGCAATTGTTATTGTTTTATTTTATCAGAAATTTAGTTCTATTCGCGGGATTAAAAAAAGTGTGTGAAGTTATCCACCCCACACACCCATCTATCCACACGATTCGGCTAATCCATCCCCAAACTTACCCCAAGTTATCCACATTTCTCCAGTAAGTTTTCCACAGTTTCAGGTAAGTTATCCACAGAAATTACTCTTGATCCGGGTGTACGCCCGCCATCATCAACCCTAATTGCTCCGGCGTGGAAGTCGGTCCGTCGACAATCCCCACAATCTGGCCCTCAAAGATCACCGCGATGCGGTCAGACAGCGCGCGAATTTCATCCAGGTCTTCTGAAATCAACAATGTAGCGGTCCCAAATTGGCGCTGGTCGAGTAATTCCTGCTGAATAAACTCGCGATCGCTCATCACCCGCTGTTCCACCTTACCATTTTGCTGGTTGCCAATGCCTTCGCGTTGTTCAAGCAAGCGATGGTGAATATATTCGGTCGCGCCGATATCCACACCGCGGGTGGGTTGTGAGGCGATCAGAACGCGTGGGTGACGGCTAAGCTCGCGCGCCAAAATCAATTTTTGAATATTGCCGCCCGAAAGGCTCTTTAAGGGGGTTTGAATGGTGGGAGTCTTTACATTGAACTCATCCACTTTTTTCTGGGTCTCGCGGGCAATGGTGTTGAAATCCAGGAA
>ENA-ORXD01001979-ORXD01001979.1-sediment-metagenome-genome-assembly--contig:-NODE-1979-length-14860-cov-3.394034_pt1 | contig 14860 bp, 12 predicted proteins | sample MGYA00237862_ERZ511471 | MGnify/ENA metagenome assembly ERZ511471 | reverse complement strand
TGCGGCATGGATCCGCTGGCCTTCCGCCTGAAGAACTATGCCGAGGTCGAGCCGATCACGGGAAAACCGTTCTCCTCGAAAGCGCTGCGTGCCTGTTACGATCAGGGCGCGGCGCGTTTCGGCTGGGCGAAGCGCTCGCTCCAGCCGCGACAGATGCGCGACGATGCCGGACTGCTGGTCGGCTGGGGGATGGGCACCGCGACATTCCCCGCGCTGATGTTCCAGGCACAAGCACGTGCCGTGATCCGCCGCGACGGCTCCGGTGCCATGGAGATCGGCGCGCATGACATGGGGCAGGGCGCTTGGACCGCGCTGGCCCAGATCGCGGCGGATGAACTCGGGCTCGATATCGAACGCGTCGAGTTCAAGGCCGGTTCGTCCGACCTGCCCGATGCCGGCATCATCGTTGTCCCGGTGGGCGGCGGCGGCCTGATCGACGGGATTGCTACCGCGGTGAAGGCGATCCGGCCGGACATCCGGATTATCGGGGTGCAGGCAGCTGCCTGCCCGTCTGCTGCAGCCGCCCGCGAGGCGGGCGTACCGGTGGCAGTCACCGCACACCCGACCATCGCAGACGGCATCCGGGTCACGCGGACCGGCGATCTCGCCTGGCCTGCGATCCGGGACCTCGTCGATACCCTTGTACTCGTCGATGAAGCGGCGATAGTGAACGCCATCTCCGCACTCCTCGAGAGAAAGAAGGTCCTTGCAGAAGGAGCCGGGGCAGCACCCCTTGCCGCCCTCCTCTCCGGCGCCGTCAAACCTGCACCGGGGGAGAAGATCGTCCTCGTCATCAGCGGAGGAAACGTCGATTCTTTCCTGCTCGAACGGGTCATCAGGAAGGGGCTCTATGACTCCGGCCGGGTCCTCCTGTGCACCTTCGAGATCGAGGAGGGCGTGCGGGCGCTGCCCCACCTCCTCTCTCTGGTCGCTGCCGAAGGGGGGACGATCTCCCGGGTTGAGCAGGAGCGTATCACCCCCGACCTCCCGCTCCACCTGATCCGGGTAACGCTCGAGATCGAGGTCCGCGGGCCCGGCCATGGGGGACGGGTCCTGGCAGCCCTGGAAACGGCAGGGTATACCATGAAAGCACCGCACCAGGGACCAGAGAGTAGTTCCTGACAGCCCGGTCTGCCGGGCAGGATCAGCAGCGTGACCGGGGAGAGCGGATGGCGAGCGGCAGCCACATCCCACGGTGGAAGCCGGGCTGGCGCCGTTTCCGCTGACCGCGGTCATTGCAGGACCCGACAGGGACCTGCAGGCAGGTGAACCCTGCCCGTATTACCCTGGAATTCCCGGGTCGTCAGGATGCTGCACCGGTCACATCCCTTATCATTCTCCCGGCCAAACGGTACGATCTGAAGAGTATGGTACAGGACCCGCATCCCTACCAGCAGCTTATCGAGGCGTTCGACCCGGCGGCGATCGCAAAAGACCTCGTCATTGTCGCCCTCTGGCTGGTCGCTGCCATCCTCTGCATATATATCCCGGTGCTGGACCAGTCCGTCCTCCGCGTGGTCTTCGCCCTCCCCGTGGTCATCTTCATCCCCGGGTACCTCCTGATCGCAGCCCTCTTCCCGGGAACGGACGATCTCGACGGGATAGAACGCCTCGCCCTCTCGTTCGGGCTCTCGATTGCCGTCGTACCCCTGATCGGGCTCGTGCTCAACTACACCCCGTGGGGGATCCGGCTCGACCCTATCGTTGTCTCCCTCGCGATCTTTGCAGCAACCATGCTCCTGGTGGCCCAGTACCGCCGCGCTCTCCTCCCGGAGGACGAACGGTTTACGGTCCCGTTCCGCACCCTGGCCAGGGAGACCAGGGATGAACTCTTCGGACCGGGCCAGTCACGCCTCGACCGGGCGCTCTCCGTTATCCTCGTCATTGCAATCGTTGCCGCGGTTGCGACCACCATCTACGTCATCATCGTACCAAAAGAGGGGGAGAAGTTTTCCGAGTTCTACATCCTCGGCCCGGGAGGCATGGCTGCAGATTACCCGACCCGGTTCCCGGCCGGTGAAGAGCAGTCACTGATCATCGGGATCGGGAACCACGAATACCGAAACGTCACATATACAATCGAGACCGTCCTCCTGAACATGACTTTTGACCCGTCCACGAATACCTCGTCGGTTACGGCCTACCAGCCGCTTGACTCGTTCACCGCGACAATGTCCCACAACGAGACGCGGGAGTTCCCCTACACCTTCACCGTACCCGGTAGGCAGTTCAACCGGCTCCAGTTCCTCCTCTTTAACGAGACCGTCCCATCTCCCGAGGTAATTGGCGAGAATAGAATCAACGCAAGCGACCGCGACCTCCACCTCTGGATCACCGTGCGGCCCCCTGGTGCCACGGCCTGAAACGTGCAGGACCGCGCCTGGTTCCGGGGGATCGGGGGAGCACCCCCTGTACTCGATGTCCGAAAATGACCCCATGCGAACGAGATTATTGCGGGAGTGACGTGTAATTCCCTGGAACGGGCATGGACCAGAAGCAGTCTCTCCCGGTGCCCGGTTCACGCCAGCCGATCCTGCACCTGCCGGGCGGAATCGAGCATATCACCGAGCTCGTTTGCGCGGAAACGCACCACCAGATCGTCCGTTCCCGCCATGACCTGCACCTGTTCGATCGTGCAGGGCGACTGGAGGCCCGCTGCCAGTATCATACCGATGATGCTGCAGACAGGGCAGGGTGCGAGCAGGCAGACTCCCGGGGAGACCTCCCGGACCTTCCGGCACCCTGCAATGAGGCGGAAATCCCGGAAGCTGACCACGAGAGCATCCCCCTCCCACGATGCCGCGACCGACTCCGCTGCCTCGAGGAGATCTTCTCCAGTCTCCCTGACGGCCGTGGGCAGGTCCTGCCAGCCCCCGGGGATCACGAGTGACTCCCCGAAGAGCGCAAACAGCGGGGCGCCGGACGGGACCGAGAACACCCCGCTCCCATCCCCGCCAGGTACGAAGCTCGTATCTTCCGTGATAACAACCGGGCGGTATTCCGATACCGGGTTGAACTGCATTACCGGTGCCGGGAACCCGGTCGGGACCGGGACGAACCGGGCCGGGCCGGTGACCCCGAGATCCGAGAGGATCCGCGCCAGGTTCAGGGTGTACGGGATGCCGAGGGCTGAAGCGACAGCCGGATCGACCCCGGGTCGCTTCTGGAAGGCGAGGAGGAAGAGACCGGAAATAAAACACGCAAAGGCGATCAGGACCAGGGTGGAACTGACCAGGTCATCGCGGCCCGAGAGGAAGACGGTTGCGAGGAGGATGACCGCCAGCGCCAGCAGGACGAGCGCGGGGCCGGAATACAGCATGAGCCCCCGTTTCTTCATGCCGGGCCTCCTGAGCGCCTTCTGAGCCGGTACCCTGCAAACGAGAAGATGAGCAGGGCAAGGCCCGCCGTACCACCAAGGATGAGGAGCGGGGGGAGGGCATGGCCCTGCACCCAGGCCATCCAGGAGAATACCGCCAGGGCAGGGAGAAAGACAGCAACAGCACCCAGATCCTGCCGGGTGAATGAAGCACGAAAGATGACGAGGACGACTGCTGCCTGGACGATGACTGCAGCAGGGAGGCTGACCTGCCCGATACTGACGACCCCGATCTCCCCGATACAGAGCTGGAGGAACGTCCGGTCATGCATGCGGCACCACCTCCTGAGAGAGCCAGCTGGCAGTCCCGGTCCCCGCCCGGCCGGACGGGCTGGCACCCCGCAGGGCAGCCTGACACCGGGAAACGGGCTGGTCCCCGGTCCGGGTCACCGGAAGAGGAGCGGGGAACGGTCGGTTTTGCCTGACAACCCGCACAGGTCCCGGGCGGGAACCGGAGTCCACCTCAGACCACCTCCACAGATGCAAAACCGGAGCCCCGGACCTCCTGCCGCACACGGTCCCATCGCTCTCTCGGGACATGAAGGTGTACATCCATCCCCGCACCTGCTCCCTGCCCGGCAAGGATCCGGAGATGGCTCATATCACCCAGCCCGAGACTGAAAAGGTGGGCCGTGGGGGTCCGGGCAGCCGAGAAGACCCGCGAGACCTGCGCCTCGAAGAGCATGGGGAGCCGCGTGGCAAGGAATGCACGGGTGACCCGGGTGAGTACAGCCGCGAACGGGTCTTCCCGGCCTGCCAGGTGCGCGTACCGCGCCCGGAGCACCGGGGTGGGGGCGTACCGGAAGAGGTGGTGGAGCCGGGGGGAGGGCATGAGGTCGCGCAGCATGGCGACGAGCACCCCGGTATCGGTTACCGAAGGTAGAAACGAGAGGAGGTTTGGGCCGGAGATGAGGAGGACGGCCGTCTCCATGGAACCCTGCACCTGCTCTGCGATGATCGCGGCTGTGGCGTCCCGGAAGCGCGAGAAGGCCTCCTCGTCGAAGGGCTGGTGCATGTCCGGCAGGTCCACGATGAGGAGGCTTGAGTGCAGTACCCGTCCCATGTACTCCCGCACCCAGAGCCGGCCATACTTTGCCGAGAGCTTCCAGTCTATCCTGCGCGGGTCGTCACCCTGCACGTACTCCCGGAACTCCCGGATCCCCGGTGAGGTGAGCAGAGTGATGTGCGGGACCTCGGTCTCGCTGGCAGCGTCCCTGCCCGGGAGGGAATACGCAGCAAGGGGCAGCACGGTCAGGGATTCCCCGGCCAGCCCTACCGGGAGCGTTGCCCGGAAGAAGAGGTCCGAGAACGAGAGCCGGAGCCCGGAAAAGTCCTGCTCACCGATACTTGTCGGGGTCAGGGTGAACGAGAGCACTGCAGAACCCATGACAATCCCCGTTGCAGACCCGGACGAGAGGGACGCCCCCGGGGGAAGAAGGTCAGAAACGACGGCAATATACCCGGACTGGACTTCCCCGCTCACCAGGGTCCTGACACTGACCCGGGAGCCCTGCCGGACGAAGAGCGGAGAGACGGCCCGGGATACCGCAAGCGATCCTGCAGTCCTCTGCAGGGCAGAGAAGAAGAGAGCACCCCTGGCAAGGAGGAAGAAGAGGAGCCCCCCTGCTGCGACAGCCGCAGGGAGATCATCGAAGAAGAAGGAGAACAGCGCGAGGACCACGGCGAGGAGCATGATGCCCTGGCTGCAGCGGGTGGGCTTCACTCGCTATGGCACCTCGACCGAGTCAAGGATCTCCCCCACAATCCGGGACGGGGAGATCCCGGAGATCCCTGCCTCCCGTGTCAGGACGACCCGGTGCTGGAAGGCGGGGACAGCGAGCTTCTTCACGTCATCGGGTATCACGAACGGCCGGCGATCCATTGCTGCGAGCACCCGGGCACCGCGGACGAGCGCGATCGACCCGCGGGCCGAGACCCCGAGCTGGACATCCGAGTGCGACCGGGTGGCGATCACGAGGTCGCGGATGTAGGCGAGTACCGCGTCCTCGATATGGACGTTCCTGACGGTCCGGGAGAACCTGAGGATATCCTCTTTTTGCAGGACCGGCTGGAGCGATGCGATGTAGGACGCCCAGTCGAGCATGCCGGACTGCTCCCTCCTGATGATCTCGAGCTCGGCATCCCCTGAGAGGAACTGCGACCGGTTGGAGAACATGAAACGGTCTTTCTGCGCCTCGATAAGGGGGAAGGTCCCCTCCCGCTCGAAGGGGTTCTGGGTGGCGATCGCGATGTAGGGGCGATCGATGGGGAGGGTGATCCCGTCGATGGTTGCCTGCCGCTCCCCCATGGCCTCGATGAACGCACTCTGGCTCTTGGGCGGGAGCCGGTTGATCTCGTCGATCAGCATGATGTTGGTGAAGATCGGCCCCCTGCGCAGGACGAAGTCACGCTCCTGCTGGTCCCAGACCCGGACCCCGATGATGTCCGCCGGCTGGGTGTCCACCGCACACTGCACCCGCCTGAAATCGCACCCCATCAGCCGGGCGGCCGTCTTGACGATCGTGCTCTTTGCGGTGCCGGGAATGCCCTCGACGAGCACGTGCCCGTCGGCGAGGAGCGCGACGAACACGATCTCGAGAAGATCAGCATTTCCGACGATGAGCCGCCCGGCCTCCCTGCAGATCTTCTCGTACTTGCCGGCTATCGCCTCGCACTCCCGATCGCTTATCGCTATGGTCATGTATGTCCGCTCTCCCCCAATCTCCGGGAATAAATGATCCAGACAATCGTAATGGATAGTATGAGCAGCAAAATTTTTATAACCATTGTGCTTTTCACGGTCAGCACCAGCGCGAGGATCCCATCTGCCCCTGCAGTCAGGGACCGGGACTGTTCCACCAGCAGGGTGGGGCGGGAGGTGAGGAGGTTGCCGAGAAAACGATCGTTCTCCCCCACCAGCCGGGCACGCTGCATCCCGTTCGAAAAAAGGCTTGCATCAGAGAGCACGTACAGGGTCCCGTTCCCGATTGTATCCCGTGAGAATACCCCGTACGATGCCAGTGGCTCATCATGGTCGAGCCTCCCGTTCCCGTTCGCATCCATCCATGAGAAGATGGTCGTGGCAAGCAGCGTCTCCCCACCGGAGACCGCGGAGGCATGGTTGAGAGCCAGGGATGATACACCGGAGAGCAGCGGATCCTCTGCCAGGGGTGTTACGATGATGGTCCGGGGGTCGGAAAATCCCCGCTCGATACTGGAGAGGTTGCCGGGAACGATGGTGATACTGCTGCCGAGCCCCTCCAGCAGGCTCCCCGACTCACCCGTCTCATCGGCGATGACCACGGTATTCCTGTCATCGAGGAATGCCCGCAGGGCATCCACCTCCTCCGGGGTATACGGGCTGCCCGGTGCTATGATGAGGAGGAGGGCATCCCGGTGACCAGGGAGTCCGGACAGTGAGGTGATCTCCCCTGCTCCCGTCGATTCGAGGGCTGCGAAGAACCGGGAGGTTCCCGTCCATTCGATATTGTGGCGGGAGAACTCGATATCGGTCGTAGTGAAATGGATGGTCAGGGTGATTGTTGCGAGGACGAGCAGGACCATGATAACGACAGTCGTCCGGTTCATGGTGAGTCGCCCCCTTCCAGGGTCAGGACTTCGCTCCAGGCCGCGAAGAGGTGATCGCATGCTCCACCGGAAAGCCCCTGGTACCGGATCAGTTCGTACCCGCGGGCAAACGAGCGGAGCGGGGCTTCATAGGGCTCGCCGGCATCGCGGGCAGCCAGCTCACGGGGCGTCAGTGAATAGGGGTTTTGGGTCTTCCGGGGCGCGGAAAGCCGGTCGATCAGCGCATGGAAGAGGAGGCGGGCTCCACTCCCGGGATCACCGGCAGCCACGAGATCCCGGTAGCGGGAGCTGATATCGGCGATACTCAATGCCGGTGTCGCCGACCCCGGATCAGGAGACCACGAGTGGTCCAGGGTGGCTGATAATACCGGCTCCACCTCGCGGAACCACCGCAGGAACCAGGCAGCCCCTGCCGCAGCTACGGTAATGATAACAGCACCAAGGATGAGCAGGGTGGGAAGGCCTGGGGGAGATGAGAGGTGCACGATGCTTCCGCTGCTCCGGGAAGGGTTGAGTGGGAAATCATCGTTCTCAAAGACGGCCTGGAGCGTATGCTCCCCGGCGGGAAGGGTCACGGTTGTGGTAAAGATACCATCCGTACCCGTGGTGGCTGTCCCTGCCAGGCTTCCATCACTGACGATACTGACCGGTGCGCCGGCAACCGGCATTCCGCGGGTGGTCAGCGTTCCGGTACAGGTGACGATGTCCCAGCGGGTACCGGGCGAGAGGTCGAGGATCAGGGATGTATCCGAACCCTGCACCGTGAAGGAGACGATCCCGGAATACATCCTCCCGACAGCGGCATACAGCAGGTGCTCTCCGGAGCGGATCCTCCCGAGGGGGAGGGTTGTCCGGAAGATGCCTGCCTCATCGGGTTCGACTGTCTGCCATTCCCGGCTGTCGAGGACCAGAGTCACGGGAGAATCCGGAAGGGAGGTCCGTGTTCCGGTGATCCGGAGCTCGTCCCCGTACCGCCCGCTCTCCGGGATCACCGAGAGGGTGAGGGTCGAGGGGTGGAGCTCGGGACGCGCTGCCTGCCGATCATCCTGGATTGCCCGGTTCTCGAGGACTATATCGTTGAGCAGGTCAACCGTCCCGGCGAACCGGCTCGTGTCGAGACCGAGCCCGCCGCTGATAGCGATGAGATCGGGCGACCTGTTCACCAATTCCGTGGTCGTGTGGTCGATGGCGTTCTGCACGGCCTCCCCTTCAAAGGTGACAGTGTAGAGGAGGGCAGGGTTCTGCTCGTCGCGGTACCGGATCGCGAGCTGGTCGATCTCTGCAAACCGTACGCTCTCGTTGAGGATCCGTTCAAGTGCTGCCCGGTTCTTCTGCGTCTCTTTCCGGAAATCTCCGACCGCCGAATCCGAGAGGTCGAGGGTGACCACCAGCCGGTCGAAGCGCTGCGATTGCAGGCTGTACTCCTGCAATGCCCGCTCTGCCTCCTCAAAGTCCCGTATCCTGATATTCAGGGCAACCGGCTGGTGACTGTCGAGCAGGTCCTGCATCAGTGCCGAGAGCTCGCCCGACCGCTCCTGAGATCGCTCGCCCAGTGCCGCCGGGTTTGCATGGTACGCGGTCGGAGAACCACTCGCAGGGGTATAGAGCGCAGGTGAAAGTATGGCCGGGGTAAGGAGTGCGAGGAAGGCAACTCCGAGCAGCACGACGAGGATCAGGGTGCCCCGCATCATGACCCGAGGATCTCCATGACTTTCTGTGCGACAATGGCAGAGAAGACGATGACGCCTGCCGCCACCAGGTACTTCAGGTACCGGAGGTAGGCAGGACGGGCAAAGGCAGTCCCGGTCAGCTCGATGATGACGAGGAGCCCGATAAGCCAGAGCACAAAGAAGATCTCGAGGTTGAGGTTTCGTGCCAGGATCATGAAGAATATGACCAGCAGGAGCCAGATGGCGAGTGCAGAAGCCGCGATCCGCTTCCGGTGCTCAGACATAGTAGTGTGGTGTCTGTCTGCAGGAATAAGATTTGCGACGGTTTGGAAGGGGCCTCTCCGCAGGGAATATTTATCATGGCATCTGCCACAGGGGTGTACTGACAAGAGTCAGGTGATGAGGTATGAACCATCTCGGAAAAGTGATAGCACTCCTCCTGCTTATCGGTCTCGCTGCCCCGGCAACCGCATTCACGGCCGATCGCATCGAGATCAGGGTAACAGAGAACGGGGATGCTGCGATCACCTTTGACTACACCCTCACCTGGATAGAGCGGGCCGTGGTATTCCTGCGGATCGCAGATCCCGGCGGAGAACTGAAACGCGCAATGGAGAGCCATTCCGGAAAGGATGTGACCGTTACGTCAATCAGCCCATCGGGTGTCGTCCTGTGGGTGGATGATTTTGCCACGGTCAGGGAGGAGGAGGAGGGGCACGTGTACCGGACACCTGCCCTTGATTTCACTGTGGCCGGGAGAAAAGTATCCACGTACTGGTTCGCCCGGTTCGTGACCGTTGACACTACACCGGCAGTGGCCGTTATACAGTTCCCGGATGGATACCAGGAGACCCTGTACGACCGGGAGGTCATCCCCTCAATCACCCATTCCATCGGAAAATAAACCCCCTTTTCACCTTTTCTCCCTCACGGTGTTCGCTTCACGTCAACAGGTTGACAGGGCAGGCCGGTGATGACCGTGCCCCCGCCTGAAGGGAGGCATCCGTGTTTTACCGGCTGCCCTGGCGCATATCAGAAAATAGCCCAGGAGCTGCCGGGACGGCCTGATCTCAGGGCAAACCCCCTGGGCACCATCTCATACATGCCGGTGCCTCCCTGTGGTCCGGCCGGTTTCCGGGTCCAGGTACAGGGAGCCGATGTGGATCGAACTGATCCCGCCAGGATCCTGTGCAGGGGTCCTGATATGGAGGGTGTGGTGCACGGTATCAACACTCTCCACGACAGCAAGGGCAATGACCATCATCCGGTGATCGCAGAGGGCCAGGAGGAGCCCCTGCCAGTCGTCATCGCAGAACCGTTCCGGGATCCGGCCATGCATCCCGATACCTGCAAGGCTGACCACGGTTTCTGATGATTCCGCAAAATACGCCTTGAACTGCCTGGTGCGATACTCCGAGCGCCACCCCCGGGTCCGAGTTCGGACCGCCGGATGGGGAAAGAACCGGTGAATGGACATGCCAGGCCGGTGCCTGAAGTTCACCAGGATCTCCCCAAGCTCCGGCCCCCTGCAAAACGCCACCACCATGCCGGGGGATAGGAGGTCGATCATCCGGATCTGGAACTCAACGGCTGCCGGACCCCCCACCCACCCGGGCGAATCGATGATGACATACCGGGCCATCCGCGCCCGTGCCGTAGCAAGGAGCCGGGCAGCAGCCACGAGCTCCGGCACCTGGTGGCCGGATGGTGCGATCGACCCGACAAACCGAAGAAACGTTTCCTGCTGTTCAGGGAACGTACCTGCATACAGCGCCAGGCCGACCGTTGCAGGTGGCCCGATTGTGGACTGCCCGGTATCGCAGTCAAGGAACCCGGTGATTGCATCTGCGGAGAGCTCCTGCACCAGGAAGCGACAGAACGTGGTCTTCCCCTGGTCCGGGGCACCCAGGAGGTATACGACGCCGGCTCCCTGATCCTTGAGCTCCTCTGACAGGTCTTTCCATTCCGAAAGGACCAGGGTATCCTGTTTCACACGAACTGAAGGTATGCCGCAGGGGATGAAAGAGCATGCGGACGGCCGAAATCCGCCTGCGCCTGAGCGCGGGATTGCATCCTCCAGTCCAGCCTTATTCATCGAATATTAGCCATTTTTTCATGAAATAATTGATTAAAATAATATTTTTATGAGCTGATATCCATGCGTCTGCACATATTTTTTTCCTGAGATATGAATGCAGATGACACTGATCCGGGTTTACCGGATGATGCACCAATGAAAAAAGGAAGCATCGTTGCGTATAGCATTATGTAGTTTATATATTAGAGGATACGACGGAACCGTGATCCAGGTACGGGCCACGACCCGGATCGATGTCCGGGCACCGTTTTCTATAAAATAAGGAAAATATTTATGATGTCCTGTGGAAAGGTGACACAGTATAAGGAAAAGGAAGAATATATATGGGTCACTATCAACGGTCAGGGCTCCTGCTCATTCTGTGCGCTTTCCTTCTCATCACCGGTGTCTCGGCGGTTACGATGAGTATATCACCCCACCAGGTGAACCAGGGGGAAATAGTTACGATCACGGTGCAGGGGCTCCAGGACGGGTCCGAGGTCACGATGAACTGGGAGGTATTCCTGGACGAGATACCGGGGTCGCAGTTCCACTGGGAGATACTCGGGCTTACCTTCCCTATCAACCTGGATGAAGCCGATTTCCGCATCACCAACCAGAATACGGTCCAGAACAATGTGACACTCACGAACGAGGTTCCCGGGTACGGGTCCCGGACCCTCATCCTGAGTGGCCAGTCCGAAAACGGGATCTGGTCGGCAGGCCACGAGAACGATTTCATCAACGGGACATGGCCGATCATCCTCAACGAGGGGACGGTGCTCCCCGGCAAGACGAACGTGCTCAGTCTCATCGAATGGCACGGCACCAAAATGGCAAACCCCCGCATCCCCTCCCAGGTAAACGGCGGTCCCGCTGATTTTGTCATCCCCCTCTCGTTCAGCGGGGTCTCCGGTGGGACCATCCGGGTGAGCATCACCGTGGACGGGGACCTTGTCCTCTCGGATATGGTCACCATCGGGCGACCGGTGTCACGAACCGGGAACATCTATGCCGCGTCAACGCCGTCTGGGGCAGATCTCTTCATCGATGGCATATACTACGGGACCACCCCCCGGATAGTCAGGAACGTACCCCCGGGCCTGCGGACCGTGAAGGTGTCCCTGACCGGATACCGTGACCACGAACAGCAGGTTCGGGTAACTCCCCTGGGGTTCGTATCCCTCACCGGGATCCGACTGGTGAAGGAAGGGCGTGCAACCGGTTCGCTGCGGGTCTATTCGTTCCCGAAATGGGCGGATGTGTACCTGGATACTATCCTGGTCGGCACGACACCGCTCACCCTGCCGGCCGTACCGGTCGGTCCGCACCAGGTTACCGTGAAGCTGACGGGCTACCATGACTTCACCACGACCGTGATCGTCAGGGATTCGATGATGCCGGGCCAGGTGATCGCGATCCTCCAGAGGAGCCTGGCGGCAGTTGGGACCGGGGAACTCGTGAGCGGGGAACCAGCAGTGCAGACATCAGGGAGTTACGCGATTGTCGAAAAACCGGACCGGCAGTCCTTTACCACGACGGGATTCCCGTCACGGGAAGCAATGATGCAGACCGTGATCGATCGCAGGGCGGAGCGACTGCAGGTATTTCAGTGACCGTAATCCTCTCCCGATACACTTTTTTTCCCTGCTTGTCTGATCAGGGTTTCTCGGGTGCAGAACGCTTCGTCACTCCTCTTTCTCATCGTCCCGTGGCCGGGGGAGCTGCCGGGCCGGGGGCTCGGCGAGTGGGAAGAACTCCTGGTAGACCCGTTTCCGCTCATCGAGGTCCGTGTGGAGGTAGATCTCGGTCGTCTTGATCGAGGTGTGCCCCAGGTTCTCCTGGACGACCCTGAGGTTCTTTGAACGACGGTAGAGCTCGCTCGCATAGCTGTGCCGGATCTTGTGCGGCGTGATCCCTTCCGGAGCATACTTCCGGAAGATATGCTGCACAGACCGCGGCGAGATATGGTGGCCCTGCTGGCCGGGAAAGAGGGGGCCCTCGATCCGGTTGCCGATGAACCGGGCGATTTCCTCGAGCGTCTCGTGATCCACGAACACGATCCGTATCTTCCCCCCCTTCCCCCGCACCCTGATGGTCTCGTCCTCGAAGTCGATGTCCCCGATGTTCATGCCACACAGTTCCGAGACCCTGACACCGGTCGCATAGATGGTCCGGACGATCAGCCGGTCCCGATCGTCTTCGATCGAGTCAATCAGGCGCAGCACCTGGCTGTGCTTGAGGTACCGGAGCTCCTGGTCCTTGATCTTCGGGCGCTCAATCCCGCCCATGGGATTTGCCGTGATCGCTCCCTGGGTGTACAGGAACCGGTAGAACGAGTTCAGCGTGGAGATGATCCGGTGGGTGGTCTTCGGCTTGTAGGTCTTCTTCCCGGAAATGAAGGTGAAATAGTCCGAAATAATGACTGGCTGGACATCCACGCTCGTATCGAGACGGGCCGTAGAGAAGTCCTCCCAGAACAGGGGCAACTTCACGGGATCGGTATTCCTCCGGAGCCAGACATAGTAGGCGAAGTGGCGGACAACCTGCTCGTAGCTCTGGATGGTCCGGGGGGAGTAATTGCGCATCCGGAGGTAGTGGCGGTAGCTGACAAGCCACTCAGAAAAATAACCCCCCTCCATGCTCAATTCTTTCTTCTCTCGAATAATTAAAGTTTTGCGCAGAATACATGTTCCGCGCAAGCCGGGATCGGCGAATGCCCGGGAATGGTGAGTCTTACCCCTACCATGATCTCCTTTCGTGACACAGGCGTATGCACTCATGGAACGCACCCCGGAATCACCGGGTACCGTTCCCCTCCCCGCGCTCCGCCCGGATTGTATCCCACCATTGGGACGAGGCGCTGGTAACCCGGGCTGAAAGACCGGTTATCCGCCCGGAAATCCCCCGGAGGGATACCCCCCGACGAAAGAACCTGACAGAGCCGTTCTCTTGCACGATCTCAGCCTTCATGGGGGGCAGACAGGGTCGTCTGGAAAAAAAGGCCGGTTTTGAAGCTGTGTATCACCTGCCCGGCCCGGGAGCCAGACGGGTTCGGGCAGTGCACCAGGTCCAGATCATGACGAGCGATATGCAGGAGCTGAGGGACAGCCTGCCTCCCCTCACCACCCCACCGCGCTGGCCCGGTTTCGGCCTTGGTTCCATCCGGGAGGTAGTGGAGCGTGCAATGAACAATTTTCAGTGAAACTGGCTTCCGGCAGTAATCCGAGGCAGGAATATCACCCTTCCGAAAGGGACCGCCAGCGGCGGTGCCCCCTGGCAACCACGGCCAGCAGAAATGGCAGGGGGAAGTGCAGCTGGTACTACACTGATGGCCATCCTTGCCTTACCGGATGCCGGATTCCCCTTCGGTATCTGCTGATATCTCTGCCCGGCACCACCGAGGGTTGACCATAATCTACCCTATCAATCTTCCATCACCGCAATAGAGGTTCTATCCCTGCTTTTCCCGGGAATCCGGGAAGTTCCAGGGATTACGGCCGTCTCGGACGAAGAGAACGTGCTGTGGGAATCCTGTCCCCCGCGTGGTCTGGTTCATTCCCGGCAGGCAGGGGACTCCGGTCCCCGATGCGTGATACTCCCGGGGACAGGGCAGGACCGGGAAGACTGCCCCGCAACACTGCCCCGGATTCATCCTCACATCCAGTTCATCCCTGAGTTACCAGCCGGGTGAGGCCTTTAGCAGGCCCTCTGGTTCAGCGGCATGCTCCCTGGGAGACAGGGTTCATAGAGCGGGGTCATGCCGGTCACCCCGGACATCGTCCGGTTTCCGACACGGTGGGGGGACGGGCTTTTCGCATATAGGGCTATGCCGCGCCACCGTGAATAAGGCATCTCCTGACTAACCGAATGGTACCGCCATGCAGTATCCCCCGTACCCGGCATGCAGTCATTACGGCAGGTGCGCAGAACCTTAAAGGAAGAACTGTAGCGGGAATTGAGAGAACCATGGGATGGAAGGGCTTCTTCCGTACCAGTAGCGCATCCGGTTCAGGAGCAGGTTCAGAGGGTTGGACCGGGACTGATTAAAGGGACTGAAAATGCCTGAACCCCTCCATGGCGCCCAATCCGGTTTATTCCTGGCATCGGGAGATGTGCATCCTGAGCTCCGCGGGGAAGATCGCTGCA
>ENA-ORXD01001977-ORXD01001977.1-sediment-metagenome-genome-assembly--contig:-NODE-1977-length-14869-cov-16.386290_pt1 | contig 14869 bp, 13 predicted proteins | sample MGYA00237862_ERZ511471 | MGnify/ENA metagenome assembly ERZ511471 | reverse complement strand
AGGTAGTTAAGCTCGCTGGAGGGTCGAAATCGGCTGAGTGCCTGCTCCCAAGCCTCGAACCAGCCCGGAACAGCTTGCAGCCAGGTTGGCGCCTCGGCCGCGGTGGATTCAAGCAGTACGGTGATCTCACTGCCCATGGCGTGAAAACGGATGCGTTTCATCAGGAAGATTGCGTGGTGGTCACTGGCGCGGGTGAATTATTGCTGGAAGAATTTCCTCCCCCCTGGCTGGCTGAGGAATTATTCCCGCCCACAACAACTTCATCCACAACCGGATTTTGAACGCGAGCGGGAGCTGTTGGCTGTGCGGGAGCCTGTACTTCGCGTAGTTCCACTGGTTGATCGGTTTGCGCCGACACAACCCGCGGGGAATAATCCGGATTGATTCCCTGATACACGGCCAAGGTAGGCAGGGGTGGTAATCCTATGGTGTTTTTCTCCAGGTTTAACTGATTGGGATCTGATTCGGTTGAAGATTTCGCTTTTTCCAGCAGCAAGTCTTTGCTGGCAATCGATATCCACAACCCAAGCGCAGACAGGATTGAAATACCTGTAATTAAGAATTTGATTTCGCTTTTTTGTTTACTCATATGGTTTTCTCGTTTACCTGTAGGATGCCAAATGTATTCATTTGACCTTACTAATCGTCATCTTCTTCTTCATGCTCATCATCGTCGTCATCACTGGATGATGAACTCCCTCCGCTATTGCTGGATGAGGAATTGTTGGATGAGGATGAATTGGTAATTGAGGTGCCGCCATTATTCTTGATGATCTGGACGTATACAATTTGCCCAACGCGGTCTACATAGACCATGTGGCCGGTATTAAAAATCACCCGGTACAGCGCCTGACCGCTCATGGTCACCTGGTCGGCCTGGATGACACTTCCGTAGCCTACATACCCAATGGCAATTTGAATGGCTTGCATCTGGTCGATTTCTTCGGTGGGAGGGGGAAGTGTGCCGTTGAATAACACCCCGCCTCCGGCAGCGTCAATGTAAACAATCCCCTGATCAAAGGTGATTTCATAAGCGGGGACACCTTCAAAACTAACCAGTTCCGGGTCCTTGGTCAAAGTGGATCCCTGGACAGCCGCATTAATCGCGGTTTCCAATGCCTGGTCAAGGCTGATCTGTTGGTCTGGGATGGGCGTGGCAGCGGGTTGCGAAATGGCGCTGGACAAAGCCATTTGATCGTTGTTGGCGCGTTGGATCTCTTCGTTGGCCTGGGCGATCAATTGCTGGTATTCCGCTTCACGGTTGGCAATCAGAGTTTGCAGCTCGGGGCTGCGCGCCAGGGCTTCTTCGGCGGTTAAGGTCTGGTTGCTGCGGGTGACGAAGATAATTCCCAGAATGGTCACCAATAAGAAAGAAGTCAGGCCTATGGACAAAAGGATGATCGCTCTTTTTCCCATTTAATTTGCTCCAAATCTAGTGATAATATGACTAATCCAATCTTAATAGGCAAATCTTGGAGATTTCTTTTAATCACAGGCCAATTTTCCAAGCAATTTCCAATCTTTGTGAAGTAGACTCAATTTGTTATACGGAGGAAGCAACTCCAAATTGATATTCTGCTATGATAAAGTTGAATGGTGGCAGTGATATGGCATGAGGGACATGGGCAATGAGAATCCTGTTAATCGAAGATGACCAGCGCTTGAGCCTGTTGATGAAGCGGGTGTTGGAAGATGAACACTTCTCAGTAGATCTGGCGCATGATGGCGATATTGGTCTGGAACTGGCGTTGCGCGGTATCCATGATATTGCCATCGTGGATTGGATGCTGCCCGGGAGAGATGGGCCTTCCATTGTGCGATCGATCCGCCAGGCCAGGCTGCCCATGGGAATCTTAATGCTGACCGCGCGCAGCCAGGTGGAAGATCGGGTGGCTGGTCTGCAAAGTGGGGCGGATGATTATCTGGTGAAACCCTTCGCCTTTGATGAATTGATCGCCAGACTGCACGCGCTTTCGAGGCGCTTTAACCCGCAATCAGCGGACGCCTGGGAAGTACGGGTGGGAAGCCTGGTAATGGATTTGCGCGCGCATGCGCTGCGCCGTGACGAAATGGTGATCGAACTGACCAAAACCGAATGGGATTTACTGGAATATTTAATGCGTCACCCCGGTCAGACGCTGACCCGTCAAAATATCTTGGATTATGTGTGGTCTTACACCAGCGAGGTAAAGCCCGAACTGGTGGATGTGTATATTTCATATGTACGTCAAAAGCTCAACGCCGCTGGAAAGAAAGATCCCATCCAGACTGTGCGTGGGATAGGATATCGATTGGAACCCAACCATGCTTAAGCGCATTCGGATCTGGCTGACGCTGCTTTATTTTGCCGTGGCAGTGATCTTAATCGCCACAGTGGGGGCGGGTTCATATTTCTCATTACTTTTCTATTTTCAAAACACCACCGACCTGGCTTTGCGGGTGAAGATGGCTGCATACTTCCGTAAGATGGATTTGCCCGTGCCGGAGGAATTAATCGCGGCTGAGAAACAGTGGCTGGCCAGTTCCGGGGGTGGTAACACCGTCATTCCTTTGGATGATGAAGAAGAGGAAGCCCGACTGCTTGTAGATGCCTATGGGGAGGAATTGGCAGCGGTGTTTGTGTTTCCGCTTAACCAACGCGGTGAATTGCTTTATAACCCCAATCCTTATCAGGTGCCTTTTGAACCGGATCGGGAGGCGGCGGCTGCTGCCTGGCAAACCGGGCACGATCAACGCACGCTCACCCTGCCGGATCAAACGCACGTGCGCTTGCTTTCCTACCGGGTGGAACAGCCGATCGAAGACCTGGTGCTGCAAATTGGCCGGTCAATGGCAGACCAGTACCGGGTGTTGAACCGCTACCTGATGGGGTTTATATTCTTTGGCGGATCATTGGCGCTGCTGATGGGAGCCGGCAGCTGGTTTCTGGCTGAAAGAAGCCTGCGCCCCGCGCAGCGCGCCTGGAAAAACCAACAAGATTTTGTGGCCAATGCCAGCCACGAACTACGCGCGCCCATCACCCTGATTCACTCCAGCGCAGAGGTGGCGCTTCGCACGGGGGTGGATGGAGAAACGCGGTCTTTGCTGGCGGATATTGTCCGCGACGCGAGTTATATGTCTCGCCTGGTTGAAAACTTGCTGCTGCTTACGCGCCTGGACCATCATCAAATCAATCCGGCGCGGGATGTGGTTGAGCTTTCTTCTTTTTTGAATGGAATTTGCGCGCAGACAAAGCAGTTGGTAAAAGAAAAAGCGATATCGGTTGGTGTACAGGCTGCCATGGCAAGTGTGGTGGCAGACCAAAATCTTCTGCGGCAGGTGTTGTTAACCCTGGCTGAAAACGCGATTGCGAATACTCCTGACGGTGGACAAATCAGCTTTTCTGCCAGTCAAGCAGGCGATTGGGTGGAGATTCGCGTGCAAGACACGGGCGTGGGGATTGCCCCGCAACATTTACCGCATATTTTCGAACGGTTTTACCGGGTCAATCACCAGACTGGGGATGACCAGCGGGGCAGCGGGCTGGGGCTTTCCATCGCGAAAGATATGATTGAACTGCAAGGCGGCACGATCAAGGTAATTAGTGAACCGGGCAAGGGAACAAATGTGGTGATCACCCTGCCATCCGCTCTCTATAAATCATAAAAAAAACTGGTTCGCTCAATTACGAACCAGTTTCGCAAATTTTATTCCATTATGGTTGGGGGAAACTTGAAGCCGTTGTAATGTTCCATGGCGGTGGTGTATGCGCCAGTGGTGAGGATGTACAGTCGGTCGTCCAGATCCAATGTGGCGGGCAGCAATACAGCTTCCTGGATGATGTCGGTGCTGTCGCAGGTGGGGCCGCATAACACGTAGGGTATGCGCGGGGCGTGATCTTTCTCGCTGAGGATGGGGAAGGTGAAGCCCTGCATGGCTTCTACCAGGCCGTGATACGCGCCAGCATCAACGTAAAGCCATTCCTGACTGCCACGCCGGGCGCGATTGATGACCGAGGTCACCAGCACACCTGCGTCAGCCACCAGGCCGCGCCCCGGCTCGACCATCAGGCGGGTATTGGCGGGGAAGAAGTCTGCCACTGCGCGGTGGATCACCGCGGCGATTTCAGCGACGGTGGGGAAATCCTTGCCATAATCACTGGGGAAGCCTCCGCCCGCGTCGATGGCTTCCAGATGGATCCCCTGATCGGACAGCACGCGCCAGATCTGGGCGCACTGTTCCAGGGCTTCCCGCCAGGCCTGCGGGTTGCGGTTCTGCGAGCCAACGTGAAAGGTCAACCCCATTGGTTTGAGTCCCATCTGCGCCGCCAGAGTCAGCAAACCGGCCGCCTCCAGGGAGGAAACGCCGAATTTCCGTTCCAGCGGCCATTCACTGCCCTGGTTGCTCACTGCGACCCGGCACATCACCTGGGCGCCAGGGGCCAGACGAGCCAGTTTTTGTAATTCCATTGGTGAATCAAAGGAGAATACGCGCACGCCACTGGCGTAGGCTTTTTCAATATCGGCCGGGATCTTGGTGGGGGCCATGAAGATGATCTTTTCGGCCGGAATGTTCATTTGGATGAGTTTGTGAATTTCCGCGTAAGAGGCGGCATCGAAGCGGATCCCTTCTGCGGCAATGATTTCCAGCACAGCGGGGGTGCTATTGGCTTTCATTGAGAAATACACTTCCGCACAGGCAAATTCCCGGCGAAAGGTCCGGCAGGTTGCGCGGAGTCGTTCGCTGTTAATCATCAGAAAAGGGGTTTCGCGGTCAGTATGGTCCTCGAGAAGCGGGCTAAGTTTTTGAATCGGGGAGTTGGCTATCATTAATCTACCTGGATAATAAAATTCACATCAATAAAAAACATTCGAAGATTTTAACATCCTTTTGGCTCCGGATGTACCCATTTGTGGAACGGTTCGTAACCATGCAAGGACGGCAGAACTTCTATGCTTGTGATTGGTGCGTTGGCTGTGCGCCTTTATGAATAGATGATGCAGGTATCGGTGAAGACTTTGATTCTCAGCCAACGGCACCCTACAATGGATGGAGATCGTTGGCTGCGCAGCCTATATCAGATCAGTCTCTTGGGTATCTGATTTTCAAACGGCGCGCAGCCAACGATATTGGTCTCAATGACTCACATTATCCGCGAGGCTGCTGTTGGGTAATGCAGTGGATATTGCCACCGCCCAACAAAATTTCGCGGGCATTGACGCCCACCACTTTGCGGCCGGGGAATAACTGGCTCAAAGCGTCCATTGCCAGTTGGTCATGCGGGTCGTCGAAGGTGGGCATGACGATCCCGCCATTGGCGATGTAGAAGTTGATGTATGAACCGGCCAGACGATCACCTTCGTTACGCGGCAGAGTGCCATCGACGCTGTCTACGCCTTCGCTCTCTTCCTTGGCGATCAGAATCGGATTGGGCTGGTAAATCTTATGTACTTCCAGTTTGCGGCCTTTTGCGTCAACGGCGTTGATCAGGCGTTGGTAAGCGTCAGCCGAGATTTCATATTGGGGATCATTCACATCGTCGGTCCAGGTGAGCGCCACCACGCCGGGACGGATGAAGCAGGCAATGTTATCGACGTGGCCATTGGTTTCATCATTGTACACGCCGCGGCCAAGCCAGATGATTTTTTCCACGTTCAAATATTCGCGCAGGGTTTCCTCAATCTCTTCGCGAGTGAGCTGCGGATTACGATTGGTGTTGAGCAGGCATTCTTCAGTGGTCAGCAGGGTGCCTTCTCCGTCTACGTGGATGGATCCGCCTTCCAGAACAAAACCGGCGGCTTTGTAGCGGTCAAGCCGTTCGATGTTGCAAACTTTTTGCGGTACCAGGTCGTCCAAATCCCAGGGGAAGTAAAGACCGCCTTCCAGGCCGCCCCAGGCGTTGAAATCCCAATCCACACCGCGAACACTGCCCTGGATGTCAACCACGAAAGTAGGCCCGCAGTCGCGCATCCAGGAATCATTGGATGACATTTCTACCACACGTACTGCGGCGGGCAGCATGTGGCGGGCGTTAAGGAATTGTCCGGCGGAAACGCCGACAGTTACCGGCTCGAATTGGGCGATGGCGCTGGCTACCGCCGCAAAGGCGCGCTGGGCAGGCTTGGCGCCGTTGCGCCAGTTGTCGGTTCGTTCCGGCCACAGCATCCAGCAACCGGCGTGGGGTTCGAACTCGCCAGGCATTCTAAAACCATCTTGTCGAGGAGTGCTTTCAATACATTTAGACATAGAGAACTCCGATAATTGGGAAAGGCGGGCGAGGCCAGGAGGATTGCGCCCCGCCCGCGGGTAATGTTAAGGACTATTGGCCGTTGGCGATTTTTTCTTTGGCGGCCACGTTGAGCAGCACTTCACCCACGATGAGGGTCAGTACCACGCCAATCAATACCGGGGCGGCGAAGCTCCAATCAATCGGTTCGCCGGGAACCCAGATGAAGAAGACAATACCCTGGATAATGAAGATTTCGCAGATGACCACCAGGATGGAAGCGAAAGTTTTTCCGCCGGGAACGCGGTAGGGGCGTTCGGCATTGGCGTCGGTGCGGCGCAGTTTGAGGAACGCCGGGAAGAGCGCCAGGTAGGGCATGAGGAAGACCATCGAGCTGAAGGCGAACAGGGTCCAGAACAGGTCTTCAGCGGACCCAGCCATGAAGCCGTAAAGCACGATCACAACCGTAGAAACCACACCGGTGATGATGAAGGCGCTCACCGGGGTTTTGTATTGGGCGTGCAGTTTGCCGAAGATTCGCGGCAGTTCGTTGTCGGAAGAGGCTTCGGCGGCGGTGCGGTTGGCGCCCATCGTCCAGGTGACCATGTTGGCCAGGAACGAGTACAGCGCGCCGATGCCCAGCACGGTCACAGCGATGTTGGCGGCCTGTGATTCGCCCAGCAGCACACGCAGGGTATCGATAATGCCTTCCACCAGGCCCAGATCTTCCACAGGAACAGCCATGAGCATACCCACAGTGCCCAGCAGGTAGAAGACCGTGATGAGCAAACCGGCAGTGATGATCGCTTTGGGTATGTCGCGGCCGGGGTTTTCCATCTCGCCGCCAGCGCCAGACATCAGTTCGAAGCCCATAAAGTTGTAGACGATGACCGGCAGGAAGAACAAACCGGCGTCCCAGGTGGGCAGGATGCTGGAGAAAGACAGGTCATTGGCCACGCCGTTTTTTCCGGCGAAGATGAAGGCGGCCACACCGATGACGACCATGATCAGCGCTTTGAAGATGGCGCCAATATTGGGAACCCATTTACTGGTTTCCAGTGACATTATACCGATGCCAACGGTAATCCAGGTCATCACCACACCGATAGCGATCTGTCCCCACAGACCCATCTCGGGGGCAAACAACTGGGCGAACATCCCGGCGAAGAGCACATAGACTGAGGGCATCCACAAGGCCACATTGATCCAATACAGCCAGGTGGTGCGGGCAGCCCATTTTTCACCGAAGGCTTTTTTGACCCAGATATAAAGGCCGCCCTGCTCGGGGTAGGTGGTGCCTAATTCGGCGGTAATCAGGCCGTAAGGAATGAAGAACAACACCAGCGTAATGAGCCACCAGGATATACTGGCCGGGCCAATCGCGGCGGAAGGGGCCAGGGTATCCATCACCAAAATCGCGCAGACCGTGAAGAGGGTCATATCCAGACCACGCATCACCTTTTTGAAGCCCTTGTCTTTCTTGGCGGGGGCTTGTACAGCAGCTTCTTGAATAGCCATCCGTTTCTCCTTTGTTATGATCGTTTAATAGGACGTGGGTTAAAACAACTTCTTCTCAAGGAAATTCTCGATACGGCCTTTGTGGAACGCTTTCAGCTCTTCGGAAGGTCGTTTTAAGCGGGGGTAAACAAAGTAGACTAACAAGCCTTTTTCGGCGTGCAGGCGGTTCTCGGCCTGGTCAAAGATGATGGATTGCGGCGAATCCAGGACTTCGTCGGTAGCTTCCACACCGCGTGAAGCGGGCAGGCAGTGCATCACTTTGGCGGAGGCGGGGGCTTTCTTTAATAAATCCAGGTTGACCTGGTAATCGGGCATAAAAGCCGCGCGGCGCTCGGGGATTTCGTCTTCCTGACCCACCCACCACCACAGGTCGGTGTAAATGAAGTCGGCGTCTTTGACCGCTTCTTCGGGGTCGTCAATCACGCGGAAACTGCCGCCAGACAGTTTGCAATTCTCTTCGGCGATCTTCTGCCAGGCTTCGGGAGCCTGATATTTCTTGGGCGCGCCGTGGGTGAAGTGCATACCCAGGCGGGTGGTGATGAACAACAGCGAACTGCAAACGTTGGTGGCGTCGCCGATAAATGTGACTTTCAGGTCTTCCAGTTTTTTGCCAGCGGGCATGTGCTCCATCATGGTGAACACGTCGCAGATCACCTGAGTGGGGTGGTTGTAGTCGGTGAGGCCGTTGATGACCGGCACGGTGGCGTCTTTGGCGAAGCCGGTGACGGTTTCATGCTTGAGGGCGCGGATCATAACCGCGTCATTCATACGCGAAAGCACTTTAGCGGTGTCGCCCAACGACTCGCGCGCGCCCAGGTGGATTTCACCCGGTTTGAGGTAAAGGGCATGGCCGCCCAATTCGGTCATCGCTACTTCAAATGAGATCCGGGTGCGGGTGGACGGTTCTTCAAAGATCATGGCCAACGATGCGCCTTCCAGTAACTTGGGAGTGCAGCCCTGTCGATCTGCTTCTTTGATCAGACGGGTGGTTTCGATCATATCGAGCAGTTCTTCTTTGGAGAAGTCGTAAGTATGGATAAAGTGTTTTAGCGTCATTTTGAATGACCTCCTGAATAAGGATGTAAAATTTGCAAAAAAACACGAAGGATTCAATCAGAATCCTTCGTGAAAATGCCAAAATCTTCGGGCGGGGGCATCCATTCGTCAATATTGCGTAAAATTCCAGGTACCAGCGCGTAGCCTTTTACGTTGATTCCGGGAATGCCGGGCAGCACATGGCGGAGGAAGTAGCGCATCTCTTCATTGTCCTTGAAGCGGCCCTCAATGGAAATGTCGGTGGTGCCATGACCATAAGCCAGGTAAGTGATGGAGGGCATGGCCTGTAACTGCTGCAAGATTTCACTTTCCTTTTCCGAATCAATTTCCAAAAAAATGTCCACGGAAATGCCATAACCAAAGAAGTGTGGGTCGATGATGGCAGTCAGGCGCACCGCACCCAGTTCAACCATACGGTCAATGCGTTTGCGTACTGTGCGCTCGTTGGCGTTGACCGCGTGCGCGATCTCCACAGCGGAAGCACGGGCATTTTTGTTGAGCTGCTGCAAAATTGCGTAGTCCAGCTCGTCAAAGGGGAGGAAAGAGGATTGTTTTGTCATATCTCTGTTCCGATTCGGAACTTATTAATTCCGATATAGTTATATTATAAGACTATATCGGAAGAATACAAGCCCGAATATGTCATTTGTTGGGTGGATTTATGAGTGTGTTCCACTCACAGCAACAAATGTCATAATTATACCCGCCGCAAAGGTTTGAAAATGTTGAAAGAGATGGTTGACTGGCAGGCTGGGGTTATTGTATTTTCAGGTTAAAAAATATAAACTGGTAGTGTATTGTTAATAAATGAAAAAAGCAGGGATTTCTGAAGGAATCTGAGTGAGGGATTTGCGTAAAAATAAGAAATTTCGATTATAATTCGTGCCGCAAGTTGATTCCAACCCTTGTGCGTAGTGAGTATGCGCCTTCAAGAGTTTACTGAGAAGAACAGTAATCAGTGTGAGAAGGAATGCCACCACTAAACAACTTCAAGGTGAAAGCAGCCTCTGCTTTTGTCTTGAAGTGTTGAATTTTTATATACAGGAAGGATATATTATGAGACGCACACGTCAACTACTTGGTTTATTCACTGTGGTTTTGGTTGTGTCGCTGGGTTTGACCGCGTGCGGCGGCAAGGGTAGCGGCTCTGCAGCTCAAGAGCTGACTGTTTTGGAATGGGCAGGATACGAGTTGCCTGAATACCGGGCAGAGTTTGTCGAACAACATCCAGACGCGGATGTGAAGTTCACCTTCTTTGCAGATGACGCGGAAGGTTTCGCGAAATCGGCGTCCGGTTTTAAGACTGATATCGTTCACCCCTGTACCAACTACTGGGAATTATACGTGCAGCACGATTTGGTCCAACCGCTGGATACATCCCGGTTAAAATACTGGAGCGGGATTTACCCCAAACTGGCTAAACAAGGCGAATTTGATGGCAAACAATACTTCATTCCCTGGGATTGGGGATATGAATCTATTCTCGTGCGCACCGATAAAGTACAAACGGTCCCAACCTCATGGGGAGATTTGTGGAATCCGGAATATGCCGGTCATCTGTCTGTGATCGATGCGGGCGAAAACATGTACATGATTACCGCCTTGTCTTTGGGATTAAACCCCTGGGATGTTTCCCCGGAAACGGTGGAATTGGTGCGGCAGAAATTATTGGAATTGAAACCCAATATCATGCACTACTGGGCGGACTATACTGAATTGAATACGCTGGTAGCCAGCGGCGATGTGTGGGTGGCTGGCAATGCCTGGAATGACGCCTACACTGCCATGCTGGCGGAAGGCGTTCCGGTGGAATATGTTAATCCCGAAGAGGGACGAATTGCCTGGGTTTGTGGCTACGGCATATCGAAAGATGTGGAAAACCTGGATCTGGCATACGATTATTTGAACGCGCTCATGGAGCCGGCCGCCAACGCGCAGATGGCGACTGATTTTGCCTATGGACCAGGGAATGCCGACTCGGTACCTTTGATGGACCAGGACCTGGTCGAGATGCTGCAATTGGGAGATCCCACGATTATTGACAGCGCGATTCTGCAGGCGCCGATTACTGACGAAATGCGTCAGGTATACACCGACCTGTGGATCGAAATCAAATCGGCTCCATAGGGATCCGTCGTTTAGCACATCTGGGTTTGGGAATGAAAAAAGACTTAATCGTTTCAACCATCTGGAAAATAGACTCTCAAACAAGTTCGTATGGACACTTGATCAGTGTATCGAATCATCAATCCAAAGGGAAGGAACTGTATGTTTGCATTTACAACCGAACCGAAGGCTTTATTGAGACAGACGCGAAAAACATGATTTCTCAGAAAGGGGTGTTCCGCTGATGAAAAAGACCGGACGCACCCTGGTTCTCATGTCGCCTTCGGCCTTGTGGCTGATTGCATTCTTCCTGATTCCTTTGGCCATCATGGCCGTTTACAGCTTTGGCAGCGGGTCTTTTGGCCTGGCTGGCCAAAGCTTTTCTTTGGATACTTACACCAAGTTCTTTAATACTCCCTCGTTTGTGAATCTGTTGTGGCGATCCACGTTGATTGCCTTTTATACAGCCCTGCTTTCGGTGCTGCTGGCTTACCCAATCGCGTATTTCTTGGCTTTTCAGGCCGGACCGTGGCGAGCCAGTTTGCTAACCATTATCATCATCCCATCTTGGATCAGTTATTTGCTACGTATTCTGGCGATCAAACTGATTCTGGGTTCCAGCGGCTTGTTGAACAGCGTGCTGCTGGGCCTGGGCCTTGTGCAGGAGAGCTTGCCGTTATTGATGTACAGCCGGTCGGCGGTGATGATCACCCTGGTATACACCTGGATTCCATTCGCCGCACTGCCGATTTTCTCGGCATTGGAACGCATTGGCAAGCCCTTGTTGGAAGCCGCCTCAGACCTGGGCAGCCCGCCCTGGAAGGCTTTCCTGCGGGTGACGCTGCCGCTCAGCCTGCCGGGTGTGTGGGCCAGCTTCTTCTTTGTGTTCATCCCCACCCTGGGTGAATGGGTGACCCCGGCGTTGATGGGCGGCCCTGAGGGCGTGATGTATGGCAACCTGATTCAGGATCAATTTGTCCGCGCGCTGAACTGGCCAATGGGCTCGGTGATGAGCATGGTGATGACCCTGCTGGTGATTTTATTCCTGGTACTGCTGACACGCTTTATCAAGCTGTCGGAATTGTTGGAGGGCTAGCCAATGAATCAAAAGAAACTGGCTTCCTCAATCGGCTGGGGCTATTACCTTCTGATTACCCTGCTGCTGTATATCCCCATCGCTTTGCTGGTGGTGTTCTCCTTCAATGATTCAACTTTGCTCACCTTTCCATTGAAGGGGTTTACCTTGAAGTGGTACCAGCAATTATGGGACGACACCGAACTGTTGCGCGCCCTTTATAACAGTCTGCTGGTGGGCATTCTGTCTTCGCTGGTGGCGACTGTCATTGGTACGTTTGCCGCCATCGGCGTGACGCGTTTTCGCTTCATCGGCAAAGATTTCTTTCTTACCGTGGCGTCATTGCCGTTGGTGGTGCCGTATGTGGTGCTGGGTGTGGCCATGTTGCTGCTGTTCCGCTTCCTGGGCATTGAATTGAGCCTGTGGACGGTGGGTATTGGTCATGTGGTGATTAACATTCCATACGTGCTGCTGATTGTGGCGGCGCGTCTGGCGGGTTTTGACGCGCGGATTGAAGAAGCGGCCATGGATCTGGGCGCCAATTACTGGCAAACCCTGTGGCGGGTGACACTACCAATTTGTACGCCCGCTTTACTGGCGTCTTTCCTGTCTTCCCTGACCACCAGCTTCGATGAATTTGCCCTGACCTTTTTCTTAACTGGCACGGATAATACTCTGCCGATTTATTTGTACTCTCAACTTCGTTTTCCAACCCGCGTGCCTCTGGTGATTACCCTGGCAGCGGTGATCATTCTCGTAACCTTAGTGATAGTCTTATTGCAAGAATGGCTCCGGCGCCTCGACCAGCCAAAACGCAGAAAGGGGATTGAAATCACATGAACGAAATTGCGGTTGAACTTCGCAATGTGAGCAAGGTCTTTCCGGCCGACACTAAAGCTGACGAAGACCTGGCGGCGATTCAAAACGTGTCGCTGCAGATCCGGCATGGGGAATTCTTCACCATGCTGGGCCCCAGCGGGTGTGGAAAGACCACAACCCTGCGAATTATCGCCGGGTTTGAAACCCCCACCAGCGGCGACGTGTTTATAAAAGGGCGTCAAATGAACGACTGCCCGCCGTATCATCGCCCGGTGAATACCGTTTTTCAAAATTACGCGCTGTTTCCGCACCTGAACGTGGCGCAAAATATTGCTTTTGGTTTGGAAATGAAACATGTGGCCAAAGAGGAAATTGAAGAACGCACACGCAAAGTGTTGAAACTGGTGCAATTACCTGATTTGGGCTCGCGCAAACCCAACCAGCTCTCTGGTGGGCAGCAACAGCGCGTGGCTCTGGCGCGCGCCCTGGTAAATGAGCCTTCGGTGTTGCTGCTGGATGAACCGCTGGGCGCGTTGGATTTGAAATTGCGCAAGGAAATGCAGATAGAGCTGAAGCACCTCCAAACCAAGCTCAATATCACATTTATCTATGTGACACACGATCAAGAAGAAGCGCTGACCATGTCGGATCGCATCGCGGTGATGAATAACGGCCAGGTCTTGCAGGTGGATAGCCCGATCAATATCTATGAGCGCCCGACCAGCCGTTTTGTGGCTGAATTCATCGGCAAGACAAATTTCTTAAGCGGTAAGGTGGTGACAGGTGGCAGCCAGGAAGCCAGCGTGATGTTGGCTGGTGAAGCAGTGGCGCTGCCATTGAGCGAAGCAGGCCTGACAAGCGGAGACGCGGTTACCCTGGCGGTGCGCCCGGAGAAGCTGCAATTGCATCACGATGTGCCTGCACCCAATGGATACCGCAAGATCGCGATGCACGGACAGGTACGGGAGGCCGTGTACGCTGGTACGGATACGCATTACGTGGTGGTATTGCAGTCCGGGGAAGAATTAACCGTGCACATGCGCAATACTTTCAACCACAACCTGGGCGAGTTTTCTCCCGGTGAGCAGGTGGTGGTCACCTGCCCGGCTGAGGCGCTGCGCCCACTGGCGGGATAAATCGTCAAAAATTTCCAAGAGTATTCCAGCCGGAGGATGTATTTCTCCGGCTGGTTGGTTTTTATTGTACAGGTTGGATTTCATTGGCAGAATGACTTCGCAGGGGGGTGCTGCCAGATTTTGAGCCTGTGACCAACCTACATGGCTCTCAAAATCTCTTTGTAAATTGAAATAATTTGGCTCACCAGAAAGTTGCCACAAAATCAAATATTGCTGATAATATGAGAGCGGAGGTTTTGTGATGAATCCAGTCAAAGATTCCAGTTCAAGCCGGTTTTCTGAACCATTCGAATTGAGACTTTCCGGCCGAGAGGTGATCGTGCGCCTTTCGGCATTGCGCCAGTTGGTAGGACACAGGGGAATGATGGCTATCTTACGGCGGGCGGGTTTGACCGAATCGATCACCACCATGCTGGTGAATAATCTGGAAAAAACCTTTTGCTATGAGACCTTTCAACAAATTGTGGCGGCGGTCAAAGATATTTATGGGGAGCGCGGCTACCGCGCGCTGGCATACCGGTCTGGGAAAAATAGTTTCGAAGCGGTGTTTGCCAGTCTGCCAACAGTCAAAGCCGCCAAGGAACAATTGGAAAGCATGAAGGATGAGCGCTTGCGCTTGCATCTGGCTGTGCAAACCCTGGCTGAGGCGATGGAAGCCACCAGCTACCAACGGGTTGAGGTGAGCCTGCGCGGAACCAGCGCGACTATGCAAGTGGATTATTGTTTTGAGTGCTGGGATCACCCGCTAATTCATGAGCCGATGTGCTATGGACTGGTTGGAAACACACGCGGCGCGTTAGCCTACTTGTTGAAGACAGATGAGTATCTTGTGCGCGAAGTACACTGTTCGGCGGCGGGAGACAATTGCTGTGAGTTGGAGATCAAGCTGCCACCAGAGGCGATGCGGATGGGCAACCAGGGGCAAACGGGTTTTCTCAGCCTGCCGCCAGAACT
>ENA-ORXD01001976-ORXD01001976.1-sediment-metagenome-genome-assembly--contig:-NODE-1976-length-14874-cov-173.272420_pt1 | contig 14874 bp, 13 predicted proteins | sample MGYA00237862_ERZ511471 | MGnify/ENA metagenome assembly ERZ511471 | reverse complement strand
GCGGTTTCCCTTGATGCGAAAAACATCTGCAATCCGGCCGGGCGGCTGAAGAAGGGGGACTGGTGCGGCTCCCGGGATCTGCCGCCGCCCAGATTCTGCCGCAACCGGGTCAACAACGACAGGTACAGCTGCCGCAAATGCGGCAAGGCCGCCATCAACAAGGCGCTGCTCTGCGAACCGGAAAAAATGGCGCTGCCTGAAGAGCACGGCGGCTGAAATAATTTCCCGCCTGAAATCATACTGCCGGGACGGCTCCGCTCCCTTGCCCTGCCGGGCGTTCGGAGAAGGGAGACCGCCTTGCGTTTCCCGCGTCCTTTTTTTCTGTAACCGGTTACCCGATTGTCCGTTTCCTTCATTAATACCACAAGGTAGTTCCGGCCGGACCTTCATGCCTGTGGGAGTAATTTTTTCCAAAAAGGACAAGTTATGGTTGCATGGTTGCCCATGCGGGCGCAAAGGAGGAGCGGAAAGTATGCGAAAAGGAATATTTTTATCGGGGGCCATGCTCCTGGTGCTGCTGGCAGAAGGCGTCTGCTGGTCGGGCCAGATAAGCGGCGAATCTGCAACGGGCGGTGATCCGCAATGGACCTTTATCTATTATCTGGCGGCTGACAATGACCAGGAAGCCTATGCCGATACCACCATCGCCAAACTGATGGCCGGGACGGCTCGGGTGACGAACCATCCGCAGATCCTGGTCCTGGTTGACAGACAGTCCGTTGCCGGCACGGAAGTATTTGAAGTTGCCGGGGGCGAAAAAATCCGCCAGGATTTTTATGCGGAGCAGAACACCGCTGATGGAGCGACTCTCGAGGCGTTTGCAACGCATGCCCTCGACCTGGCCGAACAGGACAATGTCGCCTTTATCATGAAGAGCGAAGGGTTTTCCTGGCGCGGTATCGGCCGGGACAACACCCACGACGACACGGTCCCGGATCAGCTCATGGCCAACGGCGACCTGGCCGGGGCGCTGCTGAACGCCCGGGAATCGACCGGCAGGCAGGTCGATCTGCTGGTGCTCGAGGGGTCGATCATGGGCTTCATGGAAGTCGTTTATGAACTCCGTGACGCGGCCTCGATTCTCCTCGCCTCGCAGTCCAAAATCCAGCCGGACGGTCTGCCCTGGGAGATGGTCATCGCCGATCTCGGCGCCCGGCCGGATATGTCGCCGGCTGAACTGGGCGCCGCCATCACCGACAATCATCTCGAATACTATTCGGACAAGGGAAACAGGGGCGTTCCGGGATTTGATACCTCGATCAATTTTGCCGCCCTGACGGTTTTCGATCTCGAGCACGTTCCGGATGTGCTCGATGCGCACATGGTCTGGGCCGAAACGGCCTGGTCGCTGCTTGACGAAACATACAATGTCCTGCCCCATGCCCGCGACCTCTCTGAAGTCGGCGGTTTCGGGGAAATTACCGATTTTGATTACAACTTCGACATCAGGACGTTCATGGAGGAGAGCCTGCGCCTGCTCGAGGAGGAAGGAAAGTATTATCCGGAACTCAACAGCGCGGTTGCCGCGTACCTGGCCGCCCAGGACGAACTGGTCGTGTATGAACGCAGTCCGGCCGACGGCTTCAAGCTCAAAGCGGCCAAGGGATTGAGTATCTGGTACCCGCCGACCTGGAACAAATACGACACTCGGGACGAAAACAGCGATCTGTTCGGATCCACCATGTATTATGAAGATCCGGACATCGGCCTCGACTGGGTTGTAGACTCCAACTGGCTCACCTATCTGTTCGCCTATTTCGACCGCGCCGATGCAAGGCTTGCGGGCAACGGCGTCGATGGCGAGGAGCCGCCGAAACCGGGTGTATTCCGCAGGATGGAATAAACGTCCCGCCATGCAGTGAGCAGGGTGCCGTCCCTTCCGCCCCGCCTTCCTTCCTGGCCCGGAAGGACAACAGTTTGTTCCAATGTACATGCAGGGAGTTGATCACTGCAAGACGGCGGGGAGGCTGCCCCGGGAGGAGGGCCGTTGCCGTTATTGCCCTGGAAGAGTTGACCGGGAGGGAGTATTGTGTTTTCATCATACAGCCGCTTTTGCATGATGATTGCGGGGGGTTTTCATGGCCGACGGGAGAACACAGCTTCACGGAATGTTTCCAGACCACGACGGGCAGGACATGGACGCAAATGCTTCGAGGCGCGCGGCGGCGCTGATCATGGAAGAGTTTGCCGAGGGGACCGGCCTGGCGCCGGATGGCGGACAGCCCCGGCGCTATCTGTGGACCGACGCCTTTGCGGTCTGCAATTATCTGTCCCTCCATCAAGGCACCGGTGCCCGGCAGTATCTGGACCTGGCCCGGCACCTGATCGACCAGGTCCATTTCGTTCTCGGGCGGCATCGGGATGATGATGCCCGAAGTGGCTGGATCAGCGGCCTCAGCGATGCGGAAGGCCTTCTGCACCCCACTGTCGGCGGTCTGCGCATCGGCAAAAAAATGGGGGAGCGGGGAGAGGACGACCCGTATGACGAGCGCCTGGAATGGGAGCGCGACGGCCAGTACTATCATTATCTGACCAAGTGGATGCATGCCCTCTGCCGCACCGCCACGGTCACCGGCGAAGTCAGATACCTGGTCTGGGCGGCGGAACTGGCCCGCGGAGCGTACAGGGGCTTCTGCCATACCGCGGCGGACGGCGGAAGGCGTCTGCGCTGGAAGATGAGCATAGACCTTTCCCGGCCCCTGGTGCCATCCATGGGGCACCACGATCCCCTGGACGGTTTGCTGACCTGCTGCGTAATCAGGGCGCTGGCCCACCGGCATCCCGGAACGGAAAACATTTTTCTGGACGCCGAGATCGCCGAACTGGCGGAAATGTGCGCGGGGAGCAACTGGGCCACAACTGATCCCCTGGGCCTGGGCGGACTTCTTGCCGATGCCTGGCGGCTGGCGCAGATACTCAGCTTTCCTGCCTCGGTCCCGCTCCCGGATCTGCTCGGGACATTACTGGAGGCATCGTTTTTCGGCCTCTCTCTCTTCGCCAGGGAGAACCTGCTGCGGATGCCCGCAACCCACCGGCTTGCCTTCCGGGAATTGGGACTTGCCATCGGCCTGCGGGCAGTCCCCCGTCTCGAACGGTTGTTGTCCGCGCAGCGGGGATTGATCAGGGAGTCGGCCCGTCTGGCCGTTCTGCTGGAGGAATTAAAGTCGTATTACCCCCTGGCCGGGCAGATTACGCGTTGCTGGCTTCGGGAGGAAAATCGGGCAGCGGGCAGTTGGGCGGATCACCGTGATATCAATATGGTGATGCTGGCGACAAGCCTGGCGCCCGAGGGCTTTCTGGATCTGGCAACGGAAGCGGCGACCCCGGGTGCGGGAGAATAATGCGGGGCACGTCCTTTCCCGTACCGGTCGCCGCATCAGACCCCGGTCATCAGGGCAGCTCGAAGCGGAAGCCGGCCGGCCGCACCGTCAGCAGGTCGCACGGGAGCTGCCACAAGGCATGTTCGGCCACGCTGCCCAGCAGGACATGGGAAAGCCCGGACCGCCCGGTGGTGCCCATGGCCACCAGGTCTACACCAAGTTCCTTCGCAACCTTGGGAATCAGGGCTGCCGCCCGTCCCTGGCGAATATGCTCCTTGAGCCGGCGATCGCCGGTTTCGATGCCCCGCAGCCAGTCCGTCATTGCCGAGGAGACTTTGCTCCGCATTTCCCTTTGGTAGCGTTCCTGCGCCGCATCCCTGATCGTGGGGGAGGTCAGGTATTCCCCGCCCCAGAGCGTGTAGACATGCAGCGGGTCGATCAGGGCATCGGGAGCAAGGGTCAGCGCAGCCGCCAGGGCATTCCCCGCTGCGGCGGAAAAATCAGTGGGAACCAGTACGCGGCGATAGGACGCCCGCGGGGCATTCTTCACCACCAGCACGGGCAGGTCGGCCTTGCGGACTACTTTTTCCGTCGTGGTGCCGATGAACAGATCACGGAGGGAATGCCGGCCATGGGCGGCCACCACGATCAGGCCGGCCTGCACCAGGCGGGCCGTGTGGATGATGGCGAGAAAAGCCCTGCCGGTTTCGACCCGGCAGCGGTATTCCACGCCAGCGGGCATTTCTCTTTCCGCCTCCTCCCGCAATCGGTGCATGGCGGCCTCGGCAAGCCTGCTTTTTTCCCGGGCTTTCTGCTCCGGCTGGAAAAAGTGATCAAGCAGTGAATCCTCCACCACATGCAGCAGTTCCAGGCGAATGTTGAGATCGAGTGCCAGGCTTGCGGCCCTTTTCAGGGCAAGGGTGGAACTTTTGGAAAAATCGCTGGCGGTCAGTATGGTCGGGAGGACAGTCATCGCGTGATTCTTTCCTGGTTGAATATTTCCTGTAACGGACCATCAGTCCTGCCCGGCGGCCGGGGCATCAGATTCCCGCTGCGGCTGAAATCCGCCGATCGCCTCCGGTGATCCCATGACCAGCAGGAGATCCCCCGGCCGGACCACTTCCTCGGGTGACGGGGCAATGATCCTCTGCTCTCCACGCTGGATGCCGATTACCGAAACTCCCTGGAGCCGGCGCAGGTCCAGTTCGGACAGTTTCCTGTCCACCCACGGGGAATCATCCGGGACAAGGAATTCGTTCATGCGGAATGTTTTTTCCTCATTTCCCTCCGTGCTGATCCGTTCCTGGAGTGTTTTGCTGGCCAGTTTAAGGCTTTCGGCGTTGCCAAGGAGGATCAGCCGGTCTCCGGGAAAAAGGCGGAAGCCGGCGTCCGGGTCGTAATAGCTGAGTCCGCCCCGGTCAACCGCCACAATTGAGGCCCCGGTGCGGCTCCGCAGGGCGATTTCACCGATTCTTCTGCCGCTGACGGCTGAGTTGGGCCGGAGCTTGACTTCTTCCAGGAGAAGATCCCAGGGTGATTGGGATGTCAGCGCTTCACGGGTGCCGGAGAGATAATCGACCGCCAGTTCGGCGGCGTCGACATAGGGCCAGAGGACCTTGTCGGCGCCGGCGCGGCGGTAGGCTTCGGCGTCGCCTGGGTTGTGGGCGGTCAGGACAACTTTGCCCGGATAACCCCGGGCCCGCAAGGCCTTGATGATCGCCAGGTTGGTCTCCCTGCCGGGAATGGTGTTCACCACCCAGCGGGCCTGCTCCAGGGGAAGATTTTCCAGCAGTTCGGGATCTTCGACGTCCCCGTAGCGCACGGGAAACGTCAAGTCAGCGGATTCGGCGACGACCTGGGGGTCAAAGTCCACGGCCAGGACCTTTTTGCCGCGGCGGACAAGGTGTTCGCTGATATTGTGGCCGTAACGGCCAAGGCCGAAAAGAATGACATCCGCCGGAATAATCCCCCGGTTGTCATTTTCGCCGATTTCCCGGTACGGGTGCCGGCGTTCGAAGATCCCCAGCCAGGGGGAGATGCGCTGATAAATCGGGTGGGAATAGAGAATAAGATAGGTGGACAGTCCGATGGTGATCAATCCGACCAGGGTGATCAGGCCGAGGGTTTCCCTGTCGATGTGTCCGAGGCTGAGACCGAGGGCGCCCAGGATCAATGAGAATTCGCTGATCTGGGCAACGGTCAGCCCGGCGAGAAAACCGGTGCGCTTGCTGTAGCCCATGAAGCCCATGATGGCCATGACGATCAGGGGGTTGCCGATGAGGACGAAAGCGGAAAAAATCAGCGCCGGCACGATCTGGGCCCCGAGGGTGGTCAGGTCGAGCTGAGCGCCGAGGCCGATGAAAAAAAAGAGCAGCATGAAGTCGCGCAGGCTGACCAGCCGGCCGGCAATGGACTCACGGAAGGGGGTCGAAGCAAGGGAGACTCCGGCAAGAAAGGCGCCGACTTCCTTGCTGAAGCCGAGAAAATCCCCGATTGAGGCGAGCAGGACCGCCCAGGCAATGGCGAACAGGAGCAGCAGTTCCTGGGTACGGGCCAGGTGGGGGAGTATCACGGGCAGGACAAAGCGCATGGTTGCCGCCACTGCGGCCAGCAGACCTGTCCCCTTGAGCAGAACCAGCAGGACGTCCATCAGCAGATGCTCCGAGGCCCCCTCGGCCCCCATGGCGGTGAGGCCGATCATGGCCAGGATGACCGCTATGTCCTGGACGATCAGAAAACCCACGGCAATACGGCCGTGCAGGGCGTCTATTTCCCGTTTGTCCGAGAGCAGCTTGACAATGATGATGGTGCTGGAGAAGGTGAGGGCAACGGCGACGTAGAGGGCGCCGATGACGGAGAATCCGAGGGCCAGGCCGATGAGGAATCCGAATATCGAGGTAAAGGCAACCTGCCCCAGTCCGGTGGCCAGGGCAACGGGCCCCATGGTCCGGATCAGGTGGAGGTCGAGCTTGAGCCCGACAACAAAGAGCAGGACGGTGATGCCGATCTCCGCCAGGAGCTGCAGCCGCTCGTCCACTCCCACCAGATCCAGACCAGAGGGTCCGACCAGGATGCCCACCAGGATAAAGGCTACGATCAGGGGCTGGCGCAGCCACAGGGCCAGCCCTCCCAGGGCCGCGCTGGCGGCGAGGATCAGGGCGGTTTCATAAAAGAGGTGGTCCAGTATCATCTTTACCGCTCTGGAAAAAGGAAAGGATGCTTCATTTCTTCTTGCAAGGGGCGCTCCGGATGTTCGCTCTCCTTGTGGGAACGGGCGCCGGTGATTCAGGGTCAGAGGAAAGAGGCAGTCCGGTCCTGTCCCGACATTCTGTCATATGGTTGATATTCTACCAGCAAAAATAGCGGTTGCCAATGAAACCGGACAGGAAGAGGAGGGAGGTTTTTTCGATTTCGATCCCGATTTCGATTTCGAGGAGATATGTCCTGCGCTGGATTGAGGAAAATTTGTACCTAGCGGGATCGGGATCGAATCCTGAGTGCAGTAGTGCCAAAGGGTCTTTTGGCGGGCCGCGGTTTCTCCATCCTCTCTACCTGATCTGCCGTTATGTTATTCATAAGCAGTACAGAAAAAAAGGGGCTGCCCGCCTGGACAGCCCCAGAAAGTTTTTTTGATACAAGGGGCGTAACGGAGAAAGAGGCGGCCGCCGGATTCGCAGGCCTTGAACCTCCCGTCACACCATTTTTTTCAGGCCGATGGGATTGGGCGCCGCCCGCGTGTACCCTTTTTCCTGGGCCACGATATCGAGGGGCAGACTCGCCATATCCCCCAGATCAAGGCCCATTTCCTTGACCACCGGGTTTTCCATGACCTTGATATAGGTCCGGCACTTTTCGCAGGTGATGATCCGGAAACCGGGTTCGTCTTCGGAGACGATGGTGTTGAACTTCGTCGAATCGGTGGTTTCGCAGTTCGGGCAGCCGATGAACCGGTACGGCCCGGATGTCCCGCAGATTGAGCAGTGCAGGCGCCTTTTCGGTCCCTCGGTGATCGTTGCCAGGGCCGGCTGCGCCGAACAGAGGGGACAGCGCCCGTTTGTCCAGTGGGCGCCGTCCGCCGCCGAGGTCTCCCGCAGGGCAAGAAAGTAGGGGCGGCTGAGCAGGAAGAGGAGCGTGGCCGCTTCGTCTTCCCTGAAGGGGAGGGACAGATCGGGAAGCTCCCCGAGGGGAAGGCGCATGAAGTCAATGTCTCCGTTGGTCACGGCCCGGCGCAGCGGTTCAATCTCGTCGTCGGCCAACCCGAAGACGGAGACAAACAGACGGAAGATGGAGTCGGCGATTTCACGCGGGTATGCCCTCGATTCCTCCGCCGGTACGTCTGATCTCGTTTTCGGCAGCTGTTCGGCGGTCTCGCGGTGAAAGCGCTCCCACTTGGCGTACAGTTCAAGCGGATCCTTGAGGTGAGGACGTTTTTCGATCAGGGCTTGAATGGCAATGGTCATAATTCTCCTTATTATGGAATTTTGGGATAGGTAAAGTCACGCGGAGCGCCGGCCAGCCCTTCCACGAGGAAGACCTTGAGCTGTTCCTTTTCCTCCGCCGTGAGCTGCAGGGGCTTGAGCACGGTGTTGCCCTCTCCGCAGCCGGTGTTGAAAAAATCGATCACCTCGTCCAGGGTCGCGAAGATGCCGTTGTGCATGTAAGGGGCTGTTTTGGCGATTTCCCTGAGAGTCGGTGTTTTGAAAGCTTTCCAGTCTTTCGGGTCCTTGGTGATGAGATACCGGCCCGGGTCCTCGTCCAGGGTACGGTATTCCTCGAAATGATACACCTTGGCAACGAACCGGCGCGTTGCCGCGATCCGCGGATCAGTCAGATGCTCGGGATTTTCCGGGACCTGGAGGGCATGGAACTTGTCGTCGGCCAGGTTGGGGCCGAAGTGACAGTCGGTGCACTTCCCTTTGCCGGTGAAGATCTCGTATCCTTTCAAGGCATCCGGGGAGAGGGCGTCCGCCTCTCCCTGCAAAAACCGGTCGAGGGGGGCATCACAGGAAATGAGGGTCCGCTCAAAGGCGGCGATGGCCATGGCGATGCGCTCCTTGGTCGTGTCCCCGTCGCCGAACACCTTGGTAAATTCCTCTACGTATTCCGGCACGGAGCGGATTTCCTCCTCCAGGTACTCCAGGTTCTGGTTCAACTCGAAGGCTGACATCATCGGAAACAGCGCCTGGTCTTCCAGGGTTGCCGCCCGTCCGTCATGGAACTGGTATTTGTGGAAGGCGACGTTGACCAGGGTGGGCGAATTGCGCCAGTTCCTGGTTGTGGGATAATGGAGCGAGATCTCGAGCCCGTCGCTGTAGGCCAGTTCCGGATCATGGCAGGTCCCGCAGTTGGTTGTCCCGTCTCCGGACAGCCGCCGGTCAAAGAAGAGCTTCTTGCCCAGTTCAACCTTTTCCGGCGTCTGGGGATTGTACTCCGGGATCGGAACATCCCGGAAGGGCTCCAGATGCCCTGCCAGGCTGTAGGCCGGCAGACAGAACGCAATGAAGATTATCCAGATTGTCTTTTTCATAGCTTACTTTCCTGCCTGAGCCAGTTCCTCGTCAATGATTTTTTTGAAATACTCAAAGGGGCGCTCACCGATGATCTGCCGGCCGTTGATGTAGTAGGTCGGGGTATTGTAGAGGTCCATGGACTCGGCAAACTTCACATCCGCTTCGATTTCCTTGGCATGCTTGGCGTTGTCGATGGATTCGGTGAATTTCTGCACATCCAGTCCCAGTTCCACCGCATAGGAGATCAAACTGGCCCGGTCCAGCTTCGGGGAGCGGGTGAGCAGGATATCGTACATTTCCCAGTACTTGCCCTGATCCCTGGCCGCGAGGGAGGCCTCAGCCGACAACTTGGCGAAATCGCGGTATTTGTAGGGATAATTCTTCACCACATGCCGGATCTTGCCAGGGTAGGTTTCCTTTATCTTTTTGACGGTCGGACCGGCCGCCACACAATGGGGTCACTGGAAGTCGAGAAACTCGATGATTGTCACCGGCGCGTCATCCGGTCCCATTGACGGTGCATCCCCGATGGGGATATCAACCCGTTTTACCTCCGCCTGGGCCATTCCGAAGAAAAGCAGGGCGAAAACACAGATCATTATTTTTTTCATCATCTTTGACCAAAGAGGGGAGACGGTTTCCCGACTCCCCTCTCTCCTCCATATATTGTTTTTTGAAAGGACTGATTACATCTTGCCCATTGCCTTGACCCATTTGGGATATCTCTTCCTGGCGAGATCAAGGGGCACCTTGCCGGTCAGCATGATCTGCAGCGTGCCGGGGTTGGCCAGGGTTGAGAGATAGATGTGCACGGGCACCATGATGCAGAAGAAAATGAACGCCAGGTTGTGCACAAAGTGCGAAAGAAGCATGATGGTCGAGTTGTCCTTCATCAGCCAGATGCCGAAGCCGGAGAGGGCGATGAGGATCCCGAACAGGGCAATGCCCAGATAATAGAGCTTCTGGCCGGGATTATGCTTCCCCATGGGCGGCACCTTGACCTTGTGGGACAGGTATCCGCCGGCCACCTTGAACCATTGTGCGTCATCCGCGTCGTATTTAAGCGAATCCCCTAAATACTGAAACAAGGTGAGAACCAGGGATACGGAAAAGACGACCCCGGTCCAGTTATGCACCGTCTTCATGGTCTCGAATCCGCCGAAGACGGAGCCGACACTCTCGAGATGGAACAGGAAGGCGAAACCCGTGATGATCAGCAGAATGCAGCTTATTGCCAGTATCCAGTGATTCAGGATTGCGCCACCACTTTCTTTTTGTACCATTTCCGCCATGTTACACCTCCTCCTCGTCCTTGTGGGGGCCTATCGCCAGATAGTGGATCGCTGCCGCGGCAACCACACCACCCAGGCCGATCCAGGAGAGCGGCTTGAGGTATGTGTGCCAGAAGACCACGCTGCTCGGGATTGTCGGATTTTCCTTCATTCCGTACAGCTTGGGCTCGTCCTTGAACGCGTAGACCGCGCCCAGACCGCCCAGGTCCTGTTCACCGTAGATGGTACTGAAGCCATCCGCCTTTGCGTTGCTGATCAGTTCATTGCGGTCGCCGTATTTCAACGCGCCAGTGGGGCAGGTCTTCACACAGGCCGGTTCCATGCCGTTGCCGATTCGGTCAAAGCAGAAATGACATTTCGTCACCTTGCCCTCTTCATCGTAACGAGGCACATCAAACGGACAGGCGTTAACGCACAGCTTGCAGGCGATGCATTTGTCGCGGTCAAACGCCACGGCGCCTTCGTCCGTTTTGTACAGCGCGCCGGCGGCCGGGCAGATCTTCATGCATCCGGCGTCTTCGCAGTGCATGCACCGCCTGCTGACAAAGAGCCAGCGTACCGGGTTTTCCTGCCCCGGAACCTCGCTGTAGCGGATAATGTTGTAGGCGGCGCTTGCCAGATCCGGCGGATTCTGGTAGGTGCCGTTGTTTTGGGTTTTGATGCCCGGCAGCAGGTTCCAGGACTTGCAGGCAACCTGACAAGCCCGGCACCCGATGCAGAGCTCCGGAGAGACAAGGATCGCTTTGCGGTTTTTCGTATTATCAGCCATGGTTCACCCCCTATGCCTTCCGAACGTTGACCATGAAGGCCTTCGACTCGGGTATCATTGTGTTCGCGTCTCCCACGTTCGGAGTCAGCAGGTTCGCGCTGTCGAATCCGCTGCCGTCCTCGGGGAACTGCCATCCGAAGTGCCAGGTCAGTCCGACCTGGTGGACGGTTTGGTCCGCTATCTTGAAGGGCTTGAACCGTTCAGTGACCATCGCGATCGCCTGCACCTCACCGCGGCCGGAGGTGACGAAGACCTTGTCACCGTTGCTGATGCCCAGCTCCTTGGCCAGTTCCGAGCTGATCTCGCAGAAGTTCTGGGGCTGCATTTCCAGCAGCCAGGAGCAGTGCCGCGTCTTGACGCCGGTCTGCCAGTGCTCCGAGCACCGGTAGGTGCTGGCGACGTACGGATACCGCAGGTCGCAGGAGAAAAAGGCGTCCGAGTCGCCGGTAAAGATCTTGATGGTCGGGTTGATCCGCTGGCTGGACATCGGGTTGACCTCGAGGGGACACTCAAGGGCTTCATAATGCTCGGGGAACGGACCTTCAGCCAACCCGGGCCCGAAAATCGAGGCGACGCCGTCCGGCTTCATGATATAGGGCAGCTTGCCTGATTCCGCCACGGGAGGAGGTCCGCCGTCGACAATGTCTCCTTCCCACTTTTTGTCCGCGGCGTTCCATTTGAGAAGCGGCCGTTTCGGATCCCAGGGATTGCCGTTGAGGTCCACCGAAGCCCGGTTGTAAATGATCCGTCGGTTCACCGGCCACGACCAGGTCCAGTTCGGGTACAGCCCGAGGCCGGTCGGATCTTCCTTGCCCCGCCGCGCCATCCTGTTGACCGGCTTTCCGTCTTCCAGGACGTAGGAATTGCAGTACAGCCAGTTGCCGCTTGAGGTGGATCCATCGTCCTTCAGCAGGGCGAAGCTTCCAACCAGGTCGCCTTTCTTGCCGACGACCTTGGAGGGGTCATTGGGGTCGTACACGTTCCTGGTGTAGTAGCCGTTGATTTCCTTGGCCACGGCATGGATGTCGACGTGCTTGACCTTGCCGGCCGCGTCTTTGTCGCCGTAGTCCCAGGTCAGGTTGACGATGGGAGCCGGATTGGCTCCGCCCTCCTTCTCGTAGAGTTCCTTGACCTTGAAATAGAGTTCGTTCAGGATGTCGGCATCGGAGAGCGCAACTCCCGGCGGCTCTATGGCCTTGTAGCGCCACTGCGCCCAGCGGCCGGAGTTGGAGATGCTCCCCTCCTTCTCCACCGAGGCGGCACAGGGCAGCATGAATACCTCGGTTTGGACTTCACTGGGGTTCATGCCCGGTCCGCGCCAGAAGGAGCCGGTTTCATTGTCGTAGATGTTGACGTTGACCATCCACTTGAGCTGGGCCAAGGCCGCACGGGTCTTGTTGGAGTTGGCGCCCGAACAGGCCGGGTTCTGTCCCCAGGCGAAGAAGCCCTCGAACTGGCCCTTGTGCATGGCATCGAAGAGGTTGAGCCATGAGGCATTCTGGCCCGCCTCCAGCTTGGGCAGCCAGTCGTAGCCGAAATCGTTCTCCGGCGTCGCCGCCTCCCCGTAGATGGCCTTGAGGTAGCTGACAACGTACTTCGGCCGGTTGGACCACCAGTTGACGCCGCCCGGTTCGTTGGTTTTCGGGGTCGTCTTCTCGAGGTACGTCGCCAGGTCGTACAGGCCAACGTTGGGGGTCGGGTTGTAGCCGGGCAGGATGTGGAACAGGATGCCGTGGTCGGTGGAGCCCTGGACGTTGGACTCGCCGCGCAGGGCGTTGACGCCGCCGCCGGCCATGCCGATATTGCCCAGCAGCAGCTGGACGATGGCCATGGCCCTGATGTTCTGGGTGCCGACCGTATGCTGGGTCCAGCCCATGGCGTAGCACTCGGTCCCGACCCGGTCAGGTTTGCCGGTGGAGCCGTACAGTTCGTACACGGCCACCAGCTTGTCCTTGGGCGTGCCGGTGATGTTGGCCACATTGTCCAGGGTATAGCGGGAATAGTGTTTTTTCAGCTGCTGGAATACGCAGTTGGGGTCCTGCAGCGTCGGATCCTTCAGAGCCACGCCGTTTTCGTCCTTCTGGTAGGTCCAGGTGGACTTATCGTAGCTGCGCTTCTCTTCATTGTACCCGGAGAACAGACCGTCCAGATCCGTCGGTCCCTTGAAGTCGGGATTGAGCAGGAACGCCGCATTGGTGTAGTTGACAATGTAGTCCTTGAAATACAAATCCTTTTCCAGGATGTAATTGATCATGCCGCCGAGGAAGGCGATATCCGTCCCGGAACGAAGGGGGGCGTAAACATCCGCCTTCGCCGCGGTCTGTGAAAAGCGCGGATCAACGCAGATCAGCTTGCCGCCTTTTTCCCTGGCCTTCATGATCCATTTCATGGAGACCGGATGGTTGGATGCCGGGTTGCCGCCCATGGCCAGGATGACATCGGCGTTTCTCAGGTCGATCCAGTGGTTCGTCATTGCACCGCGTCCGAACGACTCTCCCAGAGCCGCTACAGTTGCGGAGTGTCAGATACGCGCCTGGTGTTCCACGTACACCAGGCCCCAGGACCTCACAAGTTTCTGGATCAGGTAGCACTCTTCATTGTCACAGGCGGCGCTGCCGATATGGGCGATGCCCTGCGTCTGGTTGAGGGGTATTTCCTTCTCGACATCGACCACGGTGCCGTCGGGCAGGGTCTCCTTGACCTTGATGGTGGTAAACTCTTTGAAGCTCTTGTCCCGGGAGTCCTTGACCAGACGGGCGATTCTGTCAATAGCCCAGCCCCATTCCACCTCCTTCCACGCCGTGCCGCCGGGTTCGCGGTACATCGGCTTGCGGAGGCGGGTGTCGTTGTTTGCCATCTGGTAAATGGATGCACCCTTGGAGCAGAGTGTTCCTTCACTGATCGGATGCTCGGGATCCCCCTCGCATTGGATGACCTTGCCGTTCTCGGTATAAACGATTATGCCGCACCCGACTGAACAATACGGACAGACCGTCGTTGTCTGCCTGGCGTTCTTGATCCGCAGGCCCTGGGCATAGGCCTTGGCTGGATCAAGATTGATGCCGAGCGTCCCGACCAGTACGGTGCCGCCTGACAGTTTGAGAAAATCCCGTCTTGATACTCCCATTGAAGCCTCCTTCTTGTTATCGAATTTGATTTACGGGTTGTGCTGAAAAACAGGGCTTCTACAGATTATAGGTGATAACGATTTGTTCTTTTCAGGTTTCGTCGTGTCAATCCCATGCAGTTCTCCCTCCTGTTGCGTTGATGTTTGGGTGATGGTGAGGTAAACGGTTCTTAATTTACCCGATCCGGTGTAAACGGACGGGATGACGTTGTCCGCTGATGCGCTCCATGCTGTCAAGGACCCGGATGTCCCGGCTGAAAACAGTGCCGGGTCTGCGGATGCAGGGTGTGGTTCGCAGTAATATTGAGGAAAGAGGTCAGCACCGTCTTCCATCTTTGCAACCGGAAAGATAACCGGCCCAAAAAATAACTCTTTTTCTAATAAAGGAATAACTATCCTTTCGATCAACCTCGTTCTATTTTATGCCTTCATTTCAATTGAATGCAAGGAAAAAACGAAAAATTTATTGATGTATAGTCGAGAATGGCCGAGAAGAATAGGGGGATAATTGTAAAATTAGTGTAAATTAAGCAGGTAACAATATGTCAATTCTGGCATAAATTGCGCTGTAAGGGCCACAGTGAAGGACTGGGCGGAAATTTGAGCAGCTCTATTCATATGTCAGTATTGACATATGAATAGAGCACATGCGGCATTGTATTATTATATGTCAATGCTGACATGTGAATAGACTCTACGGGGTTTTGTAGCAGAGATCCTGAAAATCGAAATCGGTATCGAGTGCGCCAAGCAAGCTTGGCGTTTCTTGTGAGGTGAGAGTCCTCCCCGGGTAAGGTTTAGCCAACCGCCCGTACTGAGTGCTGGCGTTGTGAAGGCAATTTGAATGGAGGTGACA
>ENA-ORXD01001972-ORXD01001972.1-sediment-metagenome-genome-assembly--contig:-NODE-1972-length-14910-cov-3.270141_pt1 | contig 14910 bp, 12 predicted proteins | sample MGYA00237862_ERZ511471 | MGnify/ENA metagenome assembly ERZ511471 | reverse complement strand
AATCTTCCGATAAAAGTAACTCTACAGCATCTAATGGCGAAGCGATACGTCCGGCGGCATTAATCCGCGGTATAAGGCAAAACGATGCTTTATATGAATCAATGACATACCTGTCGATGCCACTCACTTCTTTCAGTGCTTTTATACCCGGCCTTTTACCTTCCGTGATCAATTCTAATCCAATTTTAGCAAAGATCCTGTTTTCATCAATTAATGGCGCAATATCGCCAATTGTTCCTAAAGCAACAATATCCAGGTATTCTTTCAAATTGGGATGCTGAGCATTTTTCCAGAAACCTTCTTTGCGTAAGCTGCCTCTCAAGGCTATTAAAAAATTATACGCAATGCCTACAGCGGCAAGTCCCTTGAAAGGAAAGGGACAATCCCTACGGTTGGGATTGATGTTAGCTACAGCGGGAGGCAAAGTATCAGAAATTTCATGGTGATCCAAAACAATTGTATCAATGCCAAGCGATCTGGCATAAGCAATTTGTTCGTGATCAGAAATGCCACAGTCGACTGTAATTATCAGTTTAACATTATTTTTTTTGAATAGCTCAATCGCTTGGTTTTTCAGACCGTAACCTTCACGTATCCGATCAGGAATATAATAAGCAACATTAGGGGTTACTTTTTTTAGAAACATGTAAAGTATAACAACAGAAGTTATCCCATCGGCATCATAATCCCCGTAAATTAATATTTCTTCGTGGCTATATATAGCTTTGAGCAAACGTTGAATGCCGATCTTCATATCTTTCATTAGAAGAGGACTATGCAGATCATTAAGAGAAGGATTTAAATAACGCCGGGCATCATCAACACCCAAAATTTCACGATTAGCAATTATCTGAGAAATAATAGGGTGGATACCAAATTCCTTACTAAATGAATTTTCTATATCTTTATTGCCGCTATCGATAATCCTCCATTGTGTTGCCGGAAGCGTTTTAGCCATCTTCATTACACTTTCATCGCGTCAAATTGGAACTAAAATGCATAATATCAAGGTTAGCCTCGATGTCAAGTTTTCATTAGTCATTATTCCGTGTCTTTATTAAAGAAAATTTTCCATTTTAAATATAAATGAACTGTGCCAAATATTTTTTTATCATATAGAGATCAGCCATTGTTTCTTGATCTTTAAAGGAATCGATGCTAAAAAAATAAACGATGAAAAAATGGTTCAAATTGAAGCGGCAGGATGTTGTTTTAGTGCAATTCATCATCGAAGGATATGAAGGAATGGCGACGGTTACAACGATCAATGCCCATGAAGCTATTATACAATTTTTGATTATGCCTGATTTCATTGAAGATATTTCAAATGTCATCGAGGAGTTAAAAAACGAATACCATATAGAATTAATTAATCATGAATTGAATAAAACAATATTTAATTAAAGAGAAATATTTACAATAAATAAGGTTTTATCGTATGCTCTTCCTTGCCCATACTTACATCCTGCAGAATGTTTTAGATAAGGAAGGCATCAAAGATTACGACTTAGATATTTTTATATATAATATTATCCCAGATCTATTGACAATTCATCCCCAAATTGAATCGAGAAAAACTCATGAAATCAAAAGATTTTTGGAAATACCGAAGCTTCATCCCAAAGCTGCTTATGTCATGTTCCATCTGTTGGTCGACGACCTTGCCCATTACGGTTTACTCTCTCCCTGTATCCCCGATAAATTCAATCCCAATTCTCAGGGTTATTCTTATATACAGGGTAAACCGCTAGTTGGTTCTATTTTAGAATTCCATAAAACAATTAATAAAGAAATAACTTACAATGAAGCAGTTTATCGTTCTCATTTGATTGTAGAAATGATTTATGATCTGGCTATTTTTGACAATATGAAAAATGATCGGACGATCAGATTATTGGCAGAAGCAGTCACTTATACTGCCGGTAACATGAACGAATTTATAAGTACAATTAATTGGCTGTATGGCCTCAAAGAATCAGAAATACGCGAAGTAATGGCCAAAGCATCCTCCTCTCTTACTATAGATAAAATTCATAAAATAATGAATATTGAAGGCCGAGTCCGTCTTTATGCGGACAAATTCGGTCTTCAATATCGTGATGATTTATGTTCTGCTGGTATTAAAAATCTGTTTCTTCGAGCAAGTGATTTACTTGATGATAAAAATTTATTTATAAGAGATACCGCTGAAGCAATAAAAAAGTACGGCTGGACTCCGCCAATCAAATAGCCTTCTTGATAAAACCGGAACGAATGCAGCGTGTACATACTTTAATTCTCTTGACCGCTCCTGTTTTTTCATCAACACACCGTAATCTCTGCAAATTTGGATACCATATTGCCTTCGTTTTATTATTGGCATGGCTTACGTTATTGCCTATTGACGGTTTTTTACCGCAAACTTCACAAATACGAGACATTTAAATAATCCTCCTAAAAAAATGTGCATCGTTCCTAAACTATAAGGCGTTATTTTGCAAGTATTTTTTTTAATTTTTCATGGAAATTGGCTGTCCGGTTGCCTCAAGAACACGTAACCATACGTTACCCTGGGGATCAATTTTACGGCGGGAAGCCGCAGAACTTAAAGGTAAATGCACATATTCATCTTTCATCAGAGCGACCAACAGCCCTGTTTTACCAGCCATCCCGGCGTGAACAGCATACTGTCCCAATGAGCTGCAATAAAAACTGTCGGACGCATTAGCCGGAACTGAACGAATCATATAACTAGGCTCAATGTACTTTAAATTAATTTCCAGATTAATAAAATGAAAATATTTTTCTATTTCTTTTTGTAAAAAAATGCCTACATCATACAAACGAAGATTGCCGGAGGGGTCGGTTTCAATCGGATCAGAGGCATTTCTTAAAAAATCCTGACCGGCGCCTTCGGCAACTAAAATAACAGCATGACCACTTCGTTTGATGCGTTTTTCCAGTGACTTCAGCAATCCTTTTTCACCCTCAAGGTCAAAGGGTACTTCCGGAATTAAAACAAAGTTAGTGTCATTTTGCGCAAGAGCGGCATGAGCGGCAATATGGCCGGAAAGTCTGCCCATGATCTTGATTAATCCGATGCCGTTGACGGCACCCTTCGCTTCTACGTGCGCGCAACGTATGGCATGAACAGTTTCTGATATTGCCGTATCAAAGCCAAATGATTTCTGAATCAGATTTAGGTCATTGTCAATTGTTTTAGGAATACCGACAACAGAAATTTTTAAATTCCGTTTTAATATTTCAGTTGTTATATCTTGTGCAGCACGCATCGTGCCGTCACCGCCGATACAAAACAAAATGTCTATTTTTGAATCTGACAGTGATTTAATTATTTGATTAACATCCTGATGGCCGCGCGAACAGGAAAGAATACTTCCTCCGATGCTGGTTATGTCTTTTACTAATTCCGGGGAAAGATGAATCGATTTATATCCGTAGGAAGGGATTAACCCCCGCAGTCCGTACTTTATGCCTAGAATATTTTTCACCCCGTATCGATAAAACAGCTGCATTGTAATAGACCTAATCACGTCGTTGATTCCGGGACAAAGTCCACCACAGGTAACTATCGCAGCTTTGGTGCGGACAGGATCAAAAAAAATCTTTTCTCGTGGTCCAGCCAATTCTATAGAACGCAGCGGTGATTTTTTATCATAATCAGTTGAGCTATAATCTATATAACAGTCAAACAATAATCTCTGATCGTCTGTCATAAAATTCGCAATATTTAGCGGTGAGGTGACTTTTCTTTCACCTAAATCCCTTATATCAAAATTATAGTGAGAAGAGACGATCATTAATTACACCTCCTGCTTATTATAAGCGACGCAGCATTCATGCCGGAGATAATTTCTCCTTCGAACCCTGCGTCAAGAATCAATGATGCACCTGTGAGATAAATATTTTTAAAGCGTGTTTTATTTGATCTGGCGGTAAAGCCGGTGATCAAGGAATTGGACGCCGTATATTTAGGATTATAAACTTCATGCGCCTCTTTTGAGATTTGAATTGATTTGTCGAGATCAAAAAACTCAATACCATCCCTTAAAAAGGGAAGAAAACTTTCAAGTCGGTCAAGAATATTTGAAGCTTTAACTTCGATATTTTCTTGTTTCCATGCGTTTTGATCAGCAGGCAAAAATATTGTTGCCGATAATGGCAATTTCGGTGATTCTGAAACTTTATCATTAAGCATGCCCGTTTCTAATATAATCAGATTATCATCAAAAATATTTTTATGAATATCGGTGACAACTGCTGAATGGTTGGCCATTTTTTCCGGAATGCACTTTCGGTCACAGACAAGATGAATTGTAAGAGGTAAATGCGATATTTTAATTTGCTTGAAACGGTCTGCAAAACTAATATACTTATTTCCTGTCAGCAATAGCTGTTGTATGCTTTTCCATTTTGTGCTGACAATCAAATATTTCGCAGAAAAAAAATTAGTAATCTTGGATTTGTTTACAACTTCTATTTCGGTCATTTTCCCTTTTTTGATGTTGACTATTTCACAGCCTGCTAAATAAAACCCTTTTTTTTCTTCCAGTTTTTGAACCAAGGAATTGAAAATAATCTGTTTACCCTGCTGGAAATGGTAAATACCACGAAAAGGCAGGCAATATTGAAGGCTCGCTGAAAAATTGCATCCATTGCCTTTTGTACTGCAGAGCAAAGCTTCTTGCGCTTCGAAGATTTTTTTTAAAGAACTATTAGTGTTTAACAGGCGTTTGAATTTATTACATTCTATCCTATGTTTGATTAAAGATGGGGTCAGTTTTAAGTATTTGCAATAACTATCGATACCTTTAGGCTGGATAAAGGGGTGATCATGTAACCACCGGCTAAAAATTTCTCCTTGTTTTGCTACAGAATCATAAAATGAATTTATCTCTCCGGCATATTGTGGAAATTCTCTGACCATTTCATTTAGCAGTGCTTCTTTTTCGTTAAAAAAATCGATTCTGTGTTCAGGTAAAATCACTTGATACGCCGGATTTAACAATTTCCCTTCCCGCTCAATCGGGGGCAGGTCGAGCTCTGCTAAAAGGGAGAGAAAAGTCTGATTAAGGCCAAAGCCGCTTAAGGGTGTCGGATCAATATTAAAAGCATAATCGCCGAAAAGAAACACTCCTCCTGTTCCATGTTCTGCTATAAGTATTGTTTTCAGGCCATAGTTTGCCGCAATAGCCGCCGCAACATGAGAAGAAAGATCTTCACCGATTACAATCAAATCATAATCATACATTCTATAATGTTATTTCATCTTTTCGTGAAACTTAATAAACGTTTCGTAACATAAATATTTATTGATATCTAACAAGCGTAAAGACATCTACAATAATTTAATGAATTAAATACGCCGAAATAAGTATCTCTTACCGTCTCTACGACAATTCAAAAATCCTATTAAAAAACGCCGGGGCTTTTAGCATGGATGTTAAAAGCCCATTAAAGGTGGGTTATGCAATGCAGTTAATGATATTTGACCCGTATCTCTAATCTGCACTTTGCGCCCGATTATTTTAACTTTACCTTCGGCAATAAATTGAATTGCCTGAGGGTAAATCCGGTGCTCTTCTTTTAATATGCGGGCGGATAGTCTTTCTTCGGTGTCATCCGGCAACACAGGAACAACGCTTTGAATGATTATGGGCCCGGTATCTACACCTGAATCAACGAAGTGAACGGTACAGCCGGAAAATTTTACACCATATTCAAAAGCACTTTTTTGGCCATGCGTTCCCGGAAAAGAAGGGAGTAGAGCAGGATGGATATTAATTATTTTCTGAGGAAATGCTTTTAAAAAAACAGGCGTAAGGATACGCATGAAACCGGCCAAAACGACCAAATCAATTTTTTTGTTTTTTAAAATCTTTAAAGCTTCGATATCAAATTCTTCTCTGGTGCTGAAATCGCCGTGGCTCAGGACGGCAACAGGCAAGCCATGTGTTTTTGCTCTTTCTATTCCAAAAGCTTCGGGATTGTTGCTGATAACTATCTTGATTTCAGCTTTTAAATTACCTTTTTCAATATTATCAATGATCGATTGGAGATTGGATCCGCTGCCTGATATCAATACTCCCAACTTTAATTTTGCCGCCATATCCTTACCGTCAACGTTCACTGAAACAAACTAAGGGATGCTTGTCCTCTCTTTTTTCTACAACTCCTATCAAATACGCCTTCTCTCCCAGCACTTCTAAGCGCTCGATTATTTCTGTACTTTCCTTTTCCGTAACAATCAACATCATCCCAATGCCCATATTGAAAACACGGAACATTTCTTTTTCTTCCACATTTCCCAGTTCTTGAATAACCTGAAAAATAGGCGGTATTTCCCAGCTGTTTTTAAAAATTACAGAACAGCATGCTTGGGGAATTATCCGTGGAATGTTATCGTAAAAGCCGCCGCCCGTAACATGAACAACACCTTTAATTTTGAAATTCTTAAAAAGATTAAGCAAGGATTTGACATAAATTCTCGTGGGCTCCAGCAGTTCCAGACCGATTGTTTTGTCCAAACCTGGCATATGGCTATTGACTTTCAATTTACCTTTTTCCAATAAAACTTTTCGGGCCAGAGAAAATCCGTTGCTGTGCAAGCCGCTGGAGGCGATGCCAAGAATCCGGTCGTTAACGCTGATTGTTGAACCATCAATGAGTTTGCCTGACTCTACAACTCCCACACAAAAACCGGCAAGGTCATATTCACCAACTTTATAAAAACCCGGCATTTCTGCCGTTTCACCTCCAATCAATGTACACCCTGCCTGCTTGCAACCATGAACAATCCCTTCAACAATTTTCACGCTTTTTTCAACTTCGATTCTGCCTGTAGCCAAGTAATCCAGAAAAAATAATGGCTCAGCCCCTTGGACAACAACATCATTGACAGACATCGCCACAAGATCAATGCCAATGGTATCGTGTTTATCCATTAATTGGGCAATTTTTAGTTTGGTTCCTACACCGTCGGTGGAAGATACCAATATTGGATTTTTAAATTTTGCAGTGTCAAAACGAAATAATCCACCAAATCCACCAATACCTGATATTACTTCTTTACGAGCTGTTGCTTTTATTATCGGCTTGATGCGCTCCACAAAATCATTTGCATGATCAATATCTACGCCCGCATTTTTATATGTTAATTTGTTGGTCATATTACTCCAGAGAATTACTGATTTATGAAACCGATTTTATTTTGTGTAGCGTAAATCAACACTTAAGTCAATCATTCCTTGCTTAATTAAAATTAATTTGTTAACAAAATCTCGAATTTATTGGAATTACTTAATATTGCTAAACCCTGGTTATGACCCTGTTAAAATGGAATCAGTAAAGAAGATCCTTCATAAAATTGAACAACCGCTTCTTTTTGCCTCGCAGCATAATTTTCATAGTTTGTCTCATATCAAAGATTTGGGTAAATCTCTCTCGAATTTACTTTGCATACTAAAGGGGGCATTGTCAGTTGAAAGGAAAAACGAACAATCACAGCTTATCGATGAATTATTAAGCATATTTTCAGATTATGATTGCCAAAAGTTGGAACAAAAAAAATTAAGGATTGAAAATGCGATAAAATTACTCAACCAAATTAAGCCTTTAATAAACTCTTTTAATATATCGACTACTGGCCAATATCAAGACAAACACATTTATCAGAAAATATCTGATTTGACGGATATTTTTGCAAAATTGACGACTCCTGTTCAATACCTAAAAGGTGTTGGTCCTAAAATGGCCCAGCGTTTCTTGGCTAAAAATATTATAACTGTGGAAGATTTACTTTATTTTCTGCCCCGAGCTTATGAAGACAGACGGGAAATCAAAACGATTAGAAATCTGGAGGTCAACAAAATCCAAACCGTTATCGGTAAAGTAATCCTCACCGAGTTTAGATATTATGGTAAAAAACGCATATTAGAGGTTACTGTTAGTGATAATACCGCTAACTTAATCGTCAAGTGGTTCAAAGGTCAGATGTCTTATCTGTTTGTTCTTTTCAAAAAAGGAATAAAAGTTATCCTTACAGGCAATGTAACGCCAAGTTATGCCGGTAAGGCGATGATTCATCCGGATTATGAAATAATGGACGAAAAAGAAGTAGATCTTCTCAATTTTAAAAGAATTGTTCCGGTTTATTCTGAAACAGAAGGGTTGCATCAAAAATACTTTCGTAAGATTATGTATCAGGCACTGGAAAATTACGCACGTTATTTTACTTCGCTTATTCCAGCCGATATTTGTCGTAAACGAAATTTAATGAACATTCAAGAAGCAATGCGTGACGTTCATTTCCCCTCGAATAAGGCAGATTTGAATGAATATAATTCTAGGCGTTCTGTTGCACATTATCGATTGATTTATGATGAATTCTTCTTTTTTCAACTGGGCATGGCTGTTAAAAAATCTGGCCGGATTTTCGAGAAAGGTATTGCCTTCAGGAGCCAATGCACCGTATTAAATAAATATTTTACTCTTTTGCCATTTTCTTTAACGTCCGCTCAAAAAAGAGTGATTCAAGAGATACATGTGGATATGTCAAAAAAAGAAGCAATGAACAGGCTGCTTCAAGGTGATGTTGGAAGCGGCAAAACAATCGTCGCCATGGCAGCAATGATTATCGCTTGTGAAAACAATTATCAGGCGGCACTTATGGCTCCAACAGAAATCCTAGCTAAACAGCATTTCAAAAATATTGATCAATGGGCTGCCTCGCTCAACTTAAAAGTTGTTCTACTGACTGGTAACATGAATATTCCCGATCGCAAGAAAACCCTTGATCAAATTAATTCTGGCCTAGCCAATATTGTTGTCGGAACGCATGCGATTATACAGGAAAATGTTGATTTTCATAAATTAGGGCTTGTGGTCACAGATGAGCAGCATCGTTTCGGCGTAATGCAGAGGGCAACATTGCGCAATAAAGGCAGCAATCCTGATGTGCTTGTGATGACTGCAACTCCCATTCCGCGTACATTAGCCATGACCGTTTACGGCGACCTCGACGTATCTGTTATCGACGAAATGCCTGCCGGCAAAAAACCGGTACGAACAATATTGATGAATGAAAATAAACGAAGCCGCGTTTATGAGTTGATTGCGGAAGAACTGGCCAAAGATAATCAGGCTTTTATTGTTTACCCTTTAGTTGAACAATCAGAGAATTTGGATTTGAAAGATGCAACAAATATGGCGGAACACCTGCAGAAAGAAATTTTTCCAGATTATAAAGTCGGGCTGATTCATGGCAAAATGAAAGAAAAGGATAAAGATTCTGTGATGCAGAATTTTTTTGCAAATGAAATAAATGTCCTCGTTTCCACAACTGTGATTGAAGTGGGCATCGATGTCCCGCGCGCTTCAGTTATGGTCATCGAGCATGCCGAGCGTTTTGGCCTTTCCCAATTACACCAATTACGAGGTCGTGTTGGAAGAAGAGACACTCCTTCGCTCTGTATTTTGATTTCTGATTATGCATGTTCTCTTGATGCCCGTAAAAGATTAAAAATAATGGAAAAAACAACAGACGGATTTACCTTGGCGGAAGAAGATCTTGCAATTCGCGGGCCGGGAGATTTTCTTGGAACAAGACAATCCGGCCTTCCGGATTTTAAAATCGCCAGCGTTATCCACGATGCCCGTATTTTGAATGATGCCAGGGAAGACGCCTTTAAATTGATTGCCGATGATCCTTTCTTGGAATCACCGCAACATTTATTACTGAGAGAAATATTGTTATGGAAGTGGCGCGGGAAACTTGATTTGGCAAGAACGGGATGATAACAAGTAAAGTGTTCTAGCCGTTTGCATTAACTTCTTGATGTTATATATATTTGACAAAAGAAGGATATTTGTTATAGAAAAAATTCCATTTTATAAATCTACGGGGAAAATAATTTAAATTAAGACATATTTGGTGAATAAATGAGAAATATTAATATCGGTCTGATCGGTCTGGGAAATATAGGGACAGGCGTTATCAAACTCATGGAGCAAAATAAAGATCTGATTGCCAAAAGGCTGGGCGTCAAGCTCGATATAATTAAAATTGCAGATATAGATATTACTACTCCCCGCTCAGTTAAGATCAATAAAAATATGCTGACAACGAATGCTGAAGAAATTATCCATAATAAAAACATCTCTCTCATCATTGAACTTATGGGGGGCTATGAACCGGCGCGTACTTTTATTCTTGAAGCTATTGCTCAGGGCAAACATGTTGTTACCGCCAATAAGGCATTACTTGCTACTCATGGGAATGAAATCTTTAAAGCCGCTCAAAAAAAGAATGTTGATGTAGGTTTCGAAGCAAGTGTCGGTGGAACTATACCCATTATTAAAACTTTAAAAGAAAGCCTGATTGCCAATTCGATAAACTCAATTTATGGCATTATGAATGGTACCTCCAATTTCATTTTGACCAAGATGACCGATGAAGGCAAAATGTTTGAAGTTGTTTTAAAGGAAGCGCAAAAGCTTGGCTTTGCGGAAGCCAATCCCACCTTTGATATCGAAGGCATTGATACGGCACATAAACTGGCGATCACGCTGTCTCTGGCCTATGGCCGAAGAGTAAATATCGACGATATTTACAGGGAAGGAATTACGAATATCAGTCAGCAGGATATTACTTTTGCAAAAGAATTGGGCTATCGCATTAAGTTGCTGGCGATCGCCATTTTGAGAAATGATCTCGTAGAATCACGTATCCATCCTACAATGATTCCTTTTGATCACTTGTTGGCCAATGTCAATCAAAATTATAATGCTTTTCATTTAGTCGGCAACGCTTCCGGTTCAGTATTTCTTTATGGACAGGGATCCGGCATGATGCCGACGGCAAGTGCTGTCCTAAGTGATGTTGTCGATATAGCCCGTAATTTGATTAAAAACATTTCCGGAAGGGTTCCGTTGCGATCAATAAATGAGACAGCAATGGAAGACATTAAGCTTCTCCCCATGGACGATATTGAAACAAAATATTATTTCCGCTTTTCCGTAGTGGACAGGCCAGGGGTACTTTCGAAAATATCAGGCATTCTCGGTGAAAACAATATCAGTATTGCAACAGTTATTCAAAAAGCGAGGAAAGAAGAAAGTGCTGTGCCTGTCGTCATGACCACCTATAAGGCTAAAGAAAATAATGTGCGCAATGCCCTAAAAAAAATAGACAAATTGGATATAATGCTCAACAAAACAATGTTGATACGTATTGAGGACGAATTGGTTTAAGATGAAATATATTATATTATTGGGCGATGGTATGGCTGATTATCCTACAGAAAAATTGGGCGGTAGGACTCCTCTCCAGTGCGCCTTTACGCCATATCTTGATCAGATCGCAGCTGAAGGAACAATTGGTCTTATTGATACAATCCCCGCCGGATTTACACCCGGCAGCGATGTGGCTAATTTGAGTGTACTGGGATATGATCCTCTGCAGACTTATACCGGCCGCGGGCCACTGGAAGCAGCAAGTATGGGTGTCAGTTTGGAAGCAAATGATATCGCTTACCGCTGTAATCTGGTAACTATAAGTGAAAATGATACAGCTTCAGCTTTGATGAGTGATTTTACAGCCGATCACATATCAACCGCAGAAGCAAAAGAAATAATTGTTACTTTAAATAATGAAATGGGCTCTGCTCAATTCCAATTTTTCCCAGGTGTCGGTTATCGTCATTTGTTTGTCTGGCGAAATGCACCTGCATCACCGGAAACCATTCCACCGCACGATATTACAGGGCAACCGATAGCTTCTTACTTGCCGCGGGGTAATTTTGCCGAAGAGATCAATTCAGTGATGTTGAAAGCCGGAGATATTTTAAAAAAGCATCATATAAATATCAAGCGGCTTGATAATAACAAAAAACCAGCTAATTTTATCTGGCTCTGGGGGCAGGGGAAAACACCCCAGATAGTATCTTTGACGGAAAAATACGGTCTTCGTGGCGGGATGATTTCCGCTGTTGATTTGCTCAACGGCATCGGTTTTTTTGCAGGATTGAAAATAATTCGCGTTCCCGGAGCCACAGGATATATTGACACCGATTATAATGGTAAAGCTCGCGCGGCATTAGACGCTTTAAAATTTATGGATTTAGTTTTTATCCATTTGGAAGCTCCGGATGAAATGGGCCATGAAGGGAATGCAGAAGGTAAAATTAAGGCCATTGAACTTTTTGATGAAAAAATTGTCGGTACAATCTTGAATAATATTAATACATTTGGTGATTATCGCCTCATGGTATTAAGCGATCATCCTACCCCGCTGGATTTAAAAACACATGTAGGCGATCCCAGCCCCTTTGCAGTTTTATCTTCACTTAAAGATGAAAACAAAGCACCCGGCTTACCATTTAATGAAATTTCAGCTAAAGAAAGCTCCATTTTAGTTTCACCTGGTTACTTGCTTATGGAAAAATTTATCAAAGATTGGAAAATATTTGTCAATTCATAACACAACAAAAACAAGAGTGATCTTTGCCGATACCGACGCCATGGGTATAGTTTATCATACGAACTACATTAAATGGTTTGAAATGGGTCGTAATGAATTAATGCGGCAATTAGGCTTGCCTTATACAAACATATCAAAGTTAGGTTTTGATCTTCCTGTGATTAAAGTCGCCTGTGATTATCTTTTAGCGGCTAAATATGATCAATTACTTATTATTGAAACTGAATTTGCTTACATTAAGAGAGCGAGCGTGAAATTTAATTACAATATTTGGGATGAGCACAAAACGAATCATCTTGCAGAGGGCTATACAATTCATGCGTGCACAAATTCTGAGGGAAAAGTGCGGCGGATTCCGCAAGCAATCCTTGATCTACTGAAGAAATATAACATAAAAGGGGAGTAAAATGGCGGCAAAATTATCAAAAAAAGAACTGGAAGGACCCGATATTTTCCAGTCCAGCTTTGACCGGATTACCGATTTTATTGCTGAGAATAAAATACGTTTTTATGTGATTGTTATTGCAATAATTTCAGCAATTATTATTGCGCTGGCTATTTATTTTTACTGGAACAGTTATCAATCTTCAGCAATTGGCTTATATGCTAAAGCTCAAGCTAATCTTGTGAAAAACAGTGAAAAACCGGAAATGGAAAAAGAGAGCATTCCTCTGTTTGAGGAGTTGGTCAAAAAATATCCTCACAGCTGGAGCGCTCGCATGGCCCGTTATCATTTGGGAAATATTTATTATAATTCAGACAAGATTGATGATGCCATTAAATCATACAAAGAATATATATCTTTGGCCGGTTCAGACAGTGCCGGTATCAAATTTCTGGTTCTGACATCTTTGGGTTATTGCTATGAGATAAAGAAGGATTACAAAACCGCCCTAAATTATTTTGAGGAAGCGCAAAAAGCCGATAACACGGGCTTTGAAGCCATTGGCTATCGAAATATCGCACGCATATATGAACTAATGAATGACCGAAAAAAAGCCTTAGCAAATTATCAAAGCGCCCTGCAAAAAACAACGGAACCTTCTATGGTTCTTTTTATTAAACGCAAAATTGCTTTTCTTAGCTAACTTACAAGAATTATATTGTTCCGGAGGTTATTACTTGTGAACGTATTAATGTCAGGTAATGAAGCCATTGCCCGCGGTTTGTATGAAGCTGGAGTCAGATTTGCAGCTGCTTATCCTGGTACCCCCAGTACGGAAATAATAGAAGAATTCTCCAAATACGAAGGAGTCTATGCGGAATGGTCACCCAATGAAAAAGTGGCTTTGGAAGTGGCCATTGGTGCAGCCCTAGCCGGCGAAAAATCAGCGGCCGTTATGAAGCATGTAGGGGTTAATGTTGCCGCAGACCCTCTTTTTACCGTTAGTTACACCGGGACAAATAGCGCATTGGTCATTATTACTGCTGACGATCCATCATTGCATAGTTCACAAAACGAACAGGACAATCGAAACTATGCAAAATTTGCAAAAATTCCTATGCTGGAACCTGCTGATGCGCAAGAAGCAAAAGAATTCATCAAACTGGCGTTTGAAATAAGTGAGAAATTCGATACCCCCGTTTTTTTGCGGACAACAACGAGAGTGTCTCACTCTAAATCCGTTGTTTATTTGGAAGAACCAAAACCGTACCAAGACAAAACAGCTATAACTTACAATGCAATTAAATATGTCATGGTTCCCGCAAATGCCCGTTTACGAAGGATAGAAGTCGAAAAAAGAATGCAGAACGTAAAATCATTTGCAGAAACTTTTAATGAAAATAAAATGGAAATCAATAATACGGAGATTGGAATTATCACAGCAGGCATGCCCTATAATTATGCCAAGGATGTTTTTCCTGATTATTCTTATCTTAAATTGGGAATGGTTTACCCTCTGCCGGATGAATTGATTAGGGAATTTGCCGCTAAAGTAAGAAAAATTTATGTTATTGAAGAGCTTGATCCTTTTCTGGAAGAACAAATTAAGGCTTTGGGAATTAAGGTCAGCGGCAAGGAAATTTTCCCCTACACAAATGAATTTGATCCAGGCATTATTCAAAATGCGATAAATAATGCTGATACAAGGGTGGTATCTGCTCCCCCCATTAATATTCCACCACGGCCACCCAATCTTTGTCCAGGTTGTCCTCACCGGGGATTGTTCTATACTTTGCATAAACTCAAAGTATTTGTCACCGGCGACATCGGTTGCTATACTCTATCCTACATGAAACCACTGGAAGGTTTACACTCCACAATTTGTATGGGGGCCAGTATTGGGATGGCTCATGGCATGAGCAAGGCCTTAAAAGATAAAGGGCAGGGCAAGATAGTCGGCGTTATCGGTGACTCCACATTTATCCATTCTGGCATTACCCCTCTTTTAAACATGGCCTATAATAAAAGTAATGCCTTAATAATAATT
>ENA-ORXD01001971-ORXD01001971.1-sediment-metagenome-genome-assembly--contig:-NODE-1971-length-14920-cov-3.349188_pt1 | contig 14920 bp, 12 predicted proteins | sample MGYA00237862_ERZ511471 | MGnify/ENA metagenome assembly ERZ511471 | reverse complement strand
AGAAGGGGTAGGCCAGCTGCTGGAAGGAGCGGGGGCTCACCAGCGTCTTTCTGAAGGTGACCTTCTTCATCCTCGCCTCCTCCCTGGCTTCTTCGAATGCCTGATCCGCGATCCCGTCCCGTGCAGCAGTGTAGGCATCAGTCGCCGGGTCGAGCGCCGGGAGCGCCGGGATCTCCCCGGGGTCGTACGGCAGGGTCTCCCTGACCGTGGTCTGGAGAAATTCGATCCCGAGATCCCCGGGGTTGCACCCGATGTGCGTCCAGGTATACTCGCGATCAACACTCGCGGAGGAGTAATCCTTCTTGAAGAGGAGCGGGATATCCGGGTCCCATGCGGAACCGTTCCACCGGAGCCAGTCACCGTCGAGATCACTCAGCCTCCAGAGGATACCCTCCTTGTCTTTAACCGTGATCTTCTCGAGAGAATCCGAGAACTCCTTCGCACCGAGCTCCCCGGCATCCCTCTTCGCTTTGAGCTCGCCATAGACACGCTCGGCTTCCTCGAATTTCATCCGATCACCCCTTGGTCAGTCCGTAGCACGGCAGGAGGAATGGGATACACCGCAGGTGTTCTCATTGTATTCTGCTCCCGGCACTCGGAGATCTCAGGCAGGGACCATGCACCCCAAAAAAATGACCACGCATGCTCACGTAGCCTCCCGGGGTCCAGGGTCAGGCCGGAAGACCGGTGTGCACCATCGCCCGGGATCATGGCGCTCCACCGCCTGCCGATGCAAGGGGCGGGGGCGGGGCCCCGATCCGTGTCCCGGAGAAGGGCACGAACGGCGGATTTTTCACCGATACGCGGGTACTGTCCGGTGCCGAGGGGACGACCGTCACCGTCTTGACGATGAACTTATCCGTGGGATCATAATCCCTGAGCGTCCAGTACCCTCCGTCACGGACCCACCGCCCGTGGACTTCTGCTCCGTCCGGTGAACCGGGTTCCGACTCGGACCAGGCACTGAACGTGCCGTCAGGCCGGATCTGCAGGGTGACCTTACCGTACCCGGGGAGAGCCCCCCAGTCCCATTCGCCCGTGAGGTCACAGTCCGGGTATACCGGGGTCAGGATCCCCGATGCCAGAACTGCGCCGCCAAGGACAACGGCGCCGATGACCAGGTATACGATCATCGCGGTCGAAAGACCCCCGGTCACCGTCCCGATAGTCGCGGCGACACCAACCGGGGCGGTTGCCGTTCCTCCAGCCGATGCAGATGCCGGCACCCCGGTGGCCTGGCTGCTCCCTGACACCTTGTCAGCAACCTTTGGTGCGAGATCGACTGCCCGATCGATATCACGCAGCCCCTTCCTGAACCCGCAGGCAATGGCCTGGGCCCGGGCAGTCATCCGCCAGAAGGGCAGATAGACAGGGTAGATCTCGGTAATCTCGGCATTCGCTGCCAGGTCGCGGGCTTTCCAGCCGTGCGCCAGCCATCCGGCGAACACCGCACGTGCACCGGCCTCGTCAACCGAGAGCCGGACCATCACCCGTTGTGCACCTTCCCCTCCGGCCACGATGCTGGCGGTACCGCAGTGCGGACAGAGGGCGATCTCCTCACCCTCATCTACCGGGAGCATCTTGTCACAATTCGGGCATGGTACGCCTGTCTGGTATGATTCCATGGGAGAACACCTCACCTTCCCTTTTCAAGCAGAAATCCACCGATGAATGCACCCGCGAAGCCAGCGGCGAGGAGGAGATAGAGGAGCGGTGAGACAAGGAGGCCTCCTGCTACCCCTGCAAAGCCAAGGATGACCCCTGCACCCATGACCACACCGTACGGCCGGGACGAGCGCACCGGGTACAGCCCGGGCCAGACCTGCCCGGTGGCTCCATCGATAACGACGAGGTACGCATGGTCTTCGTACGCATAGGATATCGTGAAGATCGGGACATAAACCACGGTTTGTTCTTCCAGTTCGCCCGGCAGGTCGGCGATGTACGTTGCCGGGGGAATGGCGATATCAAGGACCTCGGCATCTCCGGGATCAAAATTCTGGTCCCATGCTCTGATGCTGCCCGCAGGGAGGCCGGGGCTCGAGAGCCCCGGGAAGGTTGATACCCGTGCAGGCCTGATCATGACGACAGTCTTCCCTGCATCGACTGTCCTGAAACAAAAGAGGGGGAAGAACAGGCGTGATACGTCCTGTATACTCGCCTTCTTCTCGAGATCTGCGGCCACATCAGGCCCTGCAGCCCACCGCATGAAGACATCCCGGGCATCGCCTGTCGAGAGTGTGAAGGGGATGACAGAGACAGGGCTGACCCCGGCTGTATCCTGGAGCAGGTAACTCCCACATCCCCCGCAGCGGGCAGAGAGGTTGTCAGGATCGGGAACGACAGGGGAACCACAGTGGGGACACTGCAGATCGTTCATATACTGCATAGGTGAGGAGATGGTATTTATGCATTCCCAGATCACCCGCGGAAGATTTACCTGAGGCGCCTGCAGGGTATACCATGTATCCCGGGGAGAATTCCCCACCGGAACTGGGACGAGACACTGGTCCGGGTCCCGGGGACCCTCCCAGAAGCGATACCGGCCAGGGAGAGATCGTGCAGGATGTAACCGAAGCGACGGGAATGAACTCACTCCATCTTCCCGGAGGCATGTCCATTATCAGGAAAAACGATATCCCTGAGTTCCTGGTGCAAAACGAGGAGGGACTCCACCATCTCCCGATCCGCACGGGAAAGGCTGACCCGGGCAACTCCCTGCAGTTCTTCCCGGGTTGCCGGGGATGGTCCGACGAGCTCCCTCTCGCCGCTCAGGAGGTAATGCCGGGAGAAGGCGAGCTTATCGAGTGATTCTTCCAGGTCACTGGTCTCGCCCGACCCGGGAAGAAGGGCGAGTATCCACCCTTTCACTCCCCCCAGCCACCGCTGCAGTACGCTGCATGCCCCCATTATCGGCCTCCCGGGGAAGCTTGCCCCGGAGCAGGGTGACCGCAAGTGCCCCCTTTCCTGGTGCCCCGCTTCTCCTCCCCATCCAGAATGGCATCGTACTCCCCCCATCAGTCAGGCCCCCGGATACCTCGGGTTTCCGGGTGCATGTATCGTGGTTGGTGAGGTTGGTAAACAATACTTCGTATGAAGAAGGTTCATCGCCGCGGTGAACTTCACCGCCGGAACATGTCCGGTATACAGGGATTGGTGGATCATTCCCGCCCGATGCTGCCTCCGGCATCACGGAGTGTCCGCTCGATGGTCTCCCTGAGCTCCGGGTTATACAGGGCATTATCGAGCATGGGGAACCTGGCCACGAGGGGTATGGGTTTGAATACCGCCCGTGGTGGAATGCCGTCCCTGACCGGTGCTTCTCCGGGTTCGATCACCTGGGTGCTCCCATCGTCCCAGACTGCGATGTTCCCGTATCCCTGTGCATCCCAGATCTTCCTGATAATATCCTCAGTGGTGAGCATGTGGTTCTCCCTGCGTAGTAGTACCTGTCATGATATATGAGCGTAACGGGAAAACCCGATCAGGTCGTTGAATTGGCGAAGAGAAGCAGGGCGAGGGCTCTCCTCCCATGGGAGGGGCCTCCCGGGCCCGGTACGTTGCAGCCCGTGCTCTGCTCTCCCTATCACAAACCGGTCCTGGTGGCCGGACAATCCCTGGGAGGAACCCTCTCCTGCACGATCCCGCTGTTCCGGTTCTTCCCCTCAGGTACTTCAGGTGAATGGCGATCTTTTTCGCCCGTCTGGTGCAGGATCTGCTCTGCCTCTCCTGGTCTGATCCACCCTGATCTTTATCAGGTCGGGAATCAGGCTATTGTGTACCAGGAATGGAGACCGGCCGGGTGAGAGAGGGCGCCCCATGAGCAGGATAGGGCGGGTCGTGGTCAGCAACCTTGACAAGGTTCTGTTCCCTGCCGTCGGGCTTACCAAGAGAGAGATCATCGAGTACTACATCAGGATTGCTCCCGACATGCTGCCCTACCTCGGAGGGAGGCCTGTAGTCATGAACCGGTTCCCGGACGGCGTCGGCAATCCTGGTTTTTATGAGAAGAATGCCCCGGGAGGAACCCCTGACTGGGTGAGCATCTCCACCCGCCGTTCCCGGACGACCGGGAATATTGTGCGGTATATTGTCTGTGAAGACCTTGACACCCTGATCTGGCTGGCCAACATGGCCGCAATCGAGCTCAACATCACCCTCTCCCCGGCAAGCGACCCGGAAAAGCCGGACGTTGCTCTCTTTGACATCGACCCTGAACCTCCTGCAGGAATGGCGGAGGCGGTCCGGGTAGCCCGGGCGCTCGATGATGTACTGCAGGGTCTCGGGATCGTGGGCTATGTCAAGACCTCGGGGAAAAAAGGGCTCCACGTGGTGGTCCCGATTCGGTCAGGTTACTCGTTTTCCCAGGTCAAAAAATTTGTTCACGCAACGGGGATCCTCCTCTCCCGCGAGATCGGGGGTGTTGTCTCCGAGTTTTCCCATTCGCAGGATCCCGGGACGGTATTTGTGGACTACCTCCAGAACTCCCTGGGAAAGACCATGGCCTGCCCGTACTCTCTCCGGCCGGTCCCGGCAGCAGCAGTCTCCTGCCCGCTCCACTGGGAGGAACTGGCCCCATCCCTCAGACCCGAAGATTTTACTCCTGCCACGGTGACCTCCAGGAAAGACGACCCCTGGAAAGGGATCTTTACCAATCCCCAGCGTATTCCGGTGAAGTGAAATGCCCCACGACAAAGACACCCCCATGGTGACCCGCCGGCCGATATGGACCGGGTCCATCAGCATCGGTCTTGTAAACGTCCCGGTCAGACTCCTGACCATGACCCGGGATCACTCGGTCTCGTTCCGGCTCCTCCACCGGGCAGACGGCCAGCCCATCAGGTACCAGCGGGTATGTGTCAGGGATAACCAGGTCGTGCCCTGGGAGGATATCGTGCGAGGATACGAGGTTGACAAGGGGGAGTTCGTGGTCTTCGAGAACGAAGAACTCGATGCCGTGAAACCCGAGTCCGACAAGAAGATCCGACTCGAAAAATTTGTCCCGACCCTTGCGATCGACCCGGTGTTCTTCAACACGAGCTACCTGCTCGTTCCCGACCGGAGCGACGAGGCGTATTCGCTCCTGCTCGCAGCGTTCCGGAAGATGGGGAGGGCCGGTGTGGGGATGGTAACCCTCCGCACCAAGGAGTATCCTGCTCTGGTCCGGGAGTACCATGAAGCACTCATCCTGACCACGCTCCACTATGCCGACGAGATCGTCAACCCGCCGGATCTCGAGGAGATCCAGAGGTTGTCCCAACCCCCGGAAAAGGAACTTCGCATTGCCGAGAAGATCATCGGCGATCTCACGGGCGAACTCGACATCACCGAATTCCGGGACACGTACCGTGAGCGGGTACACGAGCTGATCGAGAGCAAGAGGAAGGGGAAGACGATCATCATCGAGAAGCCGGCCGCCGACGAGGTACGGGAACTGATGGATGCACTCCAGGAGACGCTCGCACGGATCCGGAAACCATGAACGAACGCTATGCCCCCATGCTGGCCCGCGATGCAGCAGGGCCCTTCGATTCCCCTGACTGGCTCTTCGAGATAAAGTGGGACGGGATCCGGGCACTCTGCACCATCGACGGGTCCGGTACAGTCAGCCTCCGCAGCAGGAACGGGCAGGATCTCTCGGCAGTCTTTCCCGAGATCCGGGAGATCGCAGCCCTTGCCCCCGCGTCCAGTGTCCTGGATGGCGAACTAGTCACCATGCGTGAGGGGAGACCTGATTTCGAAGCCCTCATGCAGCGGGCCCTTGCGACCCGCCCTGACGCCATAACCCGGATGAGCGCTGCGATCCCGGTCACCTATGTCGTCTTCGATTTCCTGGAATGCCGCGGCATACCCCTGATCACGCTCTCTCTGACCAGGAGGAAGGAACTGCTTGCCCGCGAGGTCCGGGAGGGAAGGCACGTAGTGCTGTCCCGCCCGGTGGAAGAGAAGGGGAGGGAGTATTTTGAGGTGGTCAGCAGGGAGGGGATCGAAGGTGTTATGGCCAAGAAGAAGACCAGCATCTACGAACCAGGGGTCAGGAGCCGGACCTGGCTGAAGATCAGGAGACTCCAGACCTGCGACTGCGCAGTCTTTGGCTTCACCCCCGGAAAGGGAGGACGCCGGTCAACCTTTGGCGCCCTGGTGCTCGGCCTCTATGATGGACCGACACCGGTGTATGCGGGGAAGGTAGGGACCGGGTTCTCAGCCGCGCTTCGCGAAGGGCTCCTCGACCAGCTTGCCAGGCTCCCGGAGGGTACACCCCTGCCGGGAGCCGGAGCGGGGATACGGTGGGTAGAACCCGGGATGGTCTGCGAAGTTGCCTATACTGCCGTTACCCGGGCAGGATTGCTCCGGGCGCCGCGGTTCCTGCGGCAGCGCAGGGACAAACGGCCGGAGGAGTGCAGCATCGAACAACTGCACAGGGTGACCATGAGCAGGGATCTTGCTGCGTATCATACCAGGAGGAATTTTCACAAAACCCCCGAACCGGAGGGGCAGATCGGGGAGGGGTCAGGTCACCCGCGTTTCGTGGTACAGGAGCACCATGCCTCAACCCACCACTTCGACCTGCGGCTCGAACGTGACGGGGTGCTGGTGTCCTGGGCGGTTCCCAAGGGCATTCCCGGGGACCCCGGGATCCGGAACCTTGCCATCCGGACCGAAGACCATCCGCTCGCGTATGCGGATTTTGAAGGGACCATACCCGAAGGAGAGTACGGTGCGGGTACGGTGCGAATATGGGATCGCGGGATCTATGAACCGCTCGCATGGGACGAGAACAAGATCGAGGTGGTGATGAGCGGAGAGCGGATCAGCGGCCGGTATGCACTCATCAAATTTCCAAGGGCGGGCAAAAACCACTGGCTGTTCGTGAAGGGCCGGGACTGATCCCCCTCTCCTTCCCGGCCCATCCCCTTGAGGTATATCTCCAGACCAGGGAACAATGATTCCCAAAAGGATGCGCTCTGCCACCTGCCGGGATTCCCTTCAATTGAAGTTGACAATGAACCTGCTGCCGGACTATTCGTTCCTGGGCGCAGCAGATCTTTGGAAATCAGGGGGACGAGCGTTTCCCATAGTCAGATCAGGATTGGCGGAAAAAAACAGGTAAACGGCAGGGGATCGCAGCACTATCATGAGTGTACCCTGTGTGGATGCCGCATCCGCAGATCCGGTATTCTTTTCTGTCTGCAGAAACGTGCCGGGATGAGCATCAAATCTTTGGACCGAATCCCTCTCAGGGAATTATCTGAGATGAGCCTCCCGGGAAAATGAGCGGGGCAGATGAGCCGGAGAGCTTCATCTCCCCAGTGCCAGGTCGATACCCCGGTTGATACAGCTGAACGCCTCGTCCTCCCGGCCGATCCGCTTCAGGATGAGCCCCTTGTTGAACCAGGTCTCAGCATTGTATGGATCATGCCGGAGTGCCTCATCGTAGCTGGTGACTGCCTCTTCGCACCTGCCCAGTTCATCGAGACAGTTCCCCTTCTCATGCCAGGCACCGGCAAAATGTGGATCGGTTGCGAGTGCCCGGTCAAAGTACTCCAGGGCATGCAGGTAGTCTCCCTTGTGTGCAGATTCACTGGCCCTGCGGAAGAAGTAATCCGCATTCTGGGTGATGTTCATCACCGAGCGCCTGTCTGGTTGTATGGTATGCATAGATTTTTTCCCTCCCTCCCCGGGGGTGTTTGCCGGTCGGGTAACCCCCTGGGCACACGATAATAATTATTGATTTTAAATATATTTATGCAATATAATTATGTCAGTATAAATTGACAGGCAGCTCTCCCGTCATCATTGCCCGGCATAGCTGGCAGACATCCCTGCAGCACACGTGCAGGAGCAGTTCATCGCATTCACCTCCGTGCATATCTTTTTTAAATGAGCACCCGCCATTGTAACACAATGGAGCCTCATGTCGACAACCGTATCGCGATGATACGTTCACTCCTCCAGTCCGAACACAGGGGGATGAGCATCTCGGATATTGCCAACCGGCTGGGGATGAAGCGAAATATCGTCTCAAATGATCTCAACTACCTTCTCAGGCTGGGCCAGGTCGAGATGGAGGCTATCGGGACCAGCAAAGTCTTCTTCGCAGCCACGAAGATCCCGATCTCCGGGATCCTCAACCATTCTTCGGACATGATCCTTGTCATTGATAAGGACCGCCAGCTCATTGAGGCAAACACTCCCCTCCTGGATAAGACAGGACTGAACCGGGATGAGATCATCGGCTGCACGCTTGATGCCTGTCCCGGGCCCCTCTTCTCCACCCTGGCCGGCCTCCCTCCCGAGGAGAAGGGAACCCATGATATCGCTGTCTGGCTCCCGGTCCTCAATGATCCCCGCGCCATCCGACATTTCCGGGTCAGACTCGTCCCGATCGTTTTTGAAGACATGACGCGTGGCACCATGATCACGATAGAAGATATTACCGAGCCTGTGCGATACCGCGATGCTCTCAGGATGAGTGAGGACCGCTACAAAGCGATCGTCGAGGACATGCATGAACTGATCTTCAGGTTCCTGCCAAACGGGATCCTCACCTACACCAACCGGGCATTCTCCGGGGTATTCGGTGAGCACGACACCGGTCATCGCGGGGAGAATGTCTATTCTCTCTTTTCCGGCGAGGACCGGGTATCATTCCTGGAGCTGGTCAGGTCTGCCAGGGGGGAGACTCCCGTGGTCACGGGCATTCATCCTCTCATGACGCCGGGAGGTGTGCGGCAGTATTCGTTTTCAATCCGGGCGATATCCAGTGAATCGGGAAAAATAGTTGAATACCAGGGGATAGGGAGAGACATTTCGGCCGAACTTGAGGCGCAGAACCAGGTACTGCACCACGCTTCCGAGAAGGAATTCCTGTGCCGCGTATCACAGCAGTTCCTTGAAACCCGGGGAGAGACTGAGATCTTCGAACAGCTCGCGGAAAATATCGGGGGATGCATCCCCGGTGCAGTCATCATGATATTCTCCTACGATGAGAAGGCAGGGGCCATGCGGGCGGAACTGATCCGGGATGACAACGGATCCGATCTCCTGGCCACAATTTTTGGCGGTGAAGGCCTCACGTTCTCCCTCCCCCCATCCATCATTACAGACCTGCCCGGGTATGAGGATGTCATCCACGGAGGTATCACTCCCATCGAGACAGGATCCCTTATACCCCTCATCGGTGATGTGGCGATACAGCGAATCCGTGAGGTTATCGGCAGGAGAAGCGTCTCTGCCACCATGATGGTCTGGGAAGGCACCATAGTTGGTGCGGTAGCTATCTGCCTCCCCCTGGGAACTCCGCTTGACAACCAGCCAATGGCTGAGACGGTCATCCACATAGCCGCACTCGCCCTCCAGCGCCAGTATACCCGGGACTCGCTCCGAAAAAGCGACAACCGTTTCAAAACCGTGACCGCGGTAGCACCGCTGCCGGTCAGCATCATCAGCCCTGATGGAAAGTACATCTCCCTGAACAGCAGTTTCACGGAGCTGTTCGGCTATACCCTCGAAGATATCCCGGATGGCAGGAGATGGTTCCTGCAGGCATTTCCCGATATCCGCCAGATGCAGCGGGCACGGGACCTCTGGCTCCAGGATCTCAGTCAGTCAGAACCAGGAGAGATCCGGTCCCGCCGGTTCCCGGTCCGGTGCAAGAACGGATCGATTCGCAGTATCCTGTTCCACCCGGTTACTCTTCCTGATGGATGCCAGCTCGTCGTCTACGAAGATATCACCGGGAGGGAGGAGGCAGACCGGGTGCGAAACCTCCTGGCAGAGATTGTCAGGACTTCCCATGATGCCATCATCGGCATGACAACAACCGGGCGAATCCAGACCTGGAACCCGGGTGCCGAGCGGGTGTACGGGTACCCGGCTGAGGAGGTCGTCGGAAAGGATATCGCCCTCCTCTTCCCCCCACGCCTACTCGCGGAGAAGGCCCGCATCCTCTCCCTGGTGCAATCCGGGAAGTTCATCCCGGAACTGGAGACACGGCGTGTGCGAAAAGACGGGACCGAGATCGATGTCTCGGTCACTATCTCCCCCATCTCTGACCGTGACGGGAATACCATCGGGATATCAACAATCGTCAAGGATATCACGGCAAGGAAAGCGGCTGAGCGGTTCCGCGAACTTGAATCACGGTACAGGAGCATGGTTGACGCAATCAATGTCGGGGTATACCGGAGTACAGCAGATCCGGGGGGGAGGTTTGTCTGGGGGAATTCATCACTCGTCCGAATCCTCGGCTACTCGTCGTTTGATGACATGGCCGGCATCCCGGTCGCAGACCATTTCCTCCATACGAGCGGGAGGCAGGATCTCCTCGAAGAGCTCCAGCGATCAGGGTTTGTGAAAAACCGTGAACTGCTGCTCCAGAAGAAAGACGGGTCCACCGTCCATGTCCTCGTTACTGCCCTTGCCGCGTTTGCCCCGGACGGTGAGATCGCTTTCATCAATGGCATTGTAGAGGACGTGACTGAGAGCCGTATCCTTGCCAGCAAACTGGCATCCCTTGGAGAGCAGGCGCCGGGGCCCGGGCCGTCACTCTCCTGATCGTGCAAACCCGGCCACCCGTCCCCTCGTCATCGCCGGAGCATTCCAGGGATCCCGGGTGTCCCGCATTCCTTCACGTCCGTAATGATTCCGGTTCCCGGGAAACGATAATCTCGGCATAGTACGGCGGGTAGAAGAGTACCCGGTCCTTCCGGAGCGGATCGCGCAGGACGATGTCCCCGTCCACCTCTCGTTCGGCGGTGATCAGGTACGAGTAATACCGGTGCCGCTGCACCTCGGGGAGATCCTGCAGTGCTGTGATCTCGGGGCGGGTAACACCGGAGAATTTCTGGTACATTCCGGTTTGCGTGAGCCCCCGGCGCAGGTCGTACCAGCCCAGGGTATACGCTTGTTCATCTTCTGTCAGGACAAGCCACCGGAACGGATGGAGTGTCGGGATGAGCACCCCGCGGGTATGCATCCGTACCCGGTACCGGATGGCTGCTGAAGCCATAATAACGCCAGCGAAGAGCGCCAGGTAAACCGGCCCGAGCCCCGTGCTGTTCACCCCGCCAGCCAGCATCACGGACGTGAGGAGGCTTACCGCTAGGAGAATGACTGACGGGCCGGGAAAGATGCCAAGGGTGAATTTTCTCAACGTGACCGGGTACAGGGCAGGGATTCCCGGGAATGCAAGGCTGTCAGCGAGGAGGTGGGTGAGGGTACCGGCAAAGATGGCAAGGGGGAGGTAGGGCGAAATCCCGCTGCCGGCCAGTGGTGGAGAGAGCCCTGTCGATGCCGCAAGAGCGATGCCAGGAACTGAGAGCCCGGAGATGATGGCTGCACCCCCGATACTGTGGGTGAACCCGCCGTGGGTGAGGATGAAGAGCCGGGGACAGCGGTCAGAGATGGGTTTGAAGCATATATCGATATCAGGGAGAACAGCACCGAGGACAAGCCCAAAGAACAGCCAGGGGGGAAGTCCGTCAGGGAGCGGCAGGGAGACCACCAGTGCATGGGTCAGGGAGTCCACACCCAGGGTGAGACGTCCTGTCAGATGAAAGATGTGCTCAGGACGCACCTCCGGGAGGATCACCCACCCATACGCTTCTCATCCTCATCAGGATGGGTGCCGGGCGGAGACGGGCACGGGGGATGTTCGTGGAGAGATCTCTATCGCTCGCATCCTGCGAGCGGTCCGTGGGGCAATGATGCAACAAGCAGAGGGAACTGTAATTGCCGGGGAGCTCTGGTCCCCCGGATACTTCGGGGAGGCTCCCCTCAACGGGGATGGTACTCCCTCACCGGAGCCAGGAGTGAATCGCCGGCAAGGATGCGGCTGAGATCACGGTACCCGACAACGTACAGGTGCTGCCGGATCAGTGCGGAGAGATCCTCTTTCTTTGGCCCGTGGAGGGGTGAGAGCCAGGCCGTTCCTTCACGCTCACCGGAAGGATCCACCACCTCGACTGCCCGGTGGAACAGGAGTGCCGGTATATCCTCGGGAACAATGAAATACCGGGCACCGGCAATCTCGATGGAGAGTCCCCTGCCCGACCTGCGTGCCGTGCCGGCACGGGTATAGGTGATACATGCGGCCTTTCCCATTCCATTTCACCATACAGGGTATGGTTTTCAGGCTATGTAAACCTGGCGTCAGACGTAGAATTGAAGTTTAAATCATAAATTAAGCGATAATTAAAGGAATTATGATGAAGGTAAATAGCTTGCGGTATTCGCGGGATCAGCCTCCCTGCAGCCGGTGAACCTGGACCTGCAAATCCCCGAATTCGTCTCTCAAACAATGAAATACCTGAAATTCACCGGAACTTTTCAGAAAAATTTATATACAGACATGTTCAAACCAGAAAGTGAAGCCACCAACGTCCTGGGCCAGGTACAAGCTAAAAAAATGCTGATACTCACATTGATCGATGACTGATACTCTCACGCATCAATGATGTACCTGGCCTGGACGATGATGGTCCTCTCTCCACGGTCAGATTCTCTCTTTTCACTCCTCATTCCCGAGATTACTGGTCATCTGACCTCCAGGTCTGATCCAGGGACAGGGAGGGATGGCTGATGAAGAGAGTCTCCCCCTGCCCTCCGGGACTGTTATCAAGCCCGAATACCGATCCCGGAAGAACCCTGCTGGTACGGGCGAGGGATGCTGGCTCCCTGCCTCCCGGTCCTCTCCATGATTGTCCGCTCCCTCCCGGTATTTCCCCAGAACAGTGGAGGCAGGACGTTCCAATGACGGGCACCCGGGATCCCATGAGAGGGAAATACCAGGGAAAACTCCTGGGGTACAACCTGGTCCGGGTCCCAGCCAGGACCCGTGGAAAACATGCCAGCCAAACGATCGCAGTACCGGAATCAGTCCGGATCAGGATGGAAACGGTCCCAAAGGACCGGCTCCGTATCCGTATCCCAGGCCCGGTCACGGGATTCATAGCCGGGAACGGACAATCCCGTTCTCCTAGAGGAGGATCATGTACAGCATGAGGGAGAGGAGAAATGCAAGGAGGAGGATGGCAATCGAGAGCGGCGGTATGAAGAGGACCATGGCATTGACCGTGCTCGCCATCTGGACAACCCGCTGGGATCCAAACACGTTGACCCGCTCGCAGAGAGCAGTGCTCCCTGCAGCCTCTGCGGGGGAGAGATCGGCGAGCGCCTCGCCCACCGCACGGTCTATCCAGGGGATGATCGCGTCAACGGGGACCACCAGGCCCACCGGATTTTTCCCGGATACCAGGTTGACCACGTGGGAATCGGTCGTCATGATCTCGGCCTCATCAACCCGCGTCAGCAGATGGTCCCGGAGCTGGTCGCGGATCCCGGCCTGGATATTGTTCCCGTCAATGAGCACGTACGCGGTGGTCTGCCCACCAGCCTTCACCACGAGGGCTTCGATACCCTGGTCACCGAAGCCTTCGCTCCGGCTGAAGGGGGGTATGACCTGCGCGATCCCTATCTCAAGGGGGAACAGTTCATGCCCCGGCCCCGCGGTCACTGCCTGCAGGGCGGCTGCCTGGTACTCGTAGGCAGCGAGCGTTCCCGGCTGTATACTCGAGATATCCCCGGTAAAAGAATTATGGGCATCGACGAATGCCACGTGGGGAAACGACCGGTGCCCCTCAGCCATGATCGCCATGCCGACACCAAGGTCAATGTCCTCGGTCTTTTCCGGTGACCGGGTGCTGACGATCAGGATCGTGTCCAAAAAAACCTGGTACAGGAGAGATACCGATCCATACCCGGAACGAAACGACCTGCTCGCCCGTGAAGTGAACCGGAGATCCCTGCTCGCCTCCCGGATCGCGGTGACGATCTTCCCAATCTCATCCTCAGCGACCAGGTTGAAGTCATGGGTTGCCGTACCGTGGGAGACCATCACGAGATCCGGGAATGCGGACTGGAGGTACCGTGGCAGGTTTCCTCCCCCGATCTCGCCGATAGGTCCGGGGTGGACGTTTGGCACGGTGAAGAGGAGTCCGTTCTTCTGCGGTCTCCTGAAGAAGATGCTCACCTGCGGGATATAGACCTCCTCTCCAATCTCCCGGAAGAAATCCTCCATCGTCTTCGAGCCGTCCGTGATGTGCGCGATGAACGTGTTCAGGATGCTCAGGACATGGATATCAAAAGCCCGGTGAAGGGGACGTTCGATCGCCCATATCAGGAGCACGAAACCAGCCCCGAAGACGAACGAGAACAACAGGGCAAGGATACCGAACGGAGGAGGAAAGAGGAAGATGCCGATGAGGAGACCAGCGCCGCTCTGCACGAATGCCGGGAGGAGCACGCGGGTCTGCCGGTAATCCGCGATTGCCGCGAGCACGATGAGTCTCCCGCCAAAAATAAACCCGATCGAGACGGCATATGCAAAGGGCAGGAGGGAGATGCTCGCCACCATACCGATGAGCGTGATGATCACCGACAGGACCGCACAGGAGAGGGCAAGGAGTGCTGAGCGGTTCCACGTGATCCGGCGCGAGGACAGGTTCACGAGCGGTTTGGTCACAAGGAACCCTGCCAGGGCAGGGAGCGTGAAACAGAGTGTCCCGAAGAACCGGATCTCCTGGTGGTAGCGGAGACTCGCCCCGTCAATGATGAACCCGAGGATGAGGATGATGGCGAGTGCCAGTTTCGAGAGGCGGGCGAGCGACGGGTCCCTGACCGCCTCCTTCTCGGGCGCGATGAGACACTCTTCCGGTGGAGGGTAGAAGAACCGGACGGCTGCCCACGCGATAAGGAGGTTGATTGCAGTCGGGATGGCAAGGTGGGTGAGGAAGGGGGTGAATGCATCGCCAAGATCAGCGTAGTTTGCAAGGAGGAGGTTTTGCGGGTTTCCAATAGGCGTGGCAACGCTCCCGATGGTGATGGCAAAGCAGAGGGCAAGCAGTGCTCCTTTCGGGTT
>ENA-ORXD01001970-ORXD01001970.1-sediment-metagenome-genome-assembly--contig:-NODE-1970-length-14930-cov-4.050293_pt1 | contig 14930 bp, 12 predicted proteins | sample MGYA00237862_ERZ511471 | MGnify/ENA metagenome assembly ERZ511471 | reverse complement strand
AAGCTCGTACCGGCCGAACTGCCCACCCGCAGGCGCGGAGGCATCTACGTCGATATGCTTGCCGAGTTCCACAAGATGAAGCAGACCTGTGTCCGTGTCGACTACAAGGGCCGACCCTCGAGCATCTACAGTGGCTTGACGGGCGCCCTGAAAGCTCGCCCCAACCTCACCGGCATCGCCGTGGCGCGTCGCGGTGACGAGGTCTACCTGGTCAAGAAGGGCGCAGACGAGGCCTGACGGAGTGGGCGCCACGACTCGGACCCTCCGAAAGTGGGAGAGATGGTGCGCGAGAGGGCCGGTGCGGCGCGGAGCCGCCGCACCGGCCCTCTCGCATGTCGGTGCGGGCGGTTCCGGCGACAACGGCGGCCTGCGGGAGTCTGGTATGCTCGCCCTCCCCGGACGAAGGGCACGCCGATGACAGTCCAAGCCGGCCCCAACGCCACCATAGACCGACGCCGCCTGGCCGGCATAGCGTGCCTCGTCGGCAACACACCGCTCCTTGCCATCGACCTCACCTTCAGGGGCGTCGCGCGCACCATCTACGCCAAGGCCGAGCACCTCAATCTCACCGGCAGCATCAAGGACCGCATGGCGCTGCACATGCTTCGCCGAGCCTACGAGCGCGGAGAGCTGCAGCCGGGGGCGCCGATCATCGAGGCCACCTCAGGCAACACCGGGATCTCCTTTGCGGCCATCGGGCGCTCGCTCGGCCATCCCGTGACGATCTTCATGCCCGACTACATGAGCCTCGAACGACGGGCCCTGATCGCCAGCTTCGGGGCGGAGATCGCCTTGGTGAGCGTGGAGGAGGGCGGCTTCCGCTGCAGCATCAACCTGGCGGAGGAGCGGGCGGCGCAGCTGCGTGCATGGACCGAGGCGCTGGCTGCACATCTGCGCGAACTCGGCGTGCGCACGTATCCTACTGAGACCTATTTCTTCCTGGCTGACTTTGCCCCACATGACGCCAGCGCGTTGGCCGAAAGGCTGAGGGCCCAGGGCATCTTCATCAAGCCGCTCCTCGACGTTCACTTGGGACCCGGCTTCATGCGTGTGACGACCGCCCTGCCGCAGGACAACGCTCGGTTTGTGACTGCGCTGAGAGAGATTCTCTGGAGCGGCGTGCAGGCTCACTTCGAGGGCGGCGCGCCCGGCTGAGCGGCTCGCGGCCGAGAGCACACTATCCTTCATTGCGAACTGACAGGAAGCATTGAGGTGCTGCTCATCTGGCGTGGCTACCCGCTACCTTCTAATCGAAGAGAGCGTGACGCTTCCGTCCGGACGACGGGACAGGGGCAGAGCTGCCCGGATCGAATCACCCCGCTGCGCGCGGACTGGAAGGAGACCCGGAACAGCGTCCCGAGCGCGCGGCCAAGAATGCGACCCACGCTCCTTCCCGCGGTACGCCGGCAGGTCGAGCGCTTGAGGGTGCGGTAAGTCGAGTAGCCTGGCAAGGACGTCCAATCTGCATCTGAGACGGGAATGCTCGCCTTGGCGCATGCGCACGAGATGATCTGGCGTGCCATCAGCGCTGGATCGTGCGCAAGCGATGCGCCCGATCACTATCATGGAGCGGCACCGACGAGCAGACTTAGAGCAGAGAGGCGCGACCGTGGCCACCGTCAACACGGCGACCGATTCGTTTGAGAGAGAGGGTCATCCCCGGCGATGGCTGATCCTCGCCGCCGTGTCGCTGGGCATGTTCATGACGCTCCTGGACGTGACGATCGTCAACATTGCCATTCCGGCGATCATGGACGATCTGAACGCGACGGTCGCCGACGCGTCATGGGTCGTCAACGCCTACAGTCTCGCCCTCGCGGTCCTCTTCCTCTCCATGGGCGGCTTGGCCGACAAGCTCGGGCGCAAGCAGGTCTTCCTGGTCGGTCTCGCCATCTTCACCGTCTTCTCGCTGCTCTGCGGTCTCGCCCCGTCCATCGGCTGGCTCGTCGTCTTCCGCGTCGGTCAGGGTGTTGGCGGCGCCGCGATGACGCCGCTCTCGTTGGCGATCCTCTTCAGCGTCTTCCCGCGGCGGCAGACCGGCATGGCCTTCGGCATCTGGGGCGCCATCTCGGCAGCCGCTGCCGCGATTGGTCCTTCGCTGGGCGGCGTGCTCATCGAGTTCGGCTCTTGGCACTGGGTGTTCTTCATCAACGTGCCGATCGGTGTCGGTGCGTTCATCTTCGGCTTGATCGTGGTTCCCAAGGTGAGAGAGGCGCTGGCCGGGACGCGCATCGACTATCTCGGCGTCGTCATCTCCGCGGTGGGACTCTTCTGTCTCGTGCTCGGCCTCATCAAGGCAAACGATTGGGGCTGGACGTCACCGCGTATCCTGGGGCTCTTCGCCGTGGCGATCGTCTCCTACCCGATCTTCATGTGGTGGGAGCTGCGTACGCCCTCGCCCATGTTCGACTTCCGGCTGCTGCGCATTCGCTCGTTCACCGCCGCGAACACGGCCATGATGTTCATCGGCGGGGCCATGGGCGGCGGCATGTTCCTCCTGGTGATCTTCCTCGTCTCGGTGCTCGGCTACAGCGAGCTCCATGCGGCGCTCGCGGTGACGCCGATGGCCGTCACGGCGCTCATCCTTGGGCCTTTTGTGGGCCGCTACGTCGACAAGGTCGGGCCGCGCTTTCTGGCGGCGTTCGGCGCGTGCTGCTTCGGCACGGGCATGCTGCTGCTCGCTCGTCTCGACGCGCAGAGCACGGCGCTGGATACCGCCTGGCGGGTTGTCGTCATCGGCGTCGGCATGGGCTTCACCTTCCCGACGCTGTCCTCGGCGGCGATGGGTTCGCTGCCGCGCGAGGTGACCGGGGTGGGCTCCGGCGCTCTGAATACACTGCGGCAGATCGGCTTCTCGATCGGCGTGGCCGTGCTCGTCGCCATCTTCACGGCGCAGATGGCGACCAACGTCGAGAGTGCCGTGCGCGAGGCGCGGAAGTACGTCGAGTCCCAGAGCGCCATACCGGCCGCGGCTCGGGCGGCCGTCGTGGCCCAACTGCAGCAGGTGGGCGAACGAGCGCGCAGCGGCGCCGTCGGGCCGCAGGACGCGCAGCAGGCGTTGGGCGGCGGCGCCACGACGGGGTCGGACGGCGCCACTTCGGGGTCGGACGGCGCGCCGCCGGTATCGAGCGGCGAGCAGCCGCCCATCGATGCCGAGCTGCGGGAAAACCTGGGCGTCATTTTCGCGGACAACATCGCCCACTCGTTTTCGCTGGCCTACTACGCGGCCGCGGTCATGGCATTCCTCGCCGTCATCCCGGCGCTCCTCACGGGTCGCCGCCTCGGCGAGCATCAAGGGCATCATGCACGGGACGGCGTCTCGGCGACACAGCGCTGACTGCGTGTCGGAGGCTCACTGTCAGCGCGATCACGTCGAGCCGTCGTCGCCTGTGCGGCTCAGCGCCGGTCGAGATGCTCACCCGCGGGTGGGAGCGGCCATACTCTGCACGACCAAACACCTGAGGGCGACGCATGTACGGGTTTTCGGAGGCGTCTTTGGTCAGCAGCACGTCGCATGCGGAGTCGCCGGTCGCGAGAATGGTCGTCGGGGCGGCGTGGCTCGGTCTGTACCTTGCCATTGTTCTCACGCCGCTCGCGATCGTCTTCATCGGGCCGACCCCGGAAGGCCGCGGATTCTGGACAGAACTTTCCGTGGCGCTTGGTTTTGTCGGGCTCTCGACACTGGGCCTTCAGTTTGCGATCACCGGACGGCTGCGACCCGTTGCCGCACCATACGGTATTGATGTCCTGCTCCAGTTCCACAGACAGATCGCAGTGGTCGCGACGACGCTTGTTCTCGCTCATCCCGCCATCTTGTTCGTTCAGGATCCGCGACGTCTCGCCCTTTTCAACCTTCTCGAAGCACCGTGGCCGGCGCGTTTTGGCGTGCCGGCTGCGGTGCTGCTCGGCGTGAGTGTCGGCCTCGCCGTCTGGCGCCGCTGCTGCATCTTCCCTACGGAGTCTGGCGGGTCACCCATGGGATCCTGGCGGTTCTCATTGTGGCGTTCGCACTCGTCCACGTCGAACTCATCGGCCATTACGTTGGTCTTCCCTGGAAACGGGCGGCCTGGGCTGCTATGTCGGCCGGCATGGTCGCCTTGCTTGCCTACGTCCGGCTTCTGCGGCCCCTGATGATGCTGCGACGCCCCTATCGTGTCGTGGACGTCAAGCCAGAGGGCGGGCGCGCGACAACGCTCGTGTTCGAAGCCGAGGGCCACGAAGGCATGCGGTTCTCCCCCGGACAGTTCGCCTGGCTTACGCTCGGGTCCTCTCCCTTCGCGCTCGACGACCATCCCTTTTCGTTCTCATCAAGCGGGGGATCGTCGCGAACCGTGAGCATGACGATCAAGCAACTCGGCGACTTCACCGCAAGCGTGGCCGATACGCCTGTCGGCCGGCGCGCCTGGCTTGAGGGCCCACATGGCGCGTTCACCATCGACCGATACACCGGTCCCGGCTATGTCTTCGTCGGCGGCGGTGTGGGGATCACGCCGCTGATGAGCATGCTGAGTACGCTCGCAGATCGCCGCGACGAACGACATCATGTGTTGATCTACGGGGCCCAGTCCGTGGGCGACCTGATGTTCCGGGAGCGCGTAGCTGAGGTCTGCGAGCGGCTTGATCTCGAGGTAGTCTACGTGTTGGGCGAGGCGCCCCATGGGTGGACGGGAGAGCGCGGACGGATCGACAAGAGCCTGTTGGAACGTCACGTGCTCGGCGCTTGGTCACGGCACCTGTACTTTGTCTGTGGCCCGCCGGCGATGATGGACGCCGTTGAGGAGGCGCTCATGCAGGGCGGCGTGCCGCTGCATCGCATCTACACCGAGCGCTTTGAGTTCGTCTGACAGACTGCGGGAGCGCCGACATGAGGCAACGACACGCGACCAGGGCCGCTCTAGCTATCGCTACGCTGATGATCGCGGCGGCGGTGCTCTTCTCGATCATTCAGAGCTAGTCTGCGCGTCCCACGCTCGGCGACCTTCCCGCTGATCATCCTCTCGGCGAATCCTGTGGATCTTGAGGGGTTCGTGGCGCTTGAGCGATGAGGCGACGGTTTGCGCGTCTCTGCCGCGCGACTTCACGTCATGCCCGACGGCCTATGTGTCGGGCGCGCTGCGCTGTCGCTCCTCGGCGATCTCTGCGCCGGTGCGGCCCGTACGCGCGGCGCCACGCATCATGTGCATGACGTGTGTCGTATCGAGCACGTGCCCCTGGCGCTTGAGCGCGTACATGCGTTTCGCCTCTGGGAGCTGGCCGGCCACGTAGATGACGGTCACGAAGACCGCGAAGAGGAACTCGGGGCTGCCGAGGCCGTTGCGCCACCAGAACCAGGGGATCGTAAGCGCGACCCCGGCGACGAACGACAGCACCGGCCAAGCCCTCCCGATCAGCATCCCGGCCAAGTGGGTGACGATTGCACCAACGGGGCTGATCGCCAGGAGCATGCCGAGGATCGAGGAGTTGCCGCCGCCGCCGCTGAAGCGGTACCAAACAGGCCACAGGTGTCCTACGAGGACTGCGGCGCCGCAGACGAGAGCGTACGCCTCCTCGGGATACAGGAGTGTGAGCGCGAGGACCGGCGCGAACGCCTTGAGCATGTCGAGGAAGGTCACCAGCATGCCCCAGCGAGGGCCGAAGGCGATCATCACGTTCGTAGCGCCGACGGCGTGCGAGACGAGCTCGGCCTCGCCATCGGTCGTCGGGGTGCGGATGAGAACCGGCGCTTCTCCGGGCGTGCGCAGGGCGAACACGATACGCGCGAACTGAATGCTACCGAGTAAGTAGCCACCTGCCGCGACCGCCGCGACGGCGCTCGCGTTCACGACCCCACCTTCGACCGGGTTTCCACGATCAGCCCATCCTGCATCGTGACACGCCGGCGACACAGGGCGGCTATCCCGGGGTCGTGTGTGACGAGGAGAAGGGTCATGCCGTGCTCGCGGTTGAGACGTACCAGCTCCGTCATGATCTCGCCGGACGTGGCGCTGTCAAGGTTGCCGGTGGGCTCGTCTGCCATGAGGAGACACGGCTCGTTCATGAGCGCTCGGGCGATGGCGACTCGCTGCTGCTCCCCTCCTGAGAGTTCCGACGGGCGGTGCCTGGAACGCTCGGCGAGGCCCAGCAGCGCGAGGAGCTCGCCGGCTCGCCGGGTCGCCGCGCGCCTGGACATGCCGCCGTACTTGCCGGCCAGCGCGGTGTTCTCGAGCGCCGTCATCTGGGGAAGCAGGTTGAACCCTTGGAACACGAAGCCGATGCGACGGCTCCGCAGGGCGGTGAGTCGCCGGTCGCTGAGCTTGTCGATGCGTGACTCTTCTAGCCACACGGCGCCCGAGTCGGGTTTGTCCAGCCCGCCGGCGATGTGCATGAGCGTCGACTTCCCCGAGCCCGACTGGCCCATAATGGCGACCATGTCCCCGGCCTCGACGCTGAGGTCGATGCCGCGCAGCGCGTTCACGTAGTTGTCGGCACTGAGGCGATAGTGCCGCGTGACGTTCTCAAGCTGGAGGGCGAGCGACATGCCGTCTCCTACTCGTAGCTGAGGGCCTGGACGGGGTGGAGCCGGGCGGCGTGCCAAGCCGGCCACAGGCCGGCGAACACGCCGAGCACCAGCGAGAAGGCGACGGAGCCGAACGCCAGGCGCGGGGTGAGCAGGAACAGTTGCGTCGCTCCCATCACCTCCGAGCGGGTCGTTGCTTCCACGATCAGGTAGCCGAGCCCGAGCCCGAGCAGCCCGCCCAGGAGGCCGATGACGGCCGACTCGGCGACGAACTGACGCAGTATGGCCCCGCGCGTGGCGCCGATCGCCTTACGGATGCCGATCTCGCGTGTGCGCTCGGAGACGGCGATTGTCATCGTGTTGATGATCGACAGGCCGCCCACCACCAGGGCGATGAGCGCGACGGTGTAGATGAGGTAGTTGAAGATCTGCAGCGGCTCTTGCACGAACTCCTTGAATCCGGCGGGACCCTGCACGTTGTAGCTGCCGCCGAGCTCCTTCAATACGGTCTTCACGAGATCGTCCGGGTCGACGCCGTCCTCGGCGAAGAGCACGATGCTTGTGGCCAGCGCGTTCTTGTCGAGACCTTTGGCGACGGCCTCCGGTAGCGTGTCGAGGAACAGCTCCTGCGCGTCCGGGAGCGTCATCACGACGGTGGAGTCCGGCGCGGTGAGGGTCCGCTCGTAGATACCGACGACTTCGAACTCGCGGCCGCGGATGGTCACGGTGCTGCCGACCTCGGCGCCGAGCTGCGCCACCAGGTCCGCGCCCACCGTGACCTTGCCGCCGTCATTCTTGGTGAGATCCCGTCCCTCCGCGAGTGTGACGTTGAAGGTCTCGACGCCGACGTCGCGGAAGTCCGTGGCCTCAACCATCGGGGGCGTACCCATGCTGATCGTCTGCACGTCGTCTTCCAGCAGGAAGTTCAATGTGACCGAGCCTCGCTTGACGCCGTCGATCGCCTCCGCATCCTTGAGTACCTCCGACGAGATCGGCGACATGCCGAAGCCCGCGAACGTAGAGCCGTCCGTCACGATGACCTTGTCCGAGTAGTACTCCACGCCGCCGTCCACGAGGAGCTGGAGCTTCTCGGCGACCGATCCCGTCACGACCAGCGCCAGGACGCCGATCGTGATGCCGAAGATCGTCAGGAAGGCCCGCGCCTTCCTTCTGAAGACGCTACGCAGGGTCTGCATCGAGACTCCGCAATTCCGCAAACCATGAGGCGTCCTCGAGCACCGACACCGTTCCGTGGAGGCCGTCGACGGTGACGAGCACGCCGTCATCGAGCGAGAGCGCGCCGCGCACGGAGACCACTGCCGGGACGCCGTACTCGCGGGCGAGGATGGCGCTGTGCGAGAGCATGCCGCCGGATTCGGCGACGATGGCGCCCGCGCGCGTGAACAGCGCGTTCCAGCTCGCATCCGAGAAGGGCACAATCACGACGGCGCCCTGCTCAACCCGTTCGATGTCGTCGAGCCCCCGACAGACGACCACGCGACCGGTGTAGCGGCCCCGTGACGAGGCGATGCCGCGAAGGGTGCGCCGTCGGGGAAGCTCAATGAGGTCGGCCGTGTCGCCGACCACGACCTCCGGCGGCTCCCCCTTGGAGGCGATCTCCACCTCGGCGCGGCGGCCGCGGACCATCAACAGGGCCTCTGCGGGCGTCAGGCGGGCGTCGACGACGCGCCGCAGCTCGTCGAACGTGAGGTAGAAAACGTCCTCGCGTGTCTCGAGCGCGCCGGTCGCGATGAGGCGATCGGCGAGCGCGAGGAAGATGGGCCGATACTGCCCGTACGTGTGCGTGTAGAGCGAGCTCGTCTCGTCGCGCAGCGTGTGATAGCGAGTGGCGCGGCGCCACGCCCGGCGCAGGCGACGTTGCCGGGGTTCCTGGACGGCAGCGGCGCGCGCGGCCGGAGAGTCGAGCCGGGCGGCGATCATCGCTGCGACGATCTCCGGTTGCTCCGCCCACGATGGACTCGCCATGTTCACTCCGCTTTCGGCGAGGTGTCCGAACCGGCGCATGAAGTCGTCGAAACCGTTCACGAAGTCGACCATACGGGCCTCGCCGTTGCCGGCCGCGCCCGGCTCAGCCGCCGTCCGCAGCATCCCGATCTCCCGTGCGCGCAGGCGTGCTTGCTGCTCGGTGGGCAGCGCGCGGGCCAGAGCCGCCAGCTCGTCCAATGCGTGCCCCAAGTCGTGGACCGAATTGCCGTCCCCGCGCAGGTCGAGTGGTTCGTCTGGCTCGAGCATGCCGGCGCGCTGCAGGCGACTGCGAAGGCGCATCGTGTACATGCGCATGATCATCAAGGTGACGGTGTGATGGTAGGTTGACGCTTCAACGATCGGTTCGAGTGCCTCAATCCGCCGAATCAGCGCAGGTGCATCGAGCGTCGTGAGGTCGACTTCCTGCGCGAAACGGCGCGAGCTTCTCCAAGCGCCGGGCAGTTCCCGTTCAAGCCTGCGGTCGTAGCGGCGAAAACGAGCAAGTGCGGACGGTATGTGGGGAAGCCTCCGCAGCGCTCGAGGTGTGGGGCGCGGCATGCGGGGCATGCTCGCGCCCTTCTCCATACCGGCGAGCAGTTCGAGTGAGTCCTCCGGAAGGCCGAAGTCGGCGAACAGCCGCGAGAGGGCGCCTACGTTGATGTAGAAGCGGTAGTGAATGAGCGTGCCTGCGTCCTTAGGCGTGATGTTCACGGGGCCGAGCAGATCCTCGAGGAACTGAATGAACACCCGGCTCATCAGCGGACCGTTCACCGACCACACAAGGGGCAAAACGATACCGGGTAGCATGTCGCGCGCCATGCGGCTGCTGTAGATGTCAGGGTGAGTGCCGGTCGTGATAGGCCGGGCCTGGAGCCACCAGAGGGCGCCGTCCCATGCCCACTCGGCGTCGATCGGCGACTTGAAGGCGCGCTCGATGCGCTCCACGCCGTCGACGATCGACTTCGCCACCTCCTCGGGCAAAGCCGCCTGCTCGGGGACAACGATCCACTCGCCGCGCTTGCGTACCCAGCGCCCGGGTCGTTCGCGCCCGGCAAGGAGGTTCTCGGCGGTGCCGCGCGTGGCTTCGATCAGACACTCCTTGATGCCCGTATTTGGATTGCGGCTGAAGACGACGCCGGCCACCCTCGGCTCCACCATGCGCTGCACCAGTACGGCGTCGCTGCCCGCCTCAACGACGCGCAGCACGGCGTCGGCGACGTCTCTCGCCGAGACATCGAGAACCGTAAGGTACTGCCCTGCGTGAGAACGCTTCGCGCCGTCCTCGCCGCTTGCGGACGAGCGAATCGCATACGTCGTTGTGGCGTCGATCGCCGCGGCGAGGATTTGGTTCAGGCGATCGGCGGAGCCGGACTGGAACGTCGATGCGGGAATGACCCACGTCTGCGGCACGGCGAAACCGAGCGAGAGCAGGCGCGCGAGAGACCCGGCCTTGCCGCCTACGTCGCTCCGACGTCGCGCACGACGCAGATCCAGCAGATCGGCGGACAAACTGCCCCCCTCCGCGAGTGATCGGTCCTCGGTCTAGAGACTTCTCAATGATCAAGATATCACGCGTGTGGCGGCGTGCCTACGCACGGCTGCTTTTGCTCAGGATCACCCGGGGCTCAGTGGCCGGTGGTTAAGTGACGCCGCAGGCGGAGAACCCCGCCCACCGGCTCTCAGTCCAGCGCGGCGTCGGCGCGGCGCAGTGTCGCGAGGAGCAACTCCAGCCCGGCGGCGATGTCGCGCTCTTCGGCGCGCTCGAGGGGCGTGTGGCTGGCGCCGCCGCAGTTGCGCACGGAGATCATTGCGGCCGGGCAGACACTCACGAACTCCTCGGCGTCGTGACCGGCCCAGCTCGTGACCTGGCCGCAGTCGATGCCGTGCTCTTCGGCCGCGGCCAGCATCAGGTCGCGCAGGCGAACGTCCAGCCGGACCGGGGGCTTCTGCTCCAGAACCTCGACCTCGCCGCCGTGAGTCGCAGCGACCTCGCGCAGATGGGACTCGAGCAGCGCGAGCTCGCTCGCGTCCGGGCTGCGCCGCTCGATCGAGACCCGCACGAGGGCCGGGACGACGTTGAGGTCTCCCGGCTCGGCCTCCAGGCGACCGATGTTGGCGACGCCGTCGGGGGCGAGCTCCTCGGCTTGCGCCCAGTATGCTTGGATGAAGGCGGCGGCGCGCAGAACGGCATCGGCGCGGGCGGCTCTCGGGACCGTCGCCGGGTGCCCGGCCTGGCCGTGGAAGGCGACGGCGAAGCGCTCGAACCCGGCGATCTCGCGGATGACCGCCACCGGAGGATCATCCGGCCCCAGGGCGGTGCCCTGCTCGATGTGGAGTTCGAGGTAGGCGGCCGGCGCGAAGCCGGCGCCGGCCTCCGGCGCGAGCAGTCGCGCCGGCACGACGTCCCAGCCTTGGCCGCGAAACTCCGCCGCTGCGTCGTCGAGCGCGCCGGCGAAGCTCGACGCGTCTCCGCTCGCGGCGGACCGTTCCGCCGCCGAGAGACGACCGAGCAGCGCCCGCGATCCCCAGCAGCAGGCCGTCGCTGTGCCCTCTTCGTCGGCCAGGGCGGAGACGATGAGGGGGTGTCGTAGGGGCTCGCCCGACGCGGCGACGATGCGCGCGCACTCGAGCGCGCAGAACACGCCGAGGGCGCCGTCGAAGCGGCCGGGGTTTGAGACTGTGTCGAGGTGCGAGCCGACGACAATTGGTCGGCGGCTCGAGTCGCGGCCCTCGAGCCTGCCGAGTACGTTGGTCGCGTCGTCGACGCGCACGGAAAGTCCGGCCGCGCGCAGGAGCGCTGCCAGCCGCGCGCGGCCGCGCACGTCCGCCATCGAGAACGCGAGCCGCTCGCGCTCGAGCTCCTGGAGTTCCGCCATGATGCGCCGCGCCGCCTGTTGGTAGCCCGCGTGTGTCATCGCCACGTATCGTAGCGAGCCGAGACGTGACGCGAAATCCGGCGGGGCTTCTTCCTCACTTGGCCGTGTACTGCGCCAGCGCGGCGCCGTCGGCGTCGCGCAGCCAGAGCTCGTCGCCTTCAATCGTGTAGGTGGCGGTCTTCGGCAGCGCCGCCAGATAGGCGGCCTCCTGAGCCATCAGCTCCTCCGAGCCCGCCATCTTCGTCGTCACGATCTCCGCCTTGATGGTCATCGTTTCGCCGGAGGTGGTGTAGGTGGTCGAGTACTGATTGACGGAGGCGTTGCCGGCGAGGCTCCCGTCGGCGCCGAAGAGCGCCGTGATCTCGCCGTCGGCGGCCACCGACTGCAGGCCGCCCTTGCCGTTGTTGTAGGCGAGCGCTTGCCACTCTGTGCCCTCCAGCGCGGTCGGCTCGAGCACGGTGTAGCGCGCGAGCACAGAGCCCGCGTCGTCGGACAGGGTGAGCTCGCTGCCGTTGACGGCGAACGTCGCGGCTTTGGCCAGCGCCGCGAAGTAGGCGGCTTCTTGGGCCATGGCGTCATCGGGGCCGGCCATAAGCGTGGCTGCCGGCTGCGAGACGGTGATGCCGTCGGGCGCGGTGACCGTGTAGCCGGCGGAGTACGTGTTCACGCCGCCGGAGCCTGAGACCGTCCCGGCCTTGAACTCGGCCGTCACCTGGGCGTCCTTGACGAGCGCCTCGACGCCGGCGATCTCCGTGGCCAGCCAGGTCTTGCCCTCCAGTGCCGCGCCAGGGTCGGCTGAGGCGCTCGGGCTTGGGCTGGAGCCGCCGTCCGACGAACAGGCGGCGAGGGCGACGACGGCCAGCGAGAAGAGGCCGAGCACCGCCAGCGAGCGGACGGGGCGCCCCGCAAGGCGGCCGGCGCTCGTCCGGCTCGCCGAGAGCGCGAGACGAGAGTGACGCGTGATGAGGCGGTGCCGCTTCAGCATGAGTGGTCTCCGTTCTTCATCTTTACGGCGTGACAATGATCGGACCAGTTGAGCCGGCCCTCTGCGCGAAGACGCTCCCGGGCTGGCCGGGTGTGACCGGTGGCGTCGCGACGGTCGAGCATGTGGGCCTCCCTCTCTGGCGGGATCTTGGCCGCGAACTGCGAACGGCCACTCACCGCGGCGCGTGGCAGGTTACGTGAGCGCCGCGCCGATCAGCATCGTGACGAGACCGGTCGCGACGAGGAGTAGTGCGAGGACGGCGAGCATCGCCGCCACTCGGGTCACCCGCGCGCCTCGCTCCGAGGTCGTCGTTGCCCGCTGCCGGCATTCCTCTCGAAGCGGCGCCGGCACGAGGCTCATGGCGAGCGTGAAGATGAGGGGCACCACTGCGAGGTCGTCGATGTAGCCGAAGACCGGCGTGAGATCCGGCATGAGATCGATCGGGCTGACGAAGTAGACCACCGCCGCGGTTATGACCAGACACAAAAAGAGGAAGGAGATCTTGGATTCAAAGGGGAAGCCCCAGATCATGGCCGCCGGAATCGCCGCAATTCCCTGGGGCCCCCGGGTCAATTCCACCCAATTGATCATCACATGGTAGACGATCATCTGAAAGGAGAAGGCAAAGATCACCATGTAATCCCAATGAATGCGGAGTCCCGGAATGGCCACGATCAGACTGCTGACCATGGTGATCCCCATGGCGCAAGCCACGGCGGGAAAAAAACCCAGGCCGAGATTCTTCATCAGCAGCGTGGCGGCGTAGGCCCCGATCCCGTAAAACCCGGCGTGACACAGGGCGAAGATCCCGGTGTAGCCCAGGAGAATATTGAAAGAGACGGTTAAAATGATATTGATCAGGATGATAATCAGAATATGGAGGAGATATTCCATCCCTATACCTCACTCTTCCAATCTTTCAGCCCGAGGATGCCGATCGGGCGAAAAGCGATGATCAGGAAAAGAATCAAGAAGAGAATCATCTCCTGCCAGAGGGTGGGAAACTGGAAGACGGCCACCGTCCGGATGAATCCGATCATCAGCCCCCCCAGGGCCGCTCCTTCGAAACTTCCGATCCCGCCCAGGATCACCGCCATGAAGGCGATCAAAACACTCTGAAAGCCGATCGCCGGGTAGACGCCGGTGTCCGCACAAACCAAAACCGCGTCCAAGGCGATGATCGTGCATCCGCAACAGGTCGTGAAGGTGATGATCTTTTCCGCCGGCAGGCCGACGATCCGGGAAAGTAAGGGGTTGGTGGCGATCGCCCGGGCATTGAGGCCCAAGGGCATTTTCATGAAGAGGAAGCGGAAGAGAATGAAAATGGCGGCGGCGAAGATGAGGGTCAGGAGCTTGATATCGGAAATCTGGATGGACCCCCACTTCAATACCGCCGCGTCGCCGGATCTGCCCATCCGGATTTCCCCACCCCAAAAAATAGCCAGGACGGCCTCCATGCCCATCAAGACGGCCATGCTGCCCAAAAGAATGCTCACCGCCGAATTGGAACGACTCCGCATTCTCGACATGTATACTTTCTGAACCAGGTAGCTCAACCCAAAGGCGAGACCAAGGACGATCCCCCCGGCCAAAGTCGTACCCAAACCCCCATAGGCTACGAGAATCCACAGGGCGAAACCGCACCAGGTGTAGACCCCGCCAAAGGAGATATCAAACATGCGCTGGGTGTTGAAGATGAGGGCAAAGCCCATCCCCAGAATCGCATAGCGAGCTCCCGTGCAGGCCCCGTCTACGAAGAGAGGCCACAGTAATTCCATGGCGGCGAACCTCGAATTCGAGATGTTCCTTATTTAAACCATTTCCCCAAATAACCCCCCTGAACCAGGTCAGGTTCAGGGGGGTCAAACGGAAGAGGGGGGAAATCCCCGGTGGCCCTTACTCGCCCATCTTGGCGATTTGATCATACCCGTAATAACCGATCGGTTCCCACAGGTACTTATCCTTTTCCGCCGGATTCTCCACGGCCTTGAAGAGCTGCACGTTGCGATAGCTCAAGCCCGTTTTGGGGTCGAAGCTGACCTTGCCCAGGCAGCCCTCGAAAGATTGAACCTCCAGGAGAGCCTGGCGTAATTTCTCCCCCGACCAGTAATCCGCCCATCCCTTTTTCTTCCCATATTCCACAAGAGTCTTCACCATGTAGGGGATATCATAGTCATAAGCGATGTAGGCGGCCCCGCCCTTGGGCCAGCTGTCTTTCCCATATTTTCTTTCCCAGCTCTCCTTGACCTTCCCCAAGCCCGGATTTCGCTCCATACTCACATCGGCTGCGGCGGAAATCGCTCCCTTCATTCCCCGGCCTCCCTGGGTCAAGAACTCTCCATAGGTATAGAAGGGGCACGCAATCCATTGGGGCGTCCAACCCTTCTCGGCGGCCTGTTTGACCAGGCCCGGATGGCGGTGCACGCTCGCATAGATGGCGTCGGCCTTCCAGCGTTTGGCTTTCTCGATCTGGACGCTGTAATCGGAGGCCGCCAGATCAAAGGCCTCGCTGCCCGCAAAGTTCAGACCGATTTTCTTGCAGTACCCGGCCATGAAATCTTTGACGCTCAAACCCATGTCGTCGTTG
>ENA-ORXD01001969-ORXD01001969.1-sediment-metagenome-genome-assembly--contig:-NODE-1969-length-14936-cov-3.282657_pt1 | contig 14936 bp, 10 predicted proteins | sample MGYA00237862_ERZ511471 | MGnify/ENA metagenome assembly ERZ511471 | reverse complement strand
GTTTGCCTGCCCGGTCAACACTCCCGGCATTACCTATGTGTTCGGTCGTCAGACCAACGATACACGCAAGTTGGAAAAAGGCGATATCGACAAAGGCAATGCGCAGTTTGCCTGCGTGGGCGGTGAGTGTGTGGCCGTGTTTGATGATGTGTTTATTCCCTGGGAAGACGTGTTCATGTACAAAGAATATGATTTTGCCGGTATGTTTGTGGAGGCTTTTGCCTCGGCGCACCGCCAGAATTATGGAGCATGCAAAGGCGGCATCGCCGACGTGCTCTTGGGTGCTTGTTATGGCATCGTCAAGGCCAATGGATTAACCGGCGCCGGACACATTCGGGATAAGATTGCCGATATGATCAACATGACCGAAACGCTTTACGCCGGCTCTTTGGCCTGTTCTTATGAGGGTCATAAAACAGCATCGGGAGCGTATGTGGCCGACACCGTCCTGGCTAATATCACTAAGCATAACACCTCTAAATTTGTCTATGAAATCAACCGCCTTTCGCATGATCTGTGCGGCGGGTTGCTGGCCACCCTGCCTTCGGAGATAGATTTCAGGCATCCGGAAATCGGCCCGAAGCTGCAGAAGTTTCTGGTTGGCGCTCCGGGAGTCTCCGCCGAAGACAAAATGCGTCTGCTGCGTCTGGTTGATAATATTTCCGGCGGGACGGCCTGCGTGGAAGCCATGCATGGCGCCGGACCTCCCCAGTCCCAGCGCATTATGATGCTGCGCGACGCCAAGCTGGAAGGCAAACTGAAGCTCGCAGAAAAGCTTGCCGGGATTAAAGAAAAGAAATAATTTAAGATGTTCCGGCTTATGCAACTGCTAGCCGGTAATTGCACAGCATTGGGCGGCACCGGAAGATGTTTCAACTCCGGTGCCGCTTTCTTTCAATAGGCTGATCATTAACCTTGCATGATCTTCTATCCTCACGGTTTTTGTTTTTACTTCCATCGACAGATTTACAACCGACAATCGAAGCACCCGCTGTAAATTTTTTCTCTTTATTTTACTTATAATTTGTTTTTTGCAAAATAATCTTTGACAAATAGTTTGAAATTATTTAATATGTCGCTAATTTTTAAGGAAAGATTTCTGAAAAACGATGTTTATGCCATACAGAAAACTGAGTCTTGCGCTGAATAATCTGCTCCTCCTTTTGGGATTGGGACTTTTGCGCCTTTTAGGCAGGGCCGGCGACCCATCGTTTTTAGGTTATCTGCAGCACTAAAACAAACAAATGATTACCTAAAAGGCCGTGGGTGGCATAACCTACGGCCTTTTTTATTTTAATAATCGACGGGAAAGGAGAATTATATGCAGAAGGATAAAAACAGAGTTTATATTTTTGATACTACATTAAGAGATGGGGAGCAGTCTCCCGGGGCCAGTATGAAGCCGGAAGAAAAAATAATTCTGGCCAGACAACTGGAAAAACTGGGAGTCGATGTAATTGAAGCAGGCTTTCCCATTGCATCGGAAGGGGATTTTAATGGCGTGCGGCAAATTGCCAAAGCGATAAAGAAATGCCAGGTTGCCGCGCTGGCCAGGGCCAATAAAACGGACGTTGATCGGGCCTGGCAGGCCATTAAAGTAGCTGCTTTTCCGTGTATTCATACCTTTATTTCTTCGTCGGACATTCATCTGAAGTATCAACTTAAAAAATCGCGCCAACAAGTGCTGAAAGAAGCTGTTGAGGCCGTTAAGCAGGCTCGTTCCTATACGGCCAATGTAGAATTTTCGCCCATGGACGCTACGCGTTCGGACAGGAAATATCTTGTGGAGATGGTTTCCGCGGTGATTGACGCGGGGGCCTGTGTCGTCAATATTCCGGATACAGTTGGCTATGCTCTCCCCGAAGAATACGGGGAACTGATTGCCTATTTATTTGCCAATGTTAAAAATATCGGGGACACAATCATTTCGGCTCACTGTCATGATGATCTGGGCGTGGCGGTCGCCAATTCGCTGGCGGCGATTAAGAAAGGAGCACGGCAGATTGAATGCACGATTAACGGCGTAGGAGAGCGCGCCGGCAATACAGCCATGGAAGAAATTGTCATGGCGCTGCATACCCGCAAGGATCTTTACGGTTTGCACACCAATATCAAGACGGAGCAGATCTTTAAAACTTCCAGGTTATTGACTCAGATAACCGGGATTCCCGTGCAGCCCAATAAGGCGATTGTCGGTGCGAATGCCTTTGCCCATGAATCAGGAATTCATCAGGATGGCATGATTAAGGAGAGAACTACCTATGAAATCATGAAGCCGCAGTCCGTCGGTATCAAAAATACTCATCTCGTGCTTGGTAAGCATTCCGGCCGTAATGCCATTTCCCAGCATTATAAAAAAATGGGCTATGTCCTCACCGATGATCAATTAAAGAAAATAGCTGCTAAGGTAAAAGATCTGGCGGATAAAAAGAAAGATATTTATGATGAGGATCTGTCGGAAATTCTTTATGAGGAAATCTATAGCGGCAACGAGAAGTATGAGCTGGTTTACCTCAACGTGGTCAGCGGCAATGTGGCCATTCCGACGGCAACAATGGAAATGACGATTGATAAAAAGCTGATTCGGGACGCCGGATTCGGCAATGGTCCGGTGGATGCGACTTTTACGGCCATCAGGAATATCACCAAAACTAACTATACCTTATTGAAATATGCCGTCAACGCGATCACCACCGGCAGCGACGCCCTGGGTGAAGTAAATGTGCAGCTAAAGTATGATGGATATTCGGTATTTGGCCGCGGTGCGCACCCGGATGTGATTGTCGCTTCGGCTAAGGCCTACATTAATGCTCTCAACAGACTGGAATTTCTAAAAGAAAATGTAAGAAAGGTTAAAGTTGAATAATCAATTGAAATAAGATAAAAAATTGCCGCTATGAAAGAAGGAGAAACAAGTGGGAAATACGATCACGGAAAAAATATTAATGGCGCATACGGATTTGAGGGAAATCCGGGCGGGTCAGCTGATTAATGCTAAGGTAGACATTGCCCTGGGCAATGATATAACGGCCCCCATTGCCATTAAGGAGTTCAAAAAGGCGGGCGGCAAAAAAGTGTTTGATCGGGATAAAGTGGTTTTAGTCCTTGATCATTTTACGCCGAATAAGGATATCAGCTCCGCCATGCAATGCAAATTTGTCCGCGAATTTGCATGGGAGAACAGGATTACGCACTTTTATGAAGGCGGCAATGTGGGCATTGAACATGCTTTATTGCCGGAGCAGGGTATTGTTCTGCCGGGGGATCTGGTCATTGGAGCGGACAGTCATACCTGCACCTATGGCGCCCTGGGGGCCTTTGCCACCGGGATCGGCAGCACTGATCTGGCGGCGGCGATGCTCACCGGAGAGCTTTGGTTTAAAGTGCCGCCGACCATAAAATTTGTCATTTCCGGGTCCCTGCAGAAATGGGTTTCCGGCAAAGATTTGATTCTGCATATCATCGGCCGCATCGGTGTGGATGGCGCCCTGTATCAAGCCATGGAATTCAGCGGGGAGACAGTAGGGAGATTGCCGATGGCTGACCGTTTGGCTATGGCGAATATGGCCATCGAAGCGGGCGCCAAAAACGGCATTTTCCCTCCGGATGATATTACAAAAGAATACGTCAGCAAAAGGGCAAAGCGCCCCTATAAAATGTATTTATCCGATGCCGATGCCGTTTATGCCGATATTATAGAAATCGATGCAGGCAAAATTGAACCACAAATTGCGTTTCCACATTTGCCTTCCAATGTTAAGGGTATCAGCGAGGCCGGAAATGTCACAATTGATCAATCCCTGATCGGTTCCTGCACCAATGGCCGGATTGAAGATTTGAGAATTGCCGCTCAGGTTTTACAGGGGAAAAAAGCCGCATCTGCGGTGCGGTTAATCGTCGTGCCGGCGACACCGGCTATCTATAAACAGGCCCTGGAGGAGGGACTGCTGACAATTTTTCTCGAGGCCGGAGCTGTCATTAGTCCTCCTTCCTGCGGCGCCTGTTTGGGAGGACACCTGGGAATTTTAGCTGAAGGAGAAAAAGCCATTGCTACCACCAACAGAAATTTTGTCGGCCGCATGGGGCATCCGAAGAGTGAAGTTTATCTGGCCGGTCCCGCTGTTTGTGCTGCTTCTGCTGTCTTGGGAAGGATAGCCGGCCCGGAGGAATTGCGATAAAATATTAAAGAAAGGTTCAGGCAATGATCTTTAAAGGTAAAGTTTGGAAATTCGGCCATAATATCGATACCGATGCCATTATTCCGGCAAGATATTTAAACACATCCGATCCGCAGGAATTAGCCGCCCATTGCATGGAGGATGCTGACCCCGAATTTATCCATAAAATGAAAAGGGGCGATATAATTCTGGCCGGAGAAAATTTCGGCTGCGGTTCCTCGCGTGAGCATGCTCCGATCGCCATCAAAGCAGCGGGTGTTTCCTGTGTCGTGGCGAAAAGTTTTGCCCGCATTTTTTACCGCAATGCCTTCAATATGGGACTGCCGATTTTCGAATCTGCCGAGTTGTGGTCGGAGATTGCCGAAGGAAAAGAAATACTTCTCGACAGCGTGAAGGGTGAGATAACTGTTGCTGAAGATCATCAAACTTTCAGGATCAATCCCATCCCAGCTTTTATGGAACAGTTGATCGCGGACGGCGGCTTAATGAAACATATTGCGAAAAAATGAGTTGTCAGCATTTCTTGAGGAAAGGTCTGTCATGAGTAATAAGGGTAAGATACTGGTAGTTGATGATGAAGCATCGATCCGGGACTTGTTTGAAGATGTCTTTATCGAAGCCGGTTATCAGCTGCATCTGGCCGAAGGCGGCAATGAGGCGTTGGCTGTCCTTAAAATTCATGATATCAATGTTATTTTCCTTGATCTGAAATTATTCGGGATGAACGGCATTGAACTCTGCCGCCAGATTCGCAAAACCAAGCCGTTGTCCATGATTTATGCCATAACCGGCTGGTCGTCATTGTTTGAAATTGATGAATGTCGGGAAGCGGGCTTTGATGATTTTTTTGAAAAGCCTTTGAATATGGATATGATTCTTACTGTGGTGGAGCAGGCGTTTGACCGCCTGGAGCGGTGGAAAAACCGTTACCAGCATCTGCCTCAGAACGGTCGAAAGACAAACTGAATTTTTCTTAGGAAATGAGATGAGTGTTGGGCAAATTTTCGAAATCATATCCATTGAGCCTCCCTATAAAAAGATTTATCAGCGCCTGGGCTACAAAGATAAAGCCACTAAACTTACCGCTGCCCAGCAAAGGAAAACAGACTTTTTCATTGAAGAAGCCGCGGGATTGATCAGCATTAAGGGCTCGGCCTTAAGGAATAACGTAAGTGTAAACGATGGCAGCAGGATTGTTTTGGATGGTGATGTCACTTTTTCCAGCGCTCAACTTTCCTTTTTCCTGCGCAACTGCAGGGAAGCGCTGCTGATGGGTTCGACGGCTGGAAAGACGATTATGGAAGCAATTCAAAAAAAAACTGCTCAGCACAATTTGGCGGCCGCTGTCGTTTATGATGCCACTGCCAGTGAAATGACAGATGCGGCGCTGGATTGGATTATGGATTATTTCAACAATCAGTTAAGGCGGGAAGCCAAAAGACTTTTGCCCCGGAGATTTTCCGCCGGCTATGCCGATTTCCATCTCAAAAACCAGCAGACAATATATAACCAATTGCAAATGGCCAAAATCGGCGTCGCTATTAATGCCAATTTTATTCTGCTGCCGGAAAAATCGGTGACGGCGATCAGCGGCATTTGTGATTAAGAAGTTTTGTTTAAAGGGAATTTTTCAGTTAAGTAATGGAAAGCAACAATTCCGATCATCAGCAAAAAACAAAAATAGACCTGCCTACCTGTCAAAAAATGATCGATAATATTGGTGATGCTCTGATTATTGTTCAGGACGGTCTGATCAAATATGCAAATTTGCAGGCGATCGATCAATTCGGCTGCCATTATGCCGAAGAAGTAATCGGCAAAGAGCTGCAGCTGTTCATTCATCCCGATGATTTTACGAAGGTGCGGTTAAATCAAGCAAAAAGAATTGCCGGCGGGCAATTAGAGCCTTTTTATGAAGTTAGAATAATCAGTCAAAACGGAAATATTGTCCAACTGGAAATAAGAGAAAATGTTATGTATTGGGAAGGCCGGCCGGCTACTTTGAGCATTTTGGCTGATGTGACCGAACGCAGGCGCAGGGAAGCTCAGCTTTTTCAGTCTCAGAAAATGGAAGCTATCGGCGCACTGGCCGGAAGCATGGCTCATGCTTTCAGTCATATATTGAAGGGGATTGAAGAATATGTTTCCGTTCTGCTTTTAAACAGAAATTCAAACGAGCCGGATATCGATAAATTAAATAAAATGCAGTTACTGGTGCAAAAAGGAACTGATTTGACGGCTGACCTGCGCAATTTTTGTCATGAGGGCAGTTGTGAAATGAATAGGACTGACTTCAATCAATTAGTTGCCAGGATAGTTGATAAGTTTTATTGGACAAACAAAAATATCATCTTTCATCTGCAGTGCGAAAAAGACCTTTGGCCGGTGGCAGTCGATCAAATGCAAATGGAACAAGTGCTGATTGATCTTTGCGTTAGCGCCCTGCCGGCAATACCCGGTAGCGTCCGGCACGTTTATCTGGTGACTGAAAACATCACGTTAAGCAGTGCTGTGGCTGAGCCGCTTAAAGTCAAGCCAGGAAATTACATAAGGATGACAATGACCGATACGGCCGGCAGTATGGATGAAGAAGCATGCCGCCGCGTCTTCGAACCGGTTTTTCCCGCCCCAGGGAAAGATCAGGCGGGAGGAATAAATCTGGCTGCTGCCTACGGCATTATCAGGCAGCATGGCGGAGTTATTGACGCTGTCAGTGCCTTGGCTGAGGGCACAGTTTTTACTATTTATTTGCCTGTTTCATCGCCCTCTGAATGCCAAAAAACAGCTGACCAGCAAACAGGTAACAGTGGCAACGAGACTATTCTCCTTGTGGACGATGAAGCCTCTATTATCGAACTTTGCTCGGAAATGTTAACCTCTTTGGGATATAAAGTTCTGCAGGCCGACAATGGTGAAGATGCTTTGAAAATATACGGGCAAAGGGGGGGCAGCATCGATCTCGTCATTCTGGACATGATGATGCCCGGCCTGAGCGGTGCGGAGACATTTGACGCGCTGAAATCAGTAAATCCGGAAGTCAAGGTAGTGCTTTCTACAGGCTATAGCATCAGCGATGAGGCTGATAAAATAAAGGACAAAGGCTGCGCAGCCCTTATTCAAAAGCCATTTTACATCCAGGACCTTTCCCGGAAAATCAGAGAAGTTCTCGATAACAATTGATCCGGCCACAGTTTTAATATTGGCTCTCTTTGACCGGATCCGGCAGACTGCGCCGAAAAACAGCCTGTGACAGAAGAACAGCTGTTAAAAAATTCCACTTCTGGGGACAAAGATGATATAAGATCGCCGATGAATAAAGGAACTGGGGTATTTTTGTGAGTAAAAAAGGTTTAATAAAAAGTATAGTGAAGAAAAAGATTATTGTTCTGGACGGGGCAACAGGCACTGGTTTGCAGCAAAAGGGTCTGCCGGCGGGTGCCTGCCCTGAGCTTTGGTGCCTGGAAAATTCTGATATTATTTAAGATTTACATGCCTCTTATCAGCGGGTTCAGGCGCAAATAGTTTATTCCTGTACCTTTGGCGCAAACAGATTCAAGTTGGCTCAGTACGGTGTTGGGGCCGATACATATAAAATCAACCGTGACCTTGCTTGCTTAGCCAGGCAGGCGGTCGGCAAAAAAGCTTTTGTTGCCGGTGACATCGGACCGACGGGGTTATTTGTCGAACCGTTTGGTGGGCTAGGTTTTGAGGAAGCCGTGGCTGCTTACAAAGAGCAGGTGCGTGGTTTGCTTGACGGCGGCTGTGATCTGATCGTCATTGAAACTATGATCGATATTCAGGAAACAAGGGCAGCCCTGCTTGCTGTCAAGGAAACCGGCGACATTTTTACTATCGCCTGCATGACCTATGAAAAAGACGGCTATACCCTCAATGGCACCGATCCGATCAGTGCGCTGATTACACTGCAAAGTCTCGGTGCGGATGCAGTAGGCTGTAATTGCTCCACCGGCCCGGAAAAAATGCTGGAATTTATAGCCTTGATGAAGCCTTATGCCAAAGTGCCGCTGGTGGCCAAGCCCAATGCCGGTGTGCCAAGGCTGGAGCACGGAAAGACAATCTTCGATATGGATGCGGAGACATTCGGCAGTTTCGGCCGCAAATTGGCGGCAGCCGGAGCTAATATGATTGGAGGCTGTTGCGGAACTACTCCCCGGCACATCGAGAGACTGGCTAAGTCTCTCCGCCGCGTCATCCCACTGCCGGCGGCCAGAAAATCTATTGGCGCTTTAAGCTCCTCACGCAGCCACCTGATATTTGAGCAAAATAAGCCGCTCTTTATTATCGGTGAAAGAATCAATCCGACCGGCAAAAAAGCATTACAGCAGGAATTGTTGGAAGGAAAGACATCCCTTGTGCGCCAAATGGCAGTGGAACAGGAAAAGCAGGGAGCGCATTTGCTGGATGTAAATGTGGGTCAGCCCGGCCTGGATGAAGTCAAGACGATTAAAACAATCATCGGCTTGCTGGCGAAAGCAGTCAAACTGCCGCTGGTTGTTGATTCTGCCAAAGTCGAAGCCATTGAAGCCGCCTTGCGCCTTTATCCGGGGCGAATGCTCATCAATTCCATCTCCGGCGAGAAAGAAAAATTGAAAAAACTTCTGCCCCTGGCGGCTAAGTATGGGGCCATGTTTATTATTCTGCCTTTAACCGAAGGTGAAATTCCCCATACCGCCGAAAAGCGAAAGCTTGTCATCAGGAATATTTACAGCGCCGCCAAAAAATTCGGTTTTACCAAAGATGATTTTGTTGTTGATTGTCTGGTGATGGCGGTGGCTTCCAATAATGACGCGGCGAAAGAAACTTTAAACACGCTGCGCTGGTGTGCGGAAACTTTCCGCAGCAAAACAATTTTGGGCCTTTCCAATGTGTCTTTCGGCATGCCGGGTCGTTCGTGGCTCAATGCGGCGTTTTTAGCCATGGCGCAATTATGCGGCCTCTCCCTGGCTATTGCCAATCCCGCCAGCGCTGAGCTGATGGATATAAAAAAAGCCGGTGATGTTTTGACGGTCAGAGAAAAGGCTGCGCTGAAATATATCGAACATTTTGCCTCTCAAAAAGATTCAACCGTCGGACAGACAGATTTCACAATCCTTTCACCGCAGGAGGGATTAGCCGCCGCAGTCATCGACGGCAATAGCGAAAATATTCGATCCTTGATTGAAAAGGCGATGAATGCCGGATTTAAAGCGTCCGTCCTGGTCGATGAAATTATGATTCCGGCCATAGTTAAAGTCGGCAAATTGTACGAGCAGAAGACCTATTTTCTGCCGCAGCTTGTAGCCTCCGCCGAAGCGATGAAGAAAGCTCTTCATTATCTTGATCCGTATTTGAAGAAAAAATCCGCCATAAGCAAGGGTAAAATTTTGCTGGCCACCGTCAAAGGTGATATCCATGATATCGGAAAAAACATTGTCGCTTTGCTCCTGCGAAATTACGGATATGCAGTCATCGATCTGGGAAAGGACGTTTCTGTCCGGACGATCATTCATTATGCAAAAAAAGAAAATCCTGATGTCATTGGACTTTCGGCACTAATGACGACGACCATGGTTAAAATGCAGGAAGTTATGACTGCGGCCCAGGCCGAAGGAATAAAGGCATCTTTTATTTTAGGCGGCGCCGTCGTGACCGAAGATTACGCGCATTCCCTGGGAGCAGCTTTTGCCAAGGATGGTGTGGAAGCGGTTAAAGTTATGGAAAAGTTAACGGGGAAATAATAAAAAAATTGTTATGGAATATTAAACAGGTATCCTGCTCAATTTATCGGAGATGATGATTCGCAAATATAATTCTATCTAGTGGAGGAAAGGTGATAATGACCATCGGCAAGATGAAAAAAAGACTGGGGGAAATAATATTGGAGAGGTCTTTCCAGTATCGAGAAGATCCTCCTTTCATGCTGGCTTCGGGACGGCAAAGCAACTATTATTTCAACTGCAAACCAACGACGCTTGATCCGGAAGGGATGAATCTGATCGGATCAATTATTTTTGAGATGGTTAAAGAAAGCAACATCACCGCGGCCGGCGGGTTGACCTTGGGGGCCGATCCTTTGGCCAATGCGCTTTCCGTGATTTCCTATCAAAAAGGAAAGCCGATTAAGTCATTCATCGTCCGCAAGGATGTGAAGGATCACGGGACTAAAAGCGCCATCGAAGGCAATGTTAAAGCAGGAGAAGTGGTCCTGATCATTGATGACGTGATCACAACCGGCGGTTCCACCGTTACGGCAATCGAGCAGGCGAAAAAGGCGGGCCTGATTGTGGATCATGTCATTACGCTGATTGACCGGGAAGAAGGCGGCCGGGAAAATATCCAGCAGTATGTCGATAAAATCGAATCCATCCTGACGCGGACAGATATTATGGCCTTGAGAGCCGAAAAAATGAAGGACAAAGCTGTTTCATGAGCAAAAAGATAGCATTATTTTTTCTGCTCTTTGCAGCCCTCTTTTTGCTGCCGGCTCATCACGGCGCTGCCAATCCCGGCATTATTCCCGTGACGAAATTTAATGCACCGGCTTTGCCGGGGGGAATTCCGGAAGGTTGGAGTCTGGATCGCAAAACCGGCCGTCCGCTAATGCAAATGGAAAAGACGGACAATGTTTATTACGTGCGTTTGATATCCTCCGGTGACTCTTCTTTCGGCCTGCGTAAGGAAGCGAGGATTGATATTAAACAATTTCCCATCCTGTCCTGGCGGTGGAAAGTTACAAAATTGCCGCAGGGCGGCGATATCCGCCGAGCTGCAACAGATGACCAGGCCCTGCAGATTTATGTAGCCTTCAAAAAATCCGGTTTTCTGGGTATGAATACACCAGTAATCGGCTATATCTGGGATAATGAAGCGCCGAAAGGTTGGAGCGGCAGAAGCCCGCAGACAGGCGGCGACAAATTGAGATACATCGTTTTAAGAAATAAAACGGACAAGGTTGACCAGTGGTACACGGAAAGGCGTAATGTTTATCAGGACTATAAAAGGCTTTTTGCGGATATTGACAATGGTGAGCCGCAGAGCCTGACCACAGGGCTGCAAATTCATATCAACTCGCAGCATACGAAAAGTCCGGCGGAAAGCCTGATCGGCGATATATATTTCAGCAGTGAACCTTCGGATGTCATCCTGGCCACAGCCGCTAAAGAGGTGCCACGGAAAAGAGAAGTAAAAATAGCTGCATTGAAACCACCCGTTCCGGCAAAAAAAATCGCGGAAAAAATATCGTTGCTGCCGCGGTGCTTTAATATTCGGATTGAATTCGACACAAATTCGGTCGAGCTCAACGATGAAGATAAAGCTGAAATACGAACAGTTACGGATTACCTGGCAAAAGATAAGGAAGCGAAGCTGAATATCGTCGGCCACACTGATGACGTTGGATCTGCGCAATACAATTTGGTCCTCTCCCGGCAGCGTGCGGAAAGTGTCAAGAATTACCTGGTTGACCAGCTTGGAGTTGATGCGCAGCGCCTTAATGTGCAGGGAGTAGGGTCTTCCTCGCCTCTCGCCGGCAATGATACGCCGCTAGGCCGGCAGCAAAACCGCTGTGTTTTAATCACTAATTGCTTCGAAGATTTCGCGGAAGAAGGCAACAGCCGCCAGACAATCAAACAATAAACCAGGTAAAGGTTTAGAATCGCTTCAGGAAATAATCTTCATCATTTAAGGAGGGTGATAAATGCCTGATTCATCCCAATTTCCTCCGCCGCTTATGCAGGTCGGAGAAATCATTTATGGGTTCAAAATTTTAAGAGTGGAAACATTGCCGGGGATAAGGGTTACTGCTTATGTGATGGCACATAAAAAAACAGGGGCCCAGGTTTTACATCTGCATAGCTTTGACCGGGAAAATTTATATGCCATCTGTTTTCGGACGCCGCCGGAAGATTCGACGGGACTGCCTCATATTTTAGAGCACTCCGTGCTGGCCGGTTCCGAGAAATATCCGTTGAAGGATGTGTTTAAAGAATTGATGCGTTCGACATTGCAAACTTTCATTAATGCCTTCACCTATCCGGACAAGACGATTTACCCGGTCGCCAGCCAGATCAAGGCTGATTTTTTTAACCTCTGCCGGGTTTATACCGATCTGGTCCTCCGGCCGCGTTTGCTTCCCGAAACCTTTCTGCAGGAGGGCCATCATCTGGAATTTACGGTGCCGGATGATTTATCCAGCAGCCTTAAGGTTTCCGGAATTGTTTACAATGAGATGAAGGGCGCATATTCCTCGCCGGATTCGCTGATGTATAAAGCGCTGCAGGAAAACTTGTATCCCCACAGTGTTTACGCTTTTGATTCCGGCGGTGATCCCGACGTTATTCCTTCTCTTACGTATGAACAATTCTGTGCCTTCCATCGCCGTTATTATTCGCCGGCCAATGCGCGCATTTTTATTTACGGAGATATTCCGCCGACGGAACACCTTGCTTTTCTGCAAGAAATGCTGGCTGGCTTCCAGCGAGTAAAAGTCAATTCCTCCATAAAAAGTCAGAGGCGTTGGCGCCGGCCGCGTCTTATCCACACCACTTATCCGATCGACAAGAATGAATCTTCCGCCGGCAAAACATCGGTGAATCTTTCCTGGATGATGTCGGAAAGCACGGATTATGAGAATTCGCTTATTATAGAGATCATCTCGGGACTGCTCGTCGGGAGCGCAGCTGGCCCGCTGAGGAAAGCATTGATTGATTCTGGCCTGGGTGAAGATTTAACGCCGGTCAGTGGGGTGGAAGCGGACCTGAAACAACTGATGTTTGCCGTCGGTTTGAGAAATACGGATCCTGCCGCTGCCCCGCAAATCGAGAAGCTGATTTTGGAAACTTTGCAGAGGGTTGTATCCGAAGGTTACGATGTTCAATTAATTGAGGGAATACTGCATCAAATTGAATTCCACGGCAAAGAAATTGTACGCGGCTCTTATCCCTATGGAATTGCCTTAATGGGCAACGTCTTCCAAACATGGCTCTACGATGGCGACCCGTTGATCGGGCTGGATTTTCCGCGCATCATTGCGAACATTAGAGAACTATGGGCTGCCGATCCGCAGCTTTTTCAGAAAATGACCAAGCGCTGGCTGCTCGATAATCGACACCGGATCCTTGCCGTTTTGGAGCCCGATCCTGATTTTACGGCAAAGAAGGAAAAGGAACGTCAAGAAAAGATGACCAGGCTCAAAGAGTCATTAAGCGATGCGGAACTGGAAAAAATCAGCAAGCAGTCGCAGCAGCTGAAAAAATTTCAGGCCGAACCTGATTCTCCGGAAGCGGCGGCAACAATCCCGAAATTGAAATTGTCGGACATTCCCCCGCGCGTGGAATTAATTTCTACCCGTAATGATGTGATCAGCGAAACAAAAATATTGGAGCACGATATCTTTACCAACGGGATTGCTTACGTTGATCTGGCTTTCGATATTTCCCATATCCCGGAGGAATTGCAGCTTTATTTGCCTCTTTTGGGCAAGGTGATGTCGGGTATGGGTGCCGCTGGATTTTCGTATGATGAAATGGCCAAGCGCATGGCTTTGAAGGTCGGCGGCTTTGGTTATGATCTGACAGCCGGCCTTGCCGCGGACAATGGAAGCTGTTGGCAGAAAATAATTTTCTCTGCGAAAGTTCTCTATCGTCATGTACCGGAGGCAATAGATATTGTGAGCGATATTCTCTGTGCCGGTGATTTAAGCGATGAAAGTAGAATGAATGATTTGATTGCCGAGAGAAAAAATAATCTGCAAGCGGCCGTTGTTCCTTCGGGTCATATTTTTGCCAAAAGAGCGGCCGGCGCCGCTCTGACCATGCCGGCCTACCGGGATGAACAGTGGAATGGCCGCACACAACTGCGTTTTATCCAGCGCGCCGCCAATAGATTTTCGGCAGTGAAAGCGGAGTTGAGGGAAAAATTGTCCCAGTTAAAAACGATGATTTTCACCAGAGATAATCTGATTATTAATGCCACAGCCGAGATGGAAGGGTTGAAACTTGTCCGGGAAAACCTGAGCCGGTTGTTGGATAAACTTGCGGCAACCTCCGTCCGACAAAAGCAACCCCTGCCGCTTTTGCCGCCGGTGCGGGCCGGGATTGTTTTGCCCACGCAAGTGTCGTATGTGGCCCGCGTTCTGAAAGCGCCGCCGTATAGTGATCCGGATGCAGCCCTGTTGATGCTGGCCGCCAGGGAATTATCAAACAGTTACCTTTATAAGCATATCCGCCTGCAGGGCGGCGCATACGGCGGCATGTCTTCTTATGATCCTTCGCTGGGGCTTTTCTCTTTTCTTTCCTACCGGGACCCCCATTTGGCCGAAACGCTACAGGTATTTCGGGAGGCGGAAAAATTCTACGCCCGTCATAAAATTACCGCCGACGAGATGGAAAAAGCAATTATCAGCACCATTGGCGTGCTCGATAAACCCCTGGATCCGGCGGGCCGCGGCCATGTTGCTTTGATGCGCAGCATCGGCGGACTTACAGATCAGAGGCGACAGAAATTCCGGGAAGAGGTTCTGGCGGCCAACCCGCAAAAGCTCAAGACCGCATTGGAGAAATATTTCTCGCAGGCGACAAATTCAGCTTCTGTTGCGGTTTATGCAGCCGAGGAAAAGCTCGCTGAAGCGAACAGGCAATTGGACGATAAGCTGGTTTTGGAGCACCTTTTTGAAGCACAGGATTAAGGGGTAGGTAAGGACTGGTATTTACGGGAGGTAATGCCGATGGGTGACGGGAAAAGCGAAGAAAAGCGGACCAA
>ENA-ORXD01001967-ORXD01001967.1-sediment-metagenome-genome-assembly--contig:-NODE-1967-length-14942-cov-7.893912_pt1 | contig 14942 bp, 14 predicted proteins | sample MGYA00237862_ERZ511471 | MGnify/ENA metagenome assembly ERZ511471 | reverse complement strand
TACAATTGCGTTTACAGGCATACTTCGTAAAATTTCCTGAATTCCTAGAATTGCCAACCATCCCATTAACAAATAAATACCTGCGGTAACCCAACGAGGTGAATTGATGACAAAAATTTTGACAGTAACGCCAATAATTGCTAATGACCATATGAGAATAACCAAGCCATATTGCCAGAAACCACTAAAGAAATGGATACAAATAGGGGTGTACGTGCCAGCAATTAGGAGGTAAATTGCAGAATGGTCGAATTTGCGTAGTTTAATCAATGTTGCATCGTGTGACACAACACTATGATAAATACCACTGGCTAAAAACAACAGAATTAAGCTAATCCCATAAATGAGAAAGGTAAAAACTTTTGCAAGGTCTCCCCAACCAAAGAAAAGTAGTGCCAACAAACCAATAAAAGATATACCGGCTGCTACAAGGTGTGTTAATGCATTGATCGGTTCGCGTAATTTTAAATTCATTTTTATCCCAACTGTTATTAAGTAACGATACCATCTTAGGAAAAATTATCCTAGTCACAAAAAAGTAAGGTTTTTCTGTGACTGGTAATATTTTGTTACAAAGAAGGGATTAGATCAGGTTCACTTTCGGTTAGCACCATTCTGGTAATAGCTGTTTTTGCTCGTAATTCTCGAACAGGGGCAAACTCAGGGGAATTTAACCAAGCCCTGGCTTTTTCAGAATCTTCAAAAGACAATATCACCAAGCGCTTGGGATGCCAATCCCCTTCGATGACTTCAGTATTTCCTCCACGACTCAGGTATTTTCCACCATATTTGGCGATAATCGGAGGGGTTAATTTCTTTGCGTGCCGACGTGGTGGTAGCGGTCTTCCCTGAGACGGTGTTGTCGCACGAGGTTTCATGGGGGCCGCCGTTTCGTTTCTGTTCGCATCTCTCGCCCTTTCCCCGGTCGGTTCCGGGAAGTTCTGCGTGTTTTTCTTTCATGGTCTGTTCTCCTGTGGAGGCCGCCGCATCGAAGAAGAAGGTCAGGGGGATGTACGGCCTCGCACTAAGAGAACAGTGGGCGGGAATTGGCATAAGCGGAAGCAACGGGAGGTGAAAAGAAAAAACGATGATATATATGCGCTTCTTTACGGCGGAGAGGTGCAAATGTCCGCACCTGCAGGGCGCCCCGCGGTCGTCATGGACGGTCAGGCGCGTTTCCCTGAGGGACTGATGGATCCGGGGTTTTATCGTGGCAGGTTCGGTCCGGTGCGATCGTCTGCGCGCCTCTTCGCCCGCTGGCCGTGAGGCGCCTCACTTGGGGGAGCGTTGCGCACGCGTTAGCCCCGCTCCTCTCTGAACATCTCCTGGATCACCAGTGCGAGGATCTCCTCCCTCAGGTAGCGCTCACAGACAGATGGGGAATTTGTTCCGTCACATGCGCGGGCGAGGAGGAGAAAGAAGAAACGGCTCCTGAACGCTTCATCGCCCAGGCGTTCGTGCACCGTTTTTGCGATTGTTTCGGCATCTATTCCGGTGGACTCCCACATATTCTTATAATCCACCACCCACTCTTTTGCGTTGGGGAGTTTCGCCCGGCATTTTCCGCAGTAGTTTGCGTCATCGCTCCATTGTCTATGGCAATCGAGACAGACCTGCATACCCCTTCCCTGTCGGTCATCAGGTGAATAGGTATCCCCCCGGTGTTGTGCTCTCCCCTACGTGCTGACGTTCCTGAAACAGTCTCAGGATGCGCCCAGAACGGGATCATAACTCATTTATAGCGACATCTCTGAAATGAGACTATCATGCCGATTGAAGTCTCCCTGTGGAATATTTCCTCCAATACCATCAAAAAAATCGAATACTCTTCCATCGACTCAGAAAAACAGCTGGAGGACATCCTCTGCGAGGATCTCTCCATCCTTGACGGCGACCTCCTCCTCATCGGCAGGCAGGTCCCGACCGGTTATGGGAAATATATCGATATGCTCGGGATAGACCCGACAGGAAAACTCACCGAGGACTTCGATTAATCCCCTCATTTTTAAAACATATGTCTGCACCCCACGATTCATAGGGCATTTCCGTGATTTTTACGTTACCCTTTTTCACATGTGCTCGGGTACGGGTTGTTACCCGGACATAACCTCGCATGGAACACCATTTTTATCACGGCGAATGGTCGTTCCACCAGGGATCGTGTCCTGCTGATTGTTTTGTATCTACGTTTCTCCTTGAGAGAAAGCTGATTATTTCAAACGGCGCGGTGCATGATCTTATCCATGGATGCCTTGGGTTTGACGCCGAAATATCCCTTATCCTGATAGAAGGTCTCCCCTTTTTCTCCAGGAGGGTGATCGATGCGGGTTTAGGTTGAACGTCCGGTCTTTTTTTGGGCTCGAAACCGTATTTTCCCTTATGTTTGTTATCCAGCGACATGTACATGGATGGGGTATGGTTTCGTTAACGAGAAAGTCCATGTATGTAATGATCTTTGTTCTGATATATTCGATAAAATGCTTATTTAGTTAAATCTACCATTTTAAGATATTTTTATGCCAAAATATTGCATAAACAAAAATATTATATATGACTGTCCTCATATCGAGTATCAGTCAATAGCATCGATGGATGTTATGCATGGAGCATGTGTTCCATGGTATCCTGGATGGTGATCCCATCGAAAGATACACCGCAAACGGTGACGTTTGCCGATCCATTTTGTTATTGGCTCTAAGCACGATTGGAGTCAATAAAATGAGCAATCAACAAGACGTTAATTTCAAGGTCGGTATTGTTGGCCTTGGATCGGTTGGTTCTGCTGTTGAACACGCACTGAGTTTCTACTACCCCTGCACCGGTTATGACATAAATGGTACCGGTTCATGGAGCGAGATTCTAAAAACAAAGGTTACTTTTATCACCGTTTCGACGCCGGAAGGCATTGATAGTCGCCTTGACTGTTCAGCAGTTGATAATGTTTTGTCCCGGCTCAACAAAAGCAGGTATTCCGGCATTTGTGTGATAAAAAGCACTGTTGGAGTTGGATATACAGATTCAGCGGTGAAACGCTTCCCTCGCCTGCGAATCGTTTACATGCCGGAATTTTTACGCGAAAAAAGCAACTTCACCTGGTTTGTCAACCCTGACAGAATGGTTGTAAGCGGAGATGATCAGGATATCGATGCCGTACTGGAATTATTTACCTGGGTAGACGGACTCAATGATACTGTGCCGGTTTTACGGATGTCTCATATCGAAGCAGAAATTGGAAAACTTGCTCATAATGCAAGAATTGCCCTCCTCGTCAGCTTCACAAATGAAATAGAACAGATTTCTCAGGAACATGGAGCCAATCCAAACCAAGTAATGAGCGTAATCCATGCCGACAGACGCGTAAAATCTCAGGAACACCTGCGACCGGGGCTGGGACCATATGGAGGCAAGTGCGTCCCGAAAGACACCCGGGAATTGATCAATGCCTCGCACAATACGATACTCCTCAAAGCTGCAGAGAGTGTAAATGACATTTTCCTGAACAATGGGCTTCTCCTTGATGTGAACACTACCACTTCACAATCAGCTGAAAAACGGATCTGCTAAGGGGACCGGAGAATATTATGACGCAACTTGCTGTACTTATTGCCACAAAGAACCGCCCCGAAACCCTGAAAAATGCGCTTCATTCAATCATTTATCAGACAAAAAAACCAGATATAATCCTGGTTGTCAGCGATTGTGATCCCGAACAAGAGAAAACAACGAGTCACATTATTCAGGAGATTGGCAGTACATTTTCACAAATCCGGCTGATCCGTAATCAAAGAACAAAAAATCTATCTGGAGCATTAAACACAGGGATTCAAACTCTTATTCAGGATAATTTCACTCCAGAATCGACATACTGTGCTATTCTTGATGACGACGACGAGTGGGAACCGGACTATCTTTATGACTGCCTTGAAAAAGCCGAATCAGAAAACTTAGATGTAGTTATATCGGGTCTTATCCGTCATGAAAAACAGGACGATGAGGGGATGCGGTTATCCGTTCCAAATTCATTTTGCATCAGTGATTTTTTTGTTGGAAATCCCCATGTTCAGGGCTCAAATCTTTTTGTCAGGTTCTCGACACTCCTTCAGGCAGGGGGATTTGACGAAAATCTGGAAAGTACGACAGACCGGGATGTATGTATCCGAATACTTGACCTTGATCCATGCAATGTTGGATTTCTCCAAAAACACCTTGTGCATCACTGGGCCCTTCCCAATACAAACCGGCTTTCTGAACCACAATCTCCCCGTAAAATCCAGGGCTTAAGAGAGTTTTACAACAAATATGCTCCCAGAATGAACTATCAGGAACAGGACGCATTCAGGCATCGCGCTCAGAATCTGTTTAGATGTGATATTAATTCCGTTGAAGATACTGATATGCCCATACCAAAGATTCAACCAAGACCGCTGGATTATCCAACAGGATTGATGTTTCCCCTTGTCATTGGGTTCATTGCAACAAGGATGGCATCCACTGAAAGTCTCCTTGACGATCTTCACGATTTTTTTGTAGGCTCTCCTGTTATCCGGAGGGTTGTTATCTGTGATAACACCCCATCAACCGGAGCTCTCAAACGGTTACTGGGTAAAGAACGGTATCAATCCCTGAACTGCACGCTGATCAGCAGAAAAACCATCGATGAAGAGTGTGATTTAGGAATATTTGGATCATACCTGCAGGATGAAGAACAACGGAAGGGTATTTCTTCAGGCAGGACCGTCCTTCATCACCATCTCTATAAAGAGGCAAAAAAATTACCCGGTTCCGTTGTATGGGTACTGGACGATGATATAAGGCTTGAATATCTCACTTTTGACCAGAATATCATCAAATTATCAATTCCTGAAGTGCAGGACACCATAGTGGGACTAAAAAGTCAGGGTATTAGCATTGCTGTCGGGAAAATCACTGGCGATGCACCGTTGCCGACGCATAGTACCCTGCGGGTTCAACTTCTCGACATTATATCTGAATTAAAACGACGGGAACATACAATAGTCTCAGAATCTACAGACCGGAATAATACTCAAATCCGACCCATTCATCATACTGATAAATTATCTGAGAAATTTCCTGATTATTACTATGACTATTCGGGTGAACATACCGCGCACCTTGAATTGCCTTTCCGAGAATCACTGATGGAAATACCGACAATTGATGATCTCGTCCAGAAGATCCCTGAAATCGGTTTTGGGAAAAATATCTCCCGTCCGGTTATAACTCAACATCATTCAACCTATAGCAAATTGCCTGTACCATCTTCGTCCATTATCCCTCGGGGAGGGAATACCATTGTTCTCAATCTGGAGTGTCTTCGTGAATTTCCCAACCTTTCCCCCCGGATTGGACGGTTGAATGCCCGCCGCGGTGATACATTCTGGTGCATCCTCAATAATCGCATCAAGGCAGCCAAGGTAGGTTTATTCCCCCATGCGGTTCGGCAGGAAAGAACATCTGAAACAACACGGGTACACAATTTTGACACACTTCTTGCAGATTTTTATGGCAGTGCCTTCGTCCGTGCAATGGATCAGTATTATGAGAGAAAAATTCAGGAAACCGGTTTCGTTCCCCGCCGGATCAGGCTCTCAATAGATGATACAGGCAGGGAAATGATCTGTTCACAGTTCCAGGATCATCTAAACCAAAGGCTCTCCCAGTTTGTACTGAATGCCTACCGTATTCAGGGCTTAATAAGTTCAATTGGAAAAACATTGCAGTCAAAAGCATTCTCGGATGTTCAGGGAATGAATGAAGTAAATATGTTCCTGAAATCACTGAAACAACTTTACTCTCCTGAAAATATCTGGAATACGTATCATGAGGGAACATCCTGGAACCATATTGATTTGCATACATTTCTGGATCATTTTAAAGGCCATGTGAAAACCTATCGGCACGGTCTCTCACAGGAGATTTATCCAGAAAATATCGAATATGTAAGAGAGGTCACAGAAAGAATCCTTCGGAAAAGATATCCTGACATACCGATGCCCCTGCGTAACATAGGGCATGGTCATGAAGGTGCAGTATTCACTGACGGCAAAAATGCGTACAAATATTTCTATGCAGGTCTGGCAAATTTTCAGGAAGCCCGGCTTGAAATCATCAGGAAGAAGGTACTAAACAACAGTTCTCTTTCCCATTTGAGTTCCCTCACCGATATTATTGAGGAAAATGGAGAACTGATCTTTGTCATGTCCTATGAAGGTAACAGAGAATATTCAGGTGGTCACCTGCAGGATATACTCGCGATTCTTAATGAATGCAAAGAATCCAGTATCGCATTCACAAATTTTCATCCCAAAAACCTCATTGTCAGTGGTGATACACTCAGGTTGGTGGATATCGGGGCTTCGATTGTTCCGTACAATGAAATGGAATTCCTTCAGATGTGCAGACGGGCATATCTCACGTACCGCTGGCATTTCCGGACAGATATATCTGATGTGATGTCAACGGCTCTCTTTGACCCTGATATACCGGAACTCTTTGGGTTTGATTATTTTTTTGAGGCTACGAAGAACAAAACAAAAAACGATCTTGTCAATGAAAAAATAGTTCAGTTGGTTTCAGAAACCCAGCCGAAAAGAATCTTCGACTATGGGTGTGGAAGGGGTTCAATTGCAGAACGATTAGCAGATATGGGATTTAGTGTCGTTGCTTATGATCCGGATACATCAGTCCTTATTAAAAATAGCACAACTATTGTGAACGCTCATTATATCGACATCGATGAATTGGCACGTCTGAAATTATCTGGTGAAAAGTTTGACACGGTGATCTGCAGTCTGGTTCTCTGTACAATCAGTGATAATACGGAAGCAAAGGAGGTTATGGAAAATATCCGAAAACTGGTTGCAGATGATGGCGAAGTAATTATTGCTCTTTGCAATCCTTTTTCATCATTTGTTCCGGAATCAGAAACCCACATCAAGCTGGATGTCCATGATGATACATCGTATCAAAGGCAATTCTGTTACCAGAAAAGAATGCGGGAAACCGGCAAGATCCGGTATGAATGCCACCGACCGTTCTCATGGTACAAACACCTTTTCCACCAGCAGGCCTTTGAAATCTCCGGAATTGAAGAAGTCAGGACACAGGACATTCAAAATATCTGCCCTTCCAGTGATTTTCTCATCCTGAAACTAAAACCACTCAGTATCCCAGAAAACAACAATGTATCGCTTCTTATCCGTGCAGGTGCAATGGAATGGGAGACAATCGATCTCCAAATCCGGCACATTGTTAGTCAATTGGAAGGACCTCAGACCTTTTTAGAGAAAATAGTGGTCACGGATAACTATACGGGCCCTTTTACACGCCAATATTCTCAGGCAAACCTGATGGATTTCAACAGGAAACTTGACCATCTCGTTGCTGATGGAATAATTGATAAGGTGGTGACTGCACCTGACGATCCCACAATCATTGAAGACACCAATAAAAAATGGTTTAACGTTTCTTCAGCGAACCCCCGCAGTCAGAATGGTCAGCCGACCTTTATGGCGCTTTTTGGGTTTGAACAGTGTCAGGGAGATTACATTCTTCATATGGATAGTGATTGCATCATCGCACGAATGGACAGGGACCATGATTATCTGAGAGATATGGTCAATATTTTCCAGTCCGATTCAAATGCCATGACAGTTTCATTCAATATCGCAAAATCTAATGATAAACCATACACCCGGGATAGTCTGGGGAAAAAATGGCGAACTGAAGTGCGATGTGGGCTGATATCGAGGGCTCGAATTCTATCGTCACTTCCTCTCCCGAATGATGTGGATGAATCAGGCACACTTCAACTTGCCTGGCATCGTGCTCTCGATACCGAACTTGCTCAATCAGAATGGCAGTCCTATCGTGGAGGGGACCGGCGAACATTTTTCATCCATGTTCCTAACACTACAAAATCCAATAGCAATTTTTGGTTCACTGTGCTCAGGTATGTCGAACAAAAAAAGATTCCGGAAATCCAGAATAATTCCGTTGATCTAATAGGAACAATGAATGACTGGGCCGGTTCTCTTAATGATGAATATATAATCATCATCCGCGGAAAAAATGTTCCCATTTCAAAATTGCGACGATGTATGGATTCAGTAGATCAGCAAACAGACTCCAGTTTTAGCCTGGTCTTCATCGATGCAGGGTCCTTGAATCCAGTTCCCGAATATATCAAAGAAGTTCTTTTACCCAAGTGGGGGGAGAAGGCCCGTGCATTCTTCAATTTTTCTCCCCTTACGTCTCTTGAAAACAATGTTATTGCCATTCAGGATATCTGCTCGAATCCGGAAAGTGTCATTATCACATTGGATATGGACGATGCCCTCATCGGGACTGATGTTATTGAGTGCCTCAGGGAAAAGTATCAACAGGGGGCAGATTTGACCGTAGGGTCCATGATACGAACAGATAAATCAAGTAATTATCCGGTAATATTTGAAGATGTCCGTAATGTACGGGGCGGCAATGTCTGGCAGCATCTGAGAACATTCAAGAAATATCTCTTTGATGCTATCCCTGAATCCTATTTCAAAATTGATACCGGTTGGATTCCATTTGCTGAAGACTGGGCTTTTATGATTCCCATGGTTGAGATGGCAAAAAATCCGGCCTATATCAGTAAGAATCTGTATTTCTACGAACCAACAGGGAATAAAGACCCGGCAACAAGGATCCGACGGGAAGATATTATTGCTAAAATTATCGGGAAAAAGGCCCTTAACAAAAATTCATGCACTGTTAGAGGTGATCAGGAATGAAACCAAGAGATCATGTACTACATCTCATCAGGGATGCACCGGAAGATCGTCGGACAATCGCACTGATTCGCCATTCTAAAAGAAAATCGTTTAATGGAGTACCGGATCAACTCCGTAATTCTGTTGGAATTACCGATGAGGGTATCGTAATGGCCAGGGAATTTGGTGAGTCAATAAATCAAATTGCCCCTCATAAAAGACTATTCCTTGGTCATACAGTAGCAAAACGAGCTGAGATGACGGCCCAGTCAATTTATGAAGGTTATTCCTCAGATAATCAAGCAACGATTATCGGGTGCCAACCAGAAATAGAAAGTCCGGTAATTAATCTTGAAAATCTGGTTAATGCGAGAAACGAATATGGATGGAAAAATCTTATCATTAAATGGCTGGATGAGGAAATACCCCGGAATACACTTCGGAATCCCCATGAATATACCAAAGATATACTGGGGAAATTATTGCGTTATACCAGAGTGGATGCCGGTGAATTATTGATCTTCGTTGCTCACGATATCACTCTCTTTCCTCTGGTTTTCAGTTTATTCGGAGAGAATGTGAAAGCAGTTGAATTTCTCAACGGTATCGTAATTTCAGCGGATAAGAATGTTGCTGAGATTAAGTTTGATGATGGGAAATACTCCTTTGAAACGGAGCGTAGGATTTCATGACAAAACGAAAGATAATTGCCGTTATAGGTGATGCAAATCTACCAGAGAACTCAGAAAAATATATTCTGGCAGAAAAGCTTGGTTGCAGTCTCATCGACAATGGATTTCAATTGATTACCGGAGGACTTGGCGGAGTTATGGAGGCTGCTTCAAAAGGAGCAAGATGTTCACCCCTTTACAGGTCAGGCGATATAATTGGGATTCTCCCAGGAAATGATTCTAGTGAAGCAAACCCATACGTAGATATTTGCATCCCGACCGGTCTTGACCTTGGCCGGAATATTATTATTTCAAATGCAGATGCGGTAATTGCTATCGGTGGTGGTGCAGGCACACTTTCTGAGATGGCGAATGCCTGGGCCTTAAAGCGTTTAATAATTGGATATCGTGTCGAAGGGTGGAGTGGAAAACTCGCAGATCAGAAAATTGATGTACGGGATAGGTATCCTGATATATCTGAAGACCGGGTCTATGGAGTTAACACAGAGAGTGACGTTTTAAATGTGCTAGAATTATTGCCTAAGTATGATAAGAGGCATAAAAAAATCAGGAAACGGATCGCCAAATAAATTTATTTTTAATGTAATATAAATCTGGACGAAAACCGTACTGATCAGTCTTGTCATTATCTGCCCTTCCCTCCGTTTCTGGGAGAAAAAAGGACGCTCCTTCTCGCTTGCACCCCATGCAGACAATCCCGATATCACAACTTATCTGCGGGACGGCTTCCCTTCTCCCTACACTCTTGATGACGCAGACCGGTTCATTGCAATAGCAACCAAAAAGTCATCCGCACGTCTGCTCGCAATAGAGGTGGAAAGTGAAATAACCAGTGGGATCGGTATCACCCCGAACCATTCCAGAGAAGAGGGATTTCTACAGGTGCAGCGCACTGGAAAAAATGAGGGCACGGCAATCCTTCACCCTATGACGCCAGGAAGGATGGGAGGCCGGCAATCCCATCACCCTTCCCCGTCGCCGGTCTCCAGCGTCCACATCCCCCGCTCGATGAGGACCTCGGCCACCGCACGGTAGAAGGGATCGAGAGCGTTGAGAAGTTCCGGGGTGACGCTCCGGCGCGGGACGGTGTAGGCTGCCCGGTCCTGTGAATAAGCGCTCATCCTCTTACCTCTGCCTGATGGGTGGTCTGCATCGTTCTGGCCTCTCTCCGGGGTTGCGGTCCCCCCGGTTCTGTGCGAACGGTTGGCGCCGCACATTCCATTTTTCTGCCCCGGGGCTATTCAGCGTATCTTATGGATCCGGGGAGTGCAAGGTCTGCCACCTAAAAGCCGGTGAAAAAAAGGGTTGTTATTTTCGGATCTGCGCGCGGATCCGGCTGGCCGCATCGATCACGATACCGGGTTCATGCGCCATGACGAGGCGGAGATCGGCCGATAAACTGTCCACCTCTTTCCGCGCCTCCTCCGTAAGCCCGCGCCCGCAACGGGCGCAATAACAGGCTCCGGGGACGTTGATGGTATGGCACTGATCGCACTGGACCGGCTCAAGGGCGCCACCGGGCCCGGCCTCGGCGATCTCCACACCGGCAAGTTTTGCGAACGCCTGATCGGCGTCGCCATCGACCAGGTGCGCATAGGTCTTGATCATGTCGGTGCCCTCGTTTCCCCAGAACGTTTTCTTTGCGATCGTCTCCTGAAGGCCTCCCCGGAGGGCGTGCGTAATCCGGCTGTGCCTGAAGATGTGGGGCGTGATATGCTTCTCAATCCCGGCCCTCTGTGCAAAGATCTCGATGGCCTTGGAAAATCCCCGGTACTGCATCGGCAGGCCGCGCATATTGACGAAAACCAGGTTTTCTCCTTCAGGGGTGCCCGGGTACGACGCCTTCCATGCTGCAAGGTACTGGGTATAGGAGATGATCGGGATCGAACGTTCCATGCCGGTCTTTTCGTCGGTCCGGATCCTGGCCCCCCACTGATAGAATGAAACGTCCTTCCACCGAAGGCTTGCCACGTCGATGGCCCTGAGACCGCCTTCGTACATGATGGCGATCATGGCCCGGTACCGCACGGATTTTGTAGCGGCGATGATCGCCTTCACCTCTTCTTCGCTGAGGATGTCCTCAGCCGTTTTGGTCTTGACATCAAAAGAAGAGGTCCGGATCTTCTGGATCTTCGCTGCGGGCGCGGAGATATGCCCGTTTTCTGCAAGGAAAACCAAAAAGCGCTTTGAGATCTTCGTCAGGTCTGCAATGGTGTTCGGCTTGTAGGGGGTGCCGTTGGGTTTCCTGGCCTGGCGGAGGGCGTCGAAGCCGTCATACACGTCGGTGATGGTGAGGGCGTCGGTGTGGGGGAAGAACCTGGCCGCCGAGCAGAGGGTGTAGGCCAGTTTGTACCGCCGCTGCGGGGAGAGGTTTCTGGTGGCGGCCTCCTCGGCTACGAACTCGGAGAGAAGGGCGGCGTCTGTCTGTGTCAGCCTGCCGTCCTCTATGGCATTCCGGATCGATCGTCGTTCGTACTCGCGGTAATTCTGCGGTAATTGGTGAAAACGATCGTTGGTCATGAGGAGAGATGGGCCTGATCGATTATATACTTGACCTTGAGATTAAGAACTTCGTTTCCTTAACCCCGGCTGGGGCTTGTTCCTTAAGAATTATCCTACTTCTTTTTGACTGGATTTTCAAAGAGCGCGGATCTTCGCACCACCATTTGTGGGACGCATTCTGCGTTTCATGCCCCACAAACCTGGTTGTGGATCGCAGATGTCTCACAAACCTCACGCCCTTCCGACGGTTCCGGGGGCGGTGGAACCGTCCGGGGGCGGTGGAACCGTCCGGGGTCGAACCGGTTCGCCCCCGGAGAGCCTCATCCGCAGGAGTGCGATCCCCTCAGCGGTTCTCCTCATTCTGCTTCATCCGCCGGTACTCCTTCTCCGCCATCCGCTCCACGTACGCTTTTCCATGGAACACACTGAAGAAATGCGCCACAATGCCAATCCCCCACCCAAAGAGGATGAAGATGAACCACGGGAACGTCCCTGGCCCCCCGGTAACCCACCAGATGGCGATGAGAAAGAGGTTCACCCCCACATAGACCCCCAGATGCGTGTAAACCTCTGCCTTTTCCTTCGCGGTCTCCCGTGCGATCTGTCTCAACTCTTCATCGGTCGTCATGCCGTTCACGTCATAGAGGGATCATAGTGTCCGGCAATAAACATCCCGCCACCATCTCCCTGCGGCCGACCGAGATGAGGGCGGCAAAGGGGAAGAATAACCTGACAAAACAACGGGTAAAACCAGGTTCAACCACTATCCCCCCCACAACGACGACGTGGGCATCGGGATCAGCGGATGGGAGGCTGGACCCCTGTACCACAGAGTGGGAGCAGGTGCGGTACGCGCTCGACGTACAGGATGGGGGGACCACAACGGCCCGAACTTTCCCGGATGGTGAGACGGATCATGACAGCGGCACGGTGCAACTCCATCGTACCGGAAGGGCAAAAAGATCGGGTTATTAATTAAAGGAGTCTTTTTCGATAATACGTGCCGCAAGAGTGCGGACCCCGGCATCAGGATCATCCCTGGCAGCGCGTCTGACCGCTTCACCGACGCCGGTGTCCCCGAACGATGAGAGGGCCTGAAGGGCGGCGCTCCTGACGGCGGGATCGGTGTCTTCTGTCGCCTTTATGAGGTGCGGGATTGCATCCTTTCCGCCGACAGACGAGAGGGCATGCACGAGGAGGACTCTGATCTTCGCAACCGGTTCTGAACCAAGGGCGGCGACCATCGATCCAAATGCCTGCGGCGGACGGCGGAGGCGGAGGGAACGCGCGGCCCTGTATCGCATCTCCTCATCAGGACTGGAGAGAGAACAAATGGATTTTTCAATTTCCGTGCTTCGTGCATCTAAAATAACAGGTTGAATACCGTGTTCTCCGTGGAGACAAATAATATGATGGAGAATATAGACCCCGGGATATCCCGAGGTGAGAGATAAATATTGAATACGCTTGTGGGGATTCTTCCAGACCTCATTGTTCAGTGTAATATTGGACCCACACGAAGAACACGTGAGAAAGACATCCTCCTCGCTTTTCCGTGGTCTGAAGGAAATTTTATCACAAAAAGGGCACACATAGAGGTCGTCGGCGGGGGTGAGGTCTGCAGCAATTGCATCCAGAGAGGAAAGAATTTTCTTATTGAATTTTTCAGCACCAAAGGCATCATACCTCCGCGCCGCTCGCCACCCCTCCTCAAGAGCAGAAAAGTCCTTATATCCAAGAATTTTATAGGCCTCTTCCATATGCACTGTAGGTTAAAAGGCACAATGTTATTTAAATATTTGCCACAGGGAGAGCACCAGAAATATCATTATGTTAATTATACCGGATTTATCTTCGAATCGGAGTATTTATAGCAATCGTCTTGAAATGCCCCCCACCTCCAGGAAGAGAAAAGATCAGAACCAGCACACACCCCCATCTCTTTCTTGAGGTACCCCGTATATCGTCTATCTCCAGCACCTGCTCTGGCCCTGTAGAACCTGCCGAAACGCTCAATTCGCCGGTTCGGTATCGGCGGGCTATGGACAGGAAAAGGATCGGGACCGTATGCAGGTGCCACCCCATCGGGAACAGAAAGAAAAAACTACAGATCTCTGAAAAACGATCCAAAAGCATCCCGAACAAAGGTTTTACATCTGGATGTCAATAATTAATCATGATAATTCACAGTCAGGAAAACAGAGACCGCAACGGCCCTGTCCGTCCTGACGATTATCATGGTGATACAGGTGTTTCTGTCTGAACTGCTGACGACATCATGGAGGACTGAGAGCCGGTGATGCGATTTTTACTGACGGCACTCTGCGCCTTCGCCGTCTGGCTGCTGCTGACGGCCGGAACAGGGACGATCTTCCTCTGGTCGACCCCTGAACTGCTCGCCGGCGGCTTCCTCGCCCTCCTGACCGGGGCGATGGCCCGATCCTTCTTCTGCAGGAAGGGGGATTATCGCATGGCAAACCCGCTCAGGTGGATCGTGCTTGCGGTCTACCTCATCGGACCGTTCTTCTTCGAACTCACGAAAGCCAACCTCGACGTGGCCTACCGCGTGATCACCGGCAGGATCAGGCCGGGGATTGTCCGGATCTCCCCGGGGCTCTCGAAAGACCTCTCGGTGATGATGCTCGCGAACTCCATCACCCTGACGCCGGGAACCCTGACCGTCGACGTCGATGAGGAGAACGGAGACCTCTTCGTGCACATGATCCACATCGACCAGGGCTTCGAGAAGCAGGCGATCGTCGGCCCGGAGGACGTCCCGTCGTTTTACCGGTTCGCACGCTGGATCAGGAGGATCGCAGAATGATAGAGCCCTGGATACCGGCGGTGCTGGCGCTCGTCGTGCTCATCGCCCTCGCCCTCGTCAGGCTTGCGATCGGACCGACGGCGCCCGACCGGGTCGTCGCCCTGGATGCGGTGAACACCCTGACCATCGCCGCGATGATCCTGCTGGCGATCG
>ENA-ORXD01001966-ORXD01001966.1-sediment-metagenome-genome-assembly--contig:-NODE-1966-length-14968-cov-3.915385_pt1 | contig 14968 bp, 18 predicted proteins | sample MGYA00237862_ERZ511471 | MGnify/ENA metagenome assembly ERZ511471 | reverse complement strand
CGGTGGCAGACGCCTGAAACTCAAGAATCCTTTACTACTGGCTTCAGGCACCTGCGGATATGTCTGCGGCCTGGAAAAGTTTACCGACCTGTCAATTCCCGGCGGGTTTATATCCAAGGGAACCACCCTGCAGCCGAAGGAAGGCAATCCTCAACCGCGTATTGCCGAAGTGGAAGATGGAATGCTCAACTCTATCGGCCTGGAAAATGCTGGTGTTGAAGCGGTAATCCGGCAGAAAGCCCCTGCCTGGAGCAAGCTGGGTATTACCGTAATTGTCAATATCGCCGGCAGCAGCATCGATGAATATGTTAAAACCGCCGCAAGCCTGGATGGCGTAGCCGGAATTGCCGGTATCGAGCTTAATATCAGCTGCCCCAATGTAAAAGCGGGCGGGGAAGAATTCGGCATGGAACCGGAAACCGCTGCTGCCGTAACCCGGGAGGTCAGAAATGCAACCGGTTTGCCGCTACTTGTTAAACTCACACCTGGTTCCGGCCGGGTCAGCAAAGTGGCTGCTGCCGTAGCATCAGCCGGTGCAGACGCAATCACGCTTATCAATACTTTCAAGGGCATGGCGATCGATATCAGGCAGCGCCGGCCATTACTCGGCAATATCACCGGTGGTCTTTCAGGCCCGGTATTGAAACCGGTAGCGCTTGCCATGGTTTACGAAACGGCCGGCGTCATCGACATTCCAATCATAGCCTGCGGCGGCATCTCTTCCGCCCAGGATGGGCTTGAATTTATAATGGCCGGCGCACATGCTTTTCAAGTCGGTACAGCCTTTATGATAAACCCGGCTTTACCGACTGAAATTCTGTCCGGAATAGAAAAGTTTTTGCAGGATGAAGGGCTAGAGGATATCAACCAGCTTATCGGTTGCGCCCGTCCTTAATCCGCTGGAAGAGTAAGAGCCGTGAAAACTCGAGGATTTATTCGTATTTTAGCAACGTTCCTTTTCGTGGCCGTGCTGGCTACCTCAGCGGCGTTTCAAACGGCAGAAGCCAGGATCGACAGGCCCACCATACAAGAAAGCATCAACGAGTATGTAGCGCGCATGTTAAGCGAAGATTCTATTCCGGGAAGCGCTGCCGTGATAGTAAACAGCCGGCAAACGGTTTATGCCAAAGGTTTCGGAATAACCAGTACAAAAAACCCGCTGCCGGTGGATAAATATACTGTCTTTGACCTGGCGAGCGTATCCAAATCCTTCACCGCCCTGGGCATAATGCTCCTCAGGGATAACGGCTTTATCGAACTGGACTCCCCGGTCGTAAAATACCTGCCGGATTTCAAACTGTCAAGAGATGACCTTTCAGGTGAAATTACGATACGCCACCTGCTGACCCACACCAGCGGTATTCCCGGCGCGCTGGCAGAACCCCAGGGTTATTTCAACGGGCCGGCTGCGATGCAAAAAATGGTGGCGGATTTAAAAGGCCTCAAGCTGACCAACCCGCCGGGGGAAACCTTCGAATATTCCAATCTGAATTATTTTCTACTCGGAGCAGTGGTTGAAGCGGTAAGCGCAATGCCTTTTGAACAATACATGGCCAAGAATGTATTCGAACCGCTGGGCCTGGAGCATACGACCCTCTACCCCGAGCAGGCTGAAGACTGGGGGAGGGCCTACGGCCACCAGCCGGTGTTCGGCCAGGTAGTCGAACGCAGTATGCCTTTCTATCGCAGTGCTGCCCCTGCCGGATGGGTAATGAGCAACGCCGTCGACATGGGCCGCTGGCTGCGCCTTTTCCTCAACCGGGGTTTGATCGATGGTGAACAACTGGTCAAGCCGGAAACAATAGATGAAATGCTCACCCCGGCAGTTTTTTTCGAAAAAGAAGGCCGCAGGACGGGTTACGGAATGGGCTGGCTGATAGCAACCGATTCGAACGGAATAAAACGGATCTGGCATGGCGGTGATACACCCAGTTTTCTAGCCGATATGATGCTTCTGCCCGAGTACGGAATCGGCGTTACCGTCATGGTAAACAGCCAGACCGGGATACACGGGCATCAGATTGCCCCGGGCATAGCTGGCATCTACCTCGGAACCGAACTGGAACAAATGGCTTCTCCCTGGTGGGCTTACTGGAAAACCATCGATTCATTCTCTTTCGGCGGCCTGAGCCTGTGCGTTATCCTTCTGGCGGGCCTGGGTTTATTTATCTGGCGTATCGCCCTGAAACTACGCCGCCGGCATTATGTCTTTGCGCGGCCCAGAATTCCGGCAAAATGGCTGCCTGCCCGGCAGGTCATTCTGTTTATCACACCTGCGGTGTTGATGTCTTCGCTGATCCTGTCAGGCTATCTGACGTTTGATTTCATGTACGGCTACAACCTGTTTGCCGTTATGGCCAAAACCATGCTGGCAGTTCCACCAAGCACCTGGGCAGCCGGCATGGCGGTAATAGTACTGGTGGCGCTGTGGTCGGTAACGCTCGCTCTGGTACCACTGGTCATCAGGCGAAGCCAGGCCGATATGCGCCGGTAGGGTTTCGTCCTCCGTTTCCGGCTAAAATGCCGTTGTTCCGGTTGCCGCTCCCAATCACGGATGATATACTTTAGGCATATCGGGAGGTCTACGGTGAAACTAACCAGAGAAGAAGTGTTGCATATTGCCAAACTGGCCAGAATCGGCCTGAGCGAAGAAGAAATAGACCGGTTTTCCATTCAGATCTCCAACATACTGGAAAACTTCGAGGTTTTAAACCGGGTTGACACCGAAGGCGTACCACCGACCGCCCAGCCCAACCCGCTCAGCACTGTAATGTCAGAAGATATCGTCAAACCCTCCATGGACCCCGAAGACGTACTTGCCAATGCTCCTTCCAGAGAGGGGGATTTCTTTAAAATCCGTCCGGTTCTGGAAAAATAACAGCCATGATACAACTGCCCCGGCCCGGTCGTGAAGGGCAAACAGCCGTTGAAAAGGTAATCGCAAACCGCCGTTCGGTCAGAAGCTACCGGGACGAAGCTTTGAGCATCACCGAAGTATCCGGCCTGCTGTGGGCGGCCCAGGGCTTATCCAGCCCGGAAGGCCTTCGGGCAGCTCCCTCAGCCGGTTCAACCTACCCGCTGGAGGTGTACCTGGCAGCCGGCAGAGTGTCCGGCCTCGAAGCCGGCATTTACCATTACCAGCCGGAGGGGCACAGTATCTCCCTGGTTAAAGCTGGAGATTTCCGGTGGGAATTGTGCCAGTTAGCCATGGGGCAAAGCTGGGTGGAGGAAGCCTCCGTAAGCCTGATTTTAACCGCTCAATATGAACGCACCACCACCGTATACGGTGAACGTGGGATCCGGTACGTTCACATGGAAGCCGGTCATGCCGCACAAAATGTTTGCCTGCAGGCGGAAGCTGCCGGGTACGGCACTGTAGTCATAGGAGCTTTTCGGGACATCCAGGTGGCTGAATTGCTCGGATTAAAAAAAGGCGAAGCGCCGCTATATATCATAACGGCAGGTTTCAAATACTAGAGGGGGAAGACTCTTTGAATCATTTAACCGAACTTACAATTCACGAGGCGCATAAAATGCTGTTGAGCCGGGAGATCAGCTCTGCGGAACTGACCCGGGCCCACCTGGAAAGAATTGAAGAAGTCGAACCCAAAGTATGTGCTTTTATCACCCGGACCAGTGAACTTGCTCTGAAACAGGCAGCCGAAGCCGATAAACGCCTGGAGAAAGGGGAAGCCAGCCCGCTTACAGGTATTCCGGGTATTATCAAAGATGTCATTTGCACCCGCGGAACGCCTACCACCTGCGGTTCCAGGATGCTGGAGAACTTCATCCCGCCTTATGAGGCTGCTGTAATGGAAAAGCTTAACAGCGCCGGTATGGTTATGCTGGGCAAAGCCAATATGGACGAGTTTGCCATGGGTTCTTCCAACGAAAATTCCGCTTTCTTTCCTACCCGCAATCCGTGGGATCTGGAAAGGGTACCAGGCGGTTCCAGCGGTGGTTCAGCCGCTTCCGTAGCCGCCCGCGAAGGAATGTTTTCACTGGGCTCGGATACCGGCGGCTCCATCCGCCTGCCGGCCAGTTTCTGCAACCTGGTAGGCTTAAAACCGACTTACGGCCGGGTCAGCCGCTACGGGCTGGTGGCTTTCGCCAGCTCCCTGGACCAGATCGGGCCTTTTGCCAGAAACGTAACTGATGCCGCCCTGGTATTTTCAGCCATCGCCGGTTTCGATGAAAGGGATTCGACTTCGATCAAGGCCGAAGTGCCCGATTTTACCCGGAGTTTGAACGGAGACATTCGAGGTATGAAAATAGGCGTCCCGGCCGAGTATTTTGTCGAGGGTATGCAGCCGGGGGTAAAACAGTCAGTGGAAGACTCAATTAAAAAACTTGAAAACCTGGGAGCGGTGGTGGACAGAAACGTCAGCCTGCCATCCACGCCGTATGCCCTGGCAGTATACTACATCCTGGCCCCCTCCGAGGCTTCGGCCAACCTGGCCCGCTACGACGGCGTAAAATACGGATATTCCTATACCAGCTCTCAAAGCATGTGGGAAGTGATGGAGAAAACACGTCAAATGGGTTTCGGTGCGGAAGTAAAAAGGCGCATAATGCTGGGCACTTATGCCCTTAGCGCCGGTTACTATGACGCTTATTACTTAAAAGCCCAGAAGGTGCGCACCCTCATATGCCGCGAGTTCACCCGGGCTTTCAGCAAGTACGATGCCCTGGTTGCGCCTACTTCGCCGGGGGTAGCTTTTAAAATAGGTGAAAAAACCGAAGATCCGCTGCAAATGTATCTGACCGATGTGTGTACACTGCCGATTAATATTGCCGGAATACCGGCAATTTCAATCCCCGGCGGATTTTCCGAGGGAATGCCGGTAGGGCTTCAGATTATGGCCAAACCCTTCGACGAAGAAACCCTGTTCAGAATTGCCTATGCCCATGAGCAGGAAACCGACTGGCACAATCAAACGGCTGTCATCCAGCATCAATCATGATAGAACTAAAGAAGCTGACGAAAAAATTCAAGCAAACCATCGCCGTTGATAATATCAGCTTCGAGATAAACAGCGGTGAAGTCTTCGAAAGAATAGTTACAACTCTGGGATAATTTCTGTTACAATAAAACAAATTTTCCTGCTTGTTTCATTTGAGGTGAAGTAATGTTAAACAAGATATTGAGATTACTTGAAGATGACGGCCGGTTGACCTCGTCTCAGATCGCCACCATGCTGGGAGCTGACGTTAAAAAGGTGGAAAACCTGATTGCCAAAGCTGAAAAAGACGGGGTAATCGTAAAATACAAGGCAGTGGTCAACTGGGACAAACTGGCTGAAGACCAGATATGGGCCATCATCGAGGTAAGGGTCACCCCTCAGATGAAAGCCGGTTTCGACGCTATCGCCGAGCGCATTTACCAGTTCCCCGAAGCCCGCACCGTAATGCTCGTTTCCGGCACCTACGACCTGGCGATTATCGTCACCGCCCGCAATGTACACGAGGTTGCCTCTTTCGTCACTCACAAGCTGGCTCCTATCGAAGGAGTTCAGGGGACAACCACCCACTTCCTGCTCAAACGCTACAAGGAAGATGGAGTCGTGCTGGACGGCAAGAACGACGGCCGCCGCCAGCAGGTAGTGCTGTAACCAACTTTAATCCATGGAGAGGGCTCTTTGACTTTAAAAACTACAACTCAAGATTTGGATAAAACCAGCCTCTTGTCTCAAAGGGTTAAGAGCATAGCGCCCTCCGGTATACGCAAGTTTTTCGACCTCCTGGCTTCCATGGAGGGGGTTATTTCCCTGGGTATAGGCGAGCCTGATTTTGCTACACCCTACCATATTCGTGAAGCCGCCATAGCCTCGATCGAACGCGGCTATACCATGTACACTCCAAATACCGGCATTGCCGAACTTAGAACGGAGCTGTCACAATACCTTAACCGGACCGCCGGTTTGGACTATAATCCGAATACCCAGGCGCTCATAACGGTGGGCGTGAGCGAAGCTTTGGACCTGGCAGCCCGCGCCATCATCAACCCCGGAGATGAAGTACTCATTCCGGATCCTTCTTATGTTTCCTATTCGGCCTGCGTGATACTGGCCGGGGGTAAACCCGTCATGATTCCTACCAGCGAAGAGACACGGTTTGAAATATCTGCCGAAGACACCGAAGCACTTATAACCCCTAAAACAAAAGCGATCCTGGTCGGCTACCCGGCCAATCCGACAGGGGCGGTAATGCCCCGGAAGAAATTACTTCAGATTGCCGAACTGGCACAGCGCTATAATTTGGTAATGATTTCCGATGAAATCTACTCCCAACTGGTGTATGAACGCGAGCATACCTGCGTAGCTGCACTGCCGGGTATGCAGGAGCGCACTATTTTCCTGGGAGGTTTCTCCAAAGCCTATGCCATGACCGGATGGCGTATCGGTTATGCCGTGGCTTCTGCTGAAATTATCGCCGCCATGACGAAAATCCACCAGTACACCATCATGAGCGCGCCTACAATGAGCCAGGTTGCTGCTGTCGAAGCTCTTAAAAACGGAGACGAAAGCGCCCGGGAAATGGTAGCCGACTACAACCGCCGCAGGCTGGTTATGGTTCAAGGGCTGTGTGATATCGGCCTGTCCTGTTTCAATCCCCAGGGAGCCTTTTACGCCTTCCCTTCCATCCGCAGTACCGGCATGACGAGTGAGGAGTTTGCGCATAATCTGCTCAAAGAGGAAAAGGTAGCCGTTGTGCCCGGCAACGCCTTTGGCAAATGCGGTGAGGGATACGTCCGCTGCTGCTATGCTACATCTTTAAAGGAGCTCTACGAAGCCCTGGAAAGAATGAAACGTTTTCTAAACCGGCGCGGCATCGGCTCGTAGCCTCTACCGGACAACATTTGTTTATTCCGGCTTAATCCAGGCCGATTCTACTGCGCACTTCCGTCATGGTCCGGCAGGCGATTGTTCTTGCTTTCCGGGCGCCTGCTTGAAGCACTTCATCCACATAACCGGGCCGGGATTCGAGCTCGCGCCGGCGCTGCCGGATTGGTTCGAGCTGGCGGTTCATCCGCTCAGCCAGCAGTTTCTTACAGTCGACACACCCGATATCTGCAGTACGGCAGGCACGGCCAATGCCTTCTACTTCGACAGCGTTGAAATAGCCATGCAGGCGGTAAACGTTGCAAACCTCCGGATTGCCCGGATCGGAACGGAACTTGCGCGAAGGGTCGGTAATGGCGCTCATAATTTTTTTAGTGGTTTCTTCTGCGGTGATGGCCAGTTCAATCAGGTTGCCTGTCTGCTTGCTCATCTTTTCTCCGTCAAGCCCGAGTACCATGGGGAAGCACGTCAGGCGGCCTTCCGGCTCCGGAAAGGTCGGGCCATACTGCGAATTGAAACGCCTTACGATTTCCCGGGCCAGCTCCAGGTGCGGCATCTGGTCCTGCCCCACCGGTACAACCTGGGCTTTATACAGCAGTATATCGGCGCTCATCAACACCGGGTATCCTACCAGGCCGTAGTTAACGTTACCCGGCTGCAGTTTGGCTTTTTCCTTGAAAGTCGGCACGCGCAACAGCCAGCTAAGCGGAGTAACCATGGAAAGATAGGTGGAAAGCTCGGCCACTTCCGGTACCTGGGACTGTACAAACAGAATGCTTTTTTCGGGATCCACTCCCCCGGCCATTATGTCGAGCACCATTTCACGGGTGAGGCTTTTCAACTGGGAAGTATCCTCGAGCGAGGTTAGAGCGTGGATGTCTACCACGCAGTAAACACAATCAAACTCATCCTGCAATTGAACCCAGTTCTGCAATGCTCCGAGATAGTTGCCTATATGCAGTCTGCCCGTGGGGCGCATACCGGAAAATATACGTTTTTTCATGCTTCTCCTCTGTGGGAATGGGTTTTAAGTCTATCACAATCCAAATTTTGGCAGCAACTCGCTAGATACAGGCAAGACGAGTCAACCGGTTTATGACCTGTTGTATAGTCTCGTCATCGGTAGAGGCGCCGGCGGTCACACCTACTTTGTGCTTTCCTTCAAGGGCTGAAGGGTCGATTTCATCAGCCGTCTCGATCAACCGCGTATCAGCCACAGCGGCGCACATCTCCTTGAGATGGCGGGTATTGGCACTGTGGCGTCCGCCTATTACAAAAACCAGGTCGCATTGTTTGGCCATTTCCAGAGTTTCCATCTGCCGCCTGCGTGAATCATGGCAGATTGTATCCACAATTCTGAGTTCGGCGTCCCTGAACAGGTCGGAGCTAATCAAGTCTGCTACGAAAGAAGCGAATCTGGAAGGAATCTGAGTCGTCTGAGATACAATTCCCAGCTTTACAGGCAATCCGGTGGTTTTGTTTAACTCCGCAACGCTTACAGTGGCAATGCCTTCACCGCCAACCCAGCCGAGTATACCTTTTACTTCCACGTGACTGGCATCGCCGAATACGATTACGAAAAAACCGGCTTCATGCAACTTCAGGGCTGCCTGCTGGGCACGGCTTACATACGGACAGGTGGTGTCGATAATATTTATTCCGCGCGCTTTTATGGCATCAACCGCCGCCGGGCTAACCCCATGAGCACTGATTACCACCGTTTCACCGGTTATATCTTCAACCGAGTCCACTGCCTTTACCCCGCTATGCTCCAGCCTGGATTGCACCTCTCGGTTATGAACCAGCGCCCCCAGTGTTTCCACTCCGGTTTCACGCCGGGCGACTTGCGTAACTCGCTCTATAGCCCGCCTCACTCCCTGGCAAAAACCCATATTGGACGCGGTTAAAAGCTGAAAAGGCATTGTTGACACCTTTGTTGAGAATAAATCAGATTATAGCTTGATAAACCGCTTATTACCAGCCGATGAAAAAATAATCCGGCGGTTAAGTTCTTTTTTGGTTGTTCCCTTGTGATATAATGGTTTTACTGTGAAAGCCTTGTTATCGCTTTTTATTGCTTTATTAACAGGTATCCCTTGGACTTTATTTATTGGAACATTAATTGAGCAAGCCGACAATATTTTAATTGTCATCATTCTTGTCATCTTCCAGATTGCTGGATATCTTGCTATTTTTAAAGGTGTTTTTGCCATTATCAAATCTTAAATATCTAACAATATAAAACGTGTTGTGTAGCCCTATTATCAAAGATATTCCAATCAGTATAGTGAAATACAGTTCTATAATCGTCATCTTACAGCCTCCCCGTTCCCAAACTTGGCTTGGTTTCTTTTATAGCCCTACGCCCACGCTTGCGCTTGTATAACTTCTTGCCTGTTAAGTCTATCTTTTGTCTTGGTATTACCACTTCTTTTGGTTGCGGTATCTGGCTTAACTGTTTCCAGTTCTTAACATCGTAATCAATCTTGGCTACTTCAGCAGGGGTTTTGCCGTCCAGGTATTCATGCGGTTTAAAGTAGTTGTAATAGACTACAAAGCCATTGGTAAATTGAATAAGGGTATCAATATCTCTGAATGCCCGCATTACCTTTGTTCTGTCCTTCAATATGCCATGCCAGCGTTCAATTAGGTTAGTGTTATCTTCTACCGTAAAGCCTTCGCTTTGCTTGTGCTGTGTATCAGCCCCGAAAGCTAACTCAATCCCATCTAGATAGGCTTTCAGTTTATCGGTAATCACTACTTTAGGGGCTTTACCGGCTACCTTTGCGGCTTTATTCATTAATGCTTCAGCGTCTTGGGTAGTTCTTGATACTGATACCCTTGAAGCAAGCAAAAACCTTGTATCTGTGTCTATAATATCCCAGAACCATATTTTATGGTTGCCATCTAGGTCTAACGTGGTTTCATCAGCAATCCATGTATCACCCACTTGGGGCTTGTATTGCTTGAAGTGGTCTACAGCCATATCGGTATATTTATCTACCCACTGATAGACTACTGATTTTGAGGGGTAATAGCCTTGTTCTTGGTTTAAGTGATTGCATATATCCTTAAAACTCATGCCCATGTAATACATGGATAATGCGCTTGATATGTATTCAGGGGATACTTTCATGTGGAACAGACAATCATCACCCTTGAACTTACGCTTGCAGTCCTTGCACCAGTACAACTGTGTGCCTTTGTATTTGCCGTATTTAAGAACATTAGTTGAACCGCAGTTTTTGCAGGTTATGCTACTCATCTGGCACCCCTTCATTTATTAATAAATCATATCTTTCATTAAACCTTGAAAGTTGTTTACTTATCTCTGCTGTTGTTTTTTCTTTGCTTGCTAGCAAGCGTTCTAGTTGCGAATGTTGCACTGTATATTTTTTGGTTAGGCCCACTATTATCTCTGCCGAATATGCTTTATCAGCAATTTTTAATACATTATCAGCTAGATTGTTTAGCTTTTTGTCTTGGTTGTAGGAATAGTATTTATTATATTCTGTTAGCAGTTTGCTATAACTGTCATCACAGTCTTTCAGTGACAAGTAGTATAAATTATGATAAAGAAACCCATTTCTGATTAATCTCAATATAGTATTATTGTTCTCGTTTATCTTTTTACTTTTAAATCTACTTGTCATTTTTTCTATGAAGTCTAGTTGTAAATAATGTTTCTTATACCATTTCAGAGGCTTTCTAGCTGCCATATTAGCAAGTTCTTGTTTGCGAATAATCATGTTATCTAGTGTATCTTTTAATTGAGGCAAGTATTGTTTCCTTAATGCAATCCTTGCACTTTCATCAGTGTGAAACCTCTGTGCTTTTGTTGTAACTGTTCTATATAACAACACAAGAAATACAATCCCACCAACGCCAACAATCCACCATGCCCATTCAACCCCTACCATGCCAACAACCCCCCATACGGTATCCCATACAAGTACTGCTGCAAGTGAATATTTTTCGCTCTTTTGCATAACCCAATACCCCTACTCTTTAATAGTAAGAGTGTATAATATGGAAATACGATAAAACAACTAAAAGCGAACTTTACCAATCCGGCTTGTTTGTTGACTTTATTAATAATGCCAATCTAGAATAGCAATGGCAGTTTTTGTTTTTCCGGCTGGTGCCGGGAAACAGTTGAAGAACATGCATTTCAGGGAGAAGGTTTTAATGAAAAAGTCGATTCACCGCCTGGTTGCAGCCGTGCTGATGGCAGGTATTATTCTGCTGGCTTCATCCTGCACGCTGGGCCAACCCTCGTATATCGAAGGCCGGGTAACTATTCTGCCGGCAGCCGGGGAAGGGGCCAGCCCGTCGCTGGTTTTTTCCGCCTGCCAGGTGATAATTTATGATACTCAAACCGGCCAGCTTTCGCATGTGGTGGGGGTTGACAGCAACGGTAACTATTCCACCAAGATCCGCCCCGGCAACTATGTAGTCGACTTATACCGCATGGGCTCGGTTGGCAGGTCGTTGGACGTACCTGCGGTAGTACAGATAAACAGCGGCGAAACCCTGGTACTCAATATCACCCTGGATACCCGTGCAGGATAAATGGGAGGCCTTGGGATGAAAAAATTCGTAATTACAATCTGTATGGCAGCGATATTGGCTGTCTGCCTGACAAGCTGCGGCAGTAACAATGGCGATGTGGGCGCCCACCTGGATTATGGTTTCCCCCTTGCCATCGGCCAAAAGGCTGTTGTGGCCGGCGAAAACCTTGAAATAAAATTTGTAGAAGTGATGGAGGACTCGCGCTGCCCGACCGGCGCTACCTGCATTTGGGCAGGCAGGGTGAGCGTAAAGATCGAATTCACCGACGCTGACGGCAGCTATGAAATGGTGCTGGTTCAACCGGGTTTATCGGACGGATATGCTGTCGAGACTTACAAGGAATATAAAATAAGCTATAAAGTAATTCCTTATCCCGAGCTTGGAATTGAAATGAAAAAGGAGGATTACCGGCTCCAACTTACCATCAGTCTGGATTAACTCAGTATATTGTTACGATTTCCTTTTCTGGCCGGCTAACCTTTTAAAGCTCTACGGCGTTATATTAAGCAACCAGCCGAAAAGGAGAACAGACAAATGGTAAACATAATTGAACTGTGGAACAAAATAGTATTTAATATCTCCTGGACTTTTATGTCGCCGGAGAAGCGTTACGTTTACTTGTGGAACAGGACCAAAAACCGTGTATAATACAGGAACAATGAAACCTTCCAGGGAGGGAAAAGTGGATACCAAAGCCAAGAACAGCCTGATGGTACTGACCGGAGCCCTTGTAGTAGGCGGCTTTGTGGTTTCCCCGGTAGGCCGGAAGCTGATTTCCCGCGCTAAATGGCGCATGATGAGCGCTGAGAAACGCTATGCCTACCTCTGGGAAAGAACCCGGCAGAGCCTCTATACCGCTCCTTCCAGGGCCAGTGCATAACTGCAGTGGCACACTGCAAACCGTTTCCAGCATTGAAAAATCCTGCGGATGTGCTCTTTGCCAGCCGAAAGTGGGGAGTTGAATGAATGAAACCGTCCAAATCTACACAAGCGGTAAATAAAACCGCTCCGGAGTTCGGAGCGGTTTTATTTTATGCCGATGCTGCCGGTTCCATTACACCTTGTACAAACCTTATAGCCCATTTTGTCCGGACGGGTGAGAGACGCTCTGGGGTTGGCTCCCATGGGAATACTCTTAAGAACCTTCCCGGTGCCGTTACAAAGCGGGCACTTTGCCACTATCGACATACTATGCTTCTGGCTGGACATCTTTCCAACGATTATACAACATGTCCGGCAAGCACAACTACGTACCCGTTAACAGGGAACTAGGTATTTTCCTTGAACCTTTCCGGCCACCATGAGCGCATTCGCTGCGTAACTTCCTTCTCATAACCCAGTTTGCCCGGCCGGTAATAGAGCTTCCCGTTGAGGGAATCCGGCAGATTCTGCTGGCGAACGAAATGGCCTTCGTACTCGTGGGCATATTTATAATCTTTGCCGTAACCAACCTCTTTCATGAGCCCCGTAACGGCGTTTCTCAGGTGAAGAGGAACCGGCTCGTTGGACGTACCGGCGATATCCCGTTGAACCTTGCTGTAAGCGCTGTAAAGCGAATTACTCTTGGGAGCGGTGGCCAGATAGACCACCGCCTCAGCCAGTGCCAGGTTGGCTTCCGGCATACCCACGAAATGCACCGCCTGTTGAGCTGTCATGGCAATCAGCAAGGCCTGCGGGTCGGCCATGCCGATATCCTCCGTCGCAAAACGGATAAGGCGCCGGGCTATATACAGCGGGTCTTCTCCAGCTTCCACCATCCTTCCCAGCCAGTAGAGCGCGGCATCCGGATCCGAGCCACGCAGGGTCTTGTGCAGAGCGGAAATAGTGTCGTAATGGCCTTCCCCGGATTTATCGTACTTAAGAGCCCGGTATCCGACAGCTCCTTTTAATATTCCAAGAGTAATCCGGCGTTGATTGTTTTCGCCAGGCCTGGTAATGGAAGCTGCTGTTTCAAGGTAATTGAGAGCCCGCCGGGCGTCGTGGTCTGCCACGATGACCAGGTGTTCAGCCGCTTCGTCATCTATAATGACGTTCATATTGCCCAATCCGCGTACTTTGTCTGTGAGGGCACGGTTTATAATAACGCGGATTTCGCTTTCACTTAAAGGCTTTAACAGTACCACCTGGGCACGGGAAAGCAGGGGGGTAATAACCTCAAAAGAAGGGTTTTCGGTGGTCGCTCCGATTAAAATCACCGTACCGTCTTCAACATAAGGCAGTATAGCGTCCTGCTGGGCTTTGTTGAAGCGGTGGATTTCATCGATGAACAGGACGGTGCGCTGGCCGTGAAGCCCCAGGCGCTTGCCGGCTTCTTCAACCGCTTTCCTGAGTTCCGCCACACCGGCGCTGACCGCCGAAACCGGAGCGAAACAGGAACTGGTCGTACGGGCGATAATGCTGGCCAGGGTTGTCTTGCCGCTGCCGGGCGGCCCCCATAATATTACCGAGGGCAGTTTATCCGCCTCGATTGCCTGCCGCAAGGCTTTCCCCGGGCCGACAACATCTTCCTGGCCGACAAACTCTTCGAAGCTGACCGGCCGCATGCGTGCTGCCAGCGGAGCTTCCCTGGATTTCATTTCTTTTGCCCTCTCGGAAAACATGTCCTGCATGGTTTTAACGCATGTACCGGCTGATGATGCCGGCGACCTCTTCCGGGTTGCGGGTGGAAAATACCAGCTTGGAGTATTTGCCATGCTTTAATCCGAGTTCAACCAGGGGCACTCCGTAAGTATTATATACGATATGGGGCCTGCCGCCGGACCAGCCCAAACGAATACCGTAGCCGCCGTATTTCAAACCCGGATGCCGGTCTATATCCGAACCGGCAATATTTGCCCAGGGTTGAAACTGCTTGAATTTTCCATAGCGGGCGGTTACACCCTCATCCGTAATGCTGATAACCAGTTCTTTAAAATTGAGAATAAGCCAGCTGACAAAGGCAAAGGCCACCGTCATGATCAGCCAGAACCATGCCGGCGCTTCATCAACCAGGTTCTGCGGATTTTGCAGGCTGTATATTAAAAACCCCAGGAAAAGGGCGGTCACGCCGAACATCATCAGCGCCAGCCAGGCAAACCAGGTAAAGGGCACCTTTTCCTCGTATATCACGTTACGGTAAACGACCTTTTCACTCAAAGGGTTTCCGGCCTCCTTCCAAATAATTGTCTTCAGGCAATCCAACCGGGCAGGTGTAACTCTATCGACGATTCAGTAACAACCGGACACCTCGCGTGTTTATCTTCGCCCGTGCTAACTATTTATATCGTTTTACTTCGAACCGGTATAGATTGACAGGCTCTTCAGGTCCGATGCCGGCTTTCATGCGGCAGATATCTATCTGCCCGCGAGCGCTGTCCACCCCTTCAAGGTCAGGCAGCAATAAACCCCGGCGCTGGCCGGCTTCTACGATTACCCCGTATTTTACAGGGTCCAGTTCATCGATGTCCTGCACCGGTTCGGGATGGGAAAGCACGTCCACGCTGTAGTCAAGGTCGGCCAGTTCATGCGCAGCTACCGGAGAAAAGCGCGGGTCCTCGGTAGCGCAATGGACGGCA
>ENA-ORXD01001964-ORXD01001964.1-sediment-metagenome-genome-assembly--contig:-NODE-1964-length-14973-cov-3.557532_pt1 | contig 14973 bp, 15 predicted proteins | sample MGYA00237862_ERZ511471 | MGnify/ENA metagenome assembly ERZ511471 | reverse complement strand
TCTGGAAAATTACCAGAGGGCTGATGGCTCAATCGACATACCCGAGGTTTTAAAACCATATACCGGCTTCGAGAAAATTCTGCCGGCTTGTGGAGGTTGATATGAATTTAAAAAAAGTTGCCACCATATCTATAGGCGTTTTAGCCATTACAGCGGTTATACTGGGCAGCGTGCACATCTATTCCACGGCTGTTGCCAGAAAAGTTCTCGAGCAAACTTTAAACGGTATCACCATCGTGGGGATGGCTCCCTTGCAGCGGCTGGAAAATCCGGCTCGTTTCACCTATCAGATAGATATAAAGATTGCCAACGCCTCACGCCTTACTGCCGATGTTCAAATACTGGAATGGGAGGTTCAAATCGATGAAACCTCCTTTACCGCTACCCCGATTAACGCCTGGCAGGCTACTATTCACCCCAAAGAAGCCCGCGACCTGCCTTTTGCCCCCAGGGGGCTGATCACAATACCGGAACCCGCCATTATCGAACTCAAGGAGAAGGATATCGTACCGCTGGTGATTACCGGCAGTATAAAGGTTACAGCCGGGCAGGCGTGGGTTACCGAAACGATCACCCACGAGTTTGAATTGAGTTCCAGCGTAATGTTCGATTAACAGGACCGCCGCTGTCTGCAGGCGCCGGGCATTGTTACAACGAGCCGTTCGACTTCGTAAAAACAGCCTTATATGAAAAACAGTAAATGGCGAAGTTACCTGGCCAGCCTTGGGCTCGTAGCTCTGGCGACTCTCCTGGGGCATTTGGTACACACCTTTTTCGCCCCAGCAAACATTATCATGATTTACCTGTTGAGTGTTACCATTTCAGCCGTTACGGGCGGGCTTGGCCCTTCTATCCTGGTATCCGTCATGGGAGTCCTTGCTTTTGATTTCTTCTTTGTAAGCCCCTTTTTTACCTTCGCTGTCGATGATACCCAGTACATTTTTACCTTTTCTGTTTTACTCCTGGTAGGTATCACCGTCAGCTATTTAACTTCGAGAATACGCAAACAAACTGAAATCGCCAGGGTAAGGGAAGAGCAAACAGCAGCCTTGTATGCTCTGGGCCGGGACCTGGCTGCTTCCAACAACCTGGCTGCTTATACCATGGCAATAGCTGAAAGAATTGAGGAATCTACCGGTTTTTGTGTTACAATTTTCCTGCCTCAATACCAAAACGCAGCGACTTTAGAGGTTCATCCGGTTAACGGCAGGGATATCAGCAAGGATGAACTAGCCATAGCAACACAAAGTTACCTCGAAAAACGGAAAATATTGATCAACAAAAACACACCCGATGTAAGTACCAGCTTCTATCTGCCCCTGGTTACCGCAAGAGGCGCCGTTGGTATAATGCTGCTTTGCTCATGCGGCAAGGCCATAGAATCGAACCCCATGCTGGAACATCTTCTGGGTGCATATACCGACCTGGTTGCGGTAGCAATAGAGGGAATTCAAATGGCTGAAGAATTACGCGATGCCCAGGTAGTCAAGGCAACCGAAAAATTACAGAATGCGCTGTTGAATGCAATTTCACACGACCTTAGAACCCCTCTTGTATCTATCATCGGCACCTTGAGCAGCCTGCAGGAGGAAGACATGCAGCTGGATCCCGCTACTAAATACAACCTTGTACAGGTCGCCCGGGAAGAAGCAGACAGGTTAAACCATCTGATAAGCAATTTGCTGGATGAATCGAGATTGAAAGCCGGGGCGCTTAGCCTTAACCGCCAACCGTCTGAAGTACAGGATATGATCGGAGCAGCTCTTGAGCAGTTAAAACCAGTTGTCCTGCAACGTACTATACTGATTGACATTCCTGATAGCGTCCCGTTTATCTGCGTTGATTTCGGCCTCGTTGTTCAGGTGCTGGCTAATATTATCGAAAATGCCGTTAAGTACTCCCCTCAGAATTCGCCCATTGAAATCCGGGCTTTCAATGCTGGTGACGGAGTAACCATTGAAATAACCGACCGGGGTATCGGAGTTCCCGAACAGGATTTAGAGCATATATTCGACAAGTTCTACCGTATCAGACACCCGGATAATGTAGCCGGAACCGGTTTAGGTTTATCAATCAGTCGCGATATTATCGAGCTCCACGGGGGTCATGTCAAGGCTGTGCGCAGCTGTAATGGAGGTACAACCATTGTAATCGGGCTGCCTCTGGACGGTAATTCCGGCAGCACGGGAGAAAACCTGAATTGAAAAGCAATAAAGTACTGGTAGTCGATGACGAGGCCTCTATCCGTAAATTCCTGCGTATGACACTTGCTTCACAGGGATACACCGTAATCGAATGTTGCTGCGGCAGAGACGCGGTTTCAAAAGCAACCGAAGACAAACCCGAACTCATAATTCTTGACCTGGGACTGCCCGATATCGACGGGGTAGAAGTAACCCACCTTATTCGCGAATGGAGCCGGGTTCCTATAATAATACTTTCAGTCCGCGGCGCCGAGAGTTCTAAAATACAGGCGCTTGACGCCGGAGCTGATGACTACCTTACCAAGCCTTTTAATGTCGGAGAATTATTGGCGCGCCTGCGAGCGGCTCTACGACGCGTTGAACGAACCGCCGACGACCCTACTTTTATATCAGGGCACCTCAAAGCGGACCTGTCAAAAAGACTGGTGACGGTCAACGATAGTGAAGTTGGATTGACTCCAAACGAATATGAGATCCTCAAGGTTTTGATAAAAGACGGGGGGAAAGTACTCACTCGCAGACATTTACTGCGAGAAGTATGGGGGCCTGAATATGGCGACGAGTTCCATATGCTGCATGTAAATATCTCCAATCTCAGGCGAAAAATTGAAACCGATCCCGCAAGGCCTCAACTCATTATTACCGAACCGGGGGTGGGTTACCGGTTGAGGACCGGCGAATAGAGCGTTTTCAGGCTTAAAACCTTCTCCAGAATGAAGGCATGAATATCACCATCAGCGTAAATATTTCGACGCGTCCCGCCAGCATTACAAACGACAGTACCCCTTTGCCGGCTGCGGGTATATCAGCATAATTACCATACGGCCCGACCTGGCCAAATCCGGGACCCACGCTAGCCATGCATGAAGCCACCGAGGAGATAGCGGCTTTTATTTCCACACCCAGCCCGCTCATGACCAGGGTTCCGGCCACCAGCATCACCAGGTACAATAGTATAAGCTCCATGGCCCGCCTTTCCGCTTTTTCAGAAAGCACTTCCCCGTTGAGCTTGATGGATAACACCCTGGCGGGATTGATAAACCTCAGCAGATCTTTGTGGGCATGTTTAGCAAGTATGAGAAGGCGAATTACTTTCATCCCTCCCGCCGTCGAGCCGGCCGAACCCCCGACAACCATCAACATCAGCAGTACAGCCTTGGACAAGCTGGGCCAGGCATTAAAATCAACAGTCGAATAACCGGTCGTCGTAGAAATGGAAAGTGTATTGAAAATTCCCGCCCTAGCTGCTTCACCGATACTCATTCCGGCGTTGGCCACCAGATCAAAATTTACAACTGCGACGGCCGCCACGGCGATAAGAACATACAATCTGAATTCGGCATTGCCGAATACTTTTTTTATCTGCCCGTGGAATATCAACCAGTAGTACAGGCTGAAATTGACTCCTCCCAGGAACATAAAGATCATTATTATGACTTCCGCTCCGATGTTGTGGTAATCCTCGATACTCAAATCGGTCGGAGCGAAACCACCGGTTGCAATTGAAGTGAAGGACAGATTAATACTGTCAAATACGCTCAGCCCTGAAACCACCAGAAAAGCGACCTGGCCAGCAGTCAACGCAACGTATATTATCAACAGCCGCCGGGTTGCACTCCTGAGAACGGAGTGTAACTTTTCACCCTCCTGGCCGGCTGGCGCTTCAGCCTCCACCATCCTGGCAGACCCCATCCCGAAAACAGGAAACAATGACACAAAAAGTGTTATCAAACCCAAGCCCCCCAGCCACTGGGTGAGAGAACGCCAGAATAAAATTCCTTTTGACTGGTCGGCAATGTGAGCCATCACGCTGGAACCGGTAGTGGTAAAACCTGAAACTGACTCAAACAGCGCGTCCAGAAAACTGGAGAACGTGTAAGAAAAATAATAGGGTAGTGCCCCTGCAATGCTGGCAAACAGCCAGCTGCCCGCCACTACCAGAACAGCATCGCGATGGCTGATATAACCCGTTTTACGCCGGGTACCAGCTACCAATATTCCTGAAATGGCCAGGCTTACCCCAAAACTGGCCAGAAAAACGAATGCCGTGGAGTATTCTTCGTAAAATACGCTCACGCCAGCCGGTATCAGCATAGCAAGACCTACTATGCCAATCACCACGGAGATATAGCGCCTGACTACACCGAGATTCATGCTGGCTTACTGCATTGAAGCAATCATTCACCCGTATTTGAACTTATCAAAAAACAGGTAAAGAAGGTGTCAAGAAACCAGCATTATCCGTCAAGATAATGTCAAGAATCGGCTTACTGCCGTTCTGCCGACAGGTTAACTACTCTTATTCCAGTTGAGACGTGCAGTTCGGGCAGCGTTTTGCCTGGATGGGAATGGCGATACAGCAGAACGGGCATTCTCTGGTCGTTGGCGCTGCTTTCGGCTCGGCCGCCTTTTCCCTGGCTGAAAGCCTGGTGATAGGGCGTACGATAAAAAAGAAAACGACAAGGGCAATAATCAGAAATATAATCAGGGTATTTATAAACGCCCCGTAGTTCAAGGTGACGGCTCCGGCTTCTTTGGCGGCCGCCAGAGAATCATAAGGCCCGGGAACAGCACCCTGTTTCAACACGATCATCAGGTCCGAAAAGTCTATGTTGCCCAGAACCATGCCGATCGGCGGCATGATAACATCGTTGACCAGTGACGTTACGATAGCGCCGAATGCAGCGCCGATAATGATACCCACCGCCATATCGACCACGTTGCCCCGCATGATGAACGCCTTGAATTCTTTGAGCATTTCTTTCCTCCTTATACTCCCGCGTTTCGATTATATTCCTGCCTGGCATACAAAACAACACGCTCCAAAATATTCATCGCTTTGGGGCCAGTGAAAAAACAATGCCTTATGGGTTAAAATATATAAAGCTCAGGCCGGTAACCGGCTGTTAAAGGACGGGAGGGAGATGCCTGCTATTGAAGAAAAAATCATGCACAAAGCCTGCGAAATATTCGACGTAGCCGGAGCTACCTCGCAATCCGATGGTTCCTGCCTGCTGATTCTGGGGCTGGAATCCACCCCGGAAAGGAACCTGGACGAATTCGGCCATAAAGCCGGCACGTTCTTAATGTACGGGTTTAGACTACATGCTGCACCCAGGCTGGAATCTATTATCAACTACATTCACAAGAAAGGCTATTCGGCCGAACCTTTGGGACGGTACGGATATCCGCTTGAAGGAAGCATCAATTTAAAGGTCGAAGCTATCCGCGCCGGAATCGGGCTAAGAGGTAAAAATACGCTGGTGCTGCATCCCAAATTCGGGCCGCGCCTTCGTTTTATGGCAATTAAAACTTCTGCTCCCCTGGCTGGCCCGCCCCCACCTCTATACCCGGTTGAGGCCAGAAACCCGATGTGTAAAAACTGCTCGGAATGCATCAAAGCCTGTTTGGCGCAGGTGCTTGAACCCTACCGGTTAAGCAACCCGGGACTATGCCGCTCCAACATTTCGCCGCTGGACAGCAGCCGGCGTTCAATCATGTGCGATAAATGCGTCGAGGTGTGCTCTGCCGGAGGAAAAAGAAAAAGGCTCCGCCCGGGCAAAAAAGTCAAATCTGCCGAACCTGGCGCCGAAAGTTAAAAGCATGCCCGACCCGAAAGCCGGACAGGAGCCTCTGGATTTAAACCCGCAATTTCAATACGCCCTGGACCTGATGGAGCACTCCAGCCGGAATATATTCATCACCGGCAGAGCAGGTACCGGCAAATCAACGCTTCTGGACCATTTTCGCCATACTACCATGAAAAAGGTGGCGGTCCTGGCCCCTACCGGCGTTGCGGCTCTTAATGTTAAAGGGCAGACGATCCATTCGTTCTTCGGATTTAAGCCCAACATTACCCCCGGGCGGGTTAAACAGGCTCGAAATAAAAATAAACAATCAAGCGTATTTAACAAACTGGATGCGATAATAATTGATGAAATTTCAATGGTCAGGGCCGACCTGCTTGATTGCATAGACCGCTTTCTAAGGCTCAACGGCCCGTCTCCCTTAATACCTTTTGGCGGAGTCCAGATGATTTTTGTCGGCGATCTGTACCAGTTGCCGCCGGTAGTTACCCGCGCCGAAAAAATGGCTCTGGATTGGCTTTACAAGACACCTTATTTTTACAGCGCTGCAGCTTTCGAACGACTTGAAATGGAACTGGTAGAACTGGAGAAAATATACCGGCAGCACGATGCCGAATTCATTGCCCTTTTGAATGCTATCCGCAATAAATCCGTCACGCCGGAAGACCTGGTGCAGTTAAACCGGCGGGTATTGCCGGATTTCGAGCCTGATGGGAATGATTTTTATATTTTCTTGACCACCACCAATGCGCTCGCCCGGCAAATAAACACCGGCCGATTGAATAAACTGATAACCACGCTATTTACCTTCACCGCCGATATAGACGGCGATTTCACCCCCGAATACTACCCTACGGCTGTTGAGCTGGATATAAAAAGCGGTTCCCAGATAATGATGCTCAACAACGATTCCGCCGGGCGCTGGGTAAACGGCAGCATCGGCAAGGTGCTGGATATCTGCCCAGCCGGTGACGGAAACCATATTATTGTTGCCGAAATGGACAACGGTAAAACCGTGGAAATCGAGAGGTATACGTGGGAAATCTACCAGTTTGAGGTTGAGGGCGAAGAATTGAATTCCCGCTCTGTCGGCCAGTTCACCCAGTATCCTCTGATGCTCGCCTGGGCGGTTACAATCCATAAGAGCCAGGGAAAAACCTTCAATGGCCTGGTGCTCGATATCGGGCGGGGCACTTTCACCCCGGGCCAGATATACGTAGCCCTGAGCCGCTGTCGGACTTATGAGGGCATTGTTCTGAAACAGCCCATTCTCAACAAGCACATCTGGACAGATTTCAAGGTGGTCGATTTTCTGACACAATATCAGTACCGCAAGGCACTGGAACTGTGCCCGGTTGAAAAAAAGGTTGAAATCATAACCAGAGCTGTCCAGAACGGTTCGACTCTTAAGATAACATATTTAAAGCCAGGTGATGAAAAATCCAGGCGAAATATTGTTCCGATTACGGTGGGCGAGATGGAGTACCGCGGCAAGAAATACCTGGGCGTGAGAGCGTTTTGTTTAAAACGAAACCAGGAAAGAGTTTTTAGAATCGACAGAATTCTCGAAATAGAAGATTTGCAGGGTTCTGCTCCGAAATCATAGCCTGGATATCGCCGGACGTTTCGGATTGTTGCAGGTATTTAGCAGGCTGCTGTTAAGTTTGACGAGGCAGATAGCTTGCGGCATAATTATACCACTAACAAACGGCCCGGCAGACGGCCAAAAAACGGCCAGTGTCCGGGCGCCGATTCCGGAGGGATGTCCGAGCGGTCTATGGTGACGGTCTTGAAAACCGTTGTTCCCGCAAGGGAACCGTGGGTTCGAATCCCACTCCCTCCGCCACTAACCGGCGTCGAGCCACACCTCGTTCAGCCGAACCACTCCCAGCGGACCGGGCTCGTATCCCTTTACATGGGGTTTGACCAGAAGCTGGTCGACGCCGAACACCAGTGGAATCAAGGCGGTGTCATCCATCAACACCTGCTCGGCCTGCCGGTACAGATCCAGGCTGGTTTCAAGGTCCGGTTCCCTTGCCGCCTGGCTGATCAACGCTTCGAAATCCGCGTTATAATACTCGCCGGTATTATTAGAAGAGCCCTGGCCGAAGAGCACTTCCAAAAAATTCTGCGGGTGGGGATAGTCGGCACTCCAGCCATAATAAAACAGCTGGTCTTTCTGCTCTGTCAGGTTGTAATAGAATTCATTTACTTCGAGCTGACGAACGGTGATTTCCACCCCCAGGTTTTGCTCCCACTGGAAGACCACGGCCTCCAGTTCGCCGGGAATGATACCGCCATAACCCCCGGTGGTCAGAGTGATGGAGGGTAGAGCATCAACCGAACCGTAACCTGACATGGCGATCAATTCAAGAGCTTCGGATATATCGAATTCCACCTTCTGTAAATTCTCGTTGTAGCCGGGTATACCCGGCGGCAACAATCCGGCCGCTTCGAGGTAGCTGCTTTTAAAAACCAGGTCTACAATTTTTTCCTTGTCTATAGCCCGGGCAAAAGCCTGCCGCACCAGCGGATCATCGAACGGTTCAGCGCCAACATTGAAACCGATGTACATGATGCTCAGAGCAGGATTCTCGATCAACTGGGTATAGAAGATATTTCGTTCATCCCTGGCTTTTTCGATGTAGGCCAGCCCAACCTCGGCAACGTCGATCTCGCCGGTTTCGTACAGGTCCATCACTACACCTGCCCACAGGTGAAAGACAACCCTTTCCAACCCGGCTACCTGACCGTAGAAGTTATCGTATCGCTCCAGTTCAAGCCGGCGGCCGGGCTGCCATTCCTTCAGCTTGAACGGCCCGGTAGCGTTAATTCCGGAATGCCACCAGCCGGTTCCGGTTGCAGTATCGGTATCAACCACGAATGCAGTCGGGTAAGCCAGCTTGTAAAGAAAAGAATTCCCGGGCTCATCAAGGGTAACTTCGAGAATATAATTATCCAGCACTCTCAGCCCGCCAATCTCATATGCCTGCCCGTTTATCTTTTCGGCAACCCCCTTTATGTCACCGAGGTAAATTGAGGCTGTCTGAGAGCCGGTGGCCGGATCGCAAGCTCGTTCCCAGGAAGCCTTGAAATCATGCGCGCTGAGGTGTTTTCCATTATGAAAATAGACATCTTCCCGGAGAAAAAAAGTGTACGTTACTCCATCCGGAGCAATGTTCCATTCTCTGGCAATATCGCCTGTTACCTCCAGGTTTTCATCCAGTTTCACCAAACCTGAAAATATCTGGGTGATGAATTCATGAGAGGTTGCGTCGCCGCTCAAAGCCGGATCCAGGGTGTGCGGGTCGATGCCGTAAAGGTTCAGAGTGCCGGCGTCGCCGGAAGCGCCTCCATCCGGGACGCAGCCGGAACATACTGACATCCCTGCCAAACCGGCCAGCACGAGGCAACTGATAACGATGCGGAGTTCTTTTCTCATCTGCACACCAGCCGTTTGCGGGCGAGCAGTATAAACGGCATGAGAACCGAAACCGCCAGCACGGTAATCAACAATAGCCAATCCGGGTTCATTTGCCGGGCAGCTGCCACTCCGTATAAATTGTTTACGTATACCTGCCAGTCTTCATCCAGCCCGTCCATATCGAATCCATACACCTGCAGAAAAGCCCCGTCATGGTTCGCTCCCGTGCTGAAAGTCTCCAGGAGCTCGGATATTTTGTCCGGACCATGCTCATCGATGAGGAAACTCACCAGGCTGTAACTCTGGGCATAAGACAGATAAGTTTCATCTGCATAGGCTGAAAACGGGCTGGACAGGCTTTGAACGGATATCAAACTGTCGTTTATTACGGCCTCTCGCAAAAAGGATTCGCTGTAGCTTTCCAGTTCGCCTTCAGCATACATTGAGAGCCCTTCATTCAGCCACACAGGAATGGAGTTATACGGATTGGAGGTCATCTGGTAGGTAACCAGGTGGGCCAGTTCATGCACCATGGCACGTTTGCCCCATGCCATATCGGTTGGGGCGATGCCGATGGAAACCACTCCGTAGCCGGTGAAGGCCAACCCCCCGGCCCAATCCTGAACATAAACCATGGCCCTCTGCAAATCGGAGGAACTAGCGTAGATATAAATATCCACCGGCCGGGCAAGACGGGCCCCGGTGTCCCTTTCAAGCTGTGCCAGCGCCGATTGAGCGGCATTCATAAGTTCCCCGGCAAAAGCCTCGGAACCGTTATACCAGTGCAGAGCCAGGTTGCCCTGTTCAATTACCTGCCACGGGTGCGTAAGGTCGTCGAACACCACCTGGCGCTCTTCGGTCAGGTATTTATTTCCGTTGTCGCCGGTTATCTGCCACCAGTAATCGATAACGGTTCCCGGCGGCGGATTGCCGGTTGTATTCATATCCCATATCCAGTTAGCCGTCACCGGTGTGCCGGCTATATCAGGCTTGACGTCACAAACGATGTTGACAAAACTATCCCGGTTAACCCTGTAGTTCAGGCGTATGTCGCTGATACCAAACGGGCTGTCTATTTCGAGCCGGAAAATAATATAACTCGGGTATTCCGGCACCGCCCGGTTATCCAGAACCTGCAGTCCGGTCTGAGCGTTTACCGGCCCTGCAGGAACGGCAGATAACACCAGCAACAAACCGATACCTGCGGTCAGAACAGTTTTAATCATCGGCTGAATACCCTGACCGCAGATATGCGGTGATCAGTTCGTCCAGGTTGCCTTCGAGTATCGCTTCCGGGTCATTCACCTGGTAGTCTATGCGGTGGTCCTTGACCATTTTATAGGGATGGAGCACATAGCTTCTTATCTGGTTGCCCCAGCCCGCTGAAACCGTTTCCCCTTTGAGCTGGTCCCTTTCCTCCTTACGGCGGGCTATTTCAAGCTGCAGCAAGCGTGCCCTGAGAATTCTGAAAGCGATTTCCTTGTTCATGTGCTGGGAACGCTCGCTCTGGCATGCCACCACGATACCTGTCGGCAGGTGGGTCACCCTGACCGCGGAGCTTACTTTCTGCATGTTCTGCCCACCGGGGCCCGATGACCTGAAAGTGTCTATTTTCAAATCATCGGAGGAAAGGGAGATATGGATATCGCTCTCATCGGCTTCAGGCATAACTTCCACCAGGGCAAAGGAAGTATGGCGGCCGTGATTGAAATCGAAAGGAGACAGGCGAACCAGCCGGTGAACACCGTGTTCGGACTTGAGATAACCGTAGGCAAGGTTGCCTTCTATCTCGACGGTGGCGCTTTTGATGCCGGCTTCATCTCCCGGTGAAACATCCAGGACTTGCGCGCGGTAGCCGTGTTTTTCCGCCCAGCGAAGATACATCCGCATAAGCATCTCGGCCCAGTCCTGTGATTCGGTGCCGCCGGCGCCGGCATGCAGGTACAAAACCGCCGAATGCCGGTCATAGCGGCCGGAAAAGGAAAGCTCGAATTCCAGTTGTTCTACCGCGGTTTCAAGTTCTTCCAGCTCGCCGGTTATCTCTGTTTCCATGGAAGGATGGGAGTCCTGCTCGAGGTTAAGCAGTTCCTCGATGTCGGACAGCCGCCTGTGCAGGCCGGTTATTCTGGACACATCTTCCCTGAGTATCGCGAGTTCTTGCATAGCTTTTTTTGCCCGTTCCGGGTTCTGCCAGAAATCAGCCTCGAGGGACATTTTTTCAAGATGGGTTATTTCCTGTTTTTTGCTATCCGAGTCAAAGCCGCACCCCTGCCCGGTCAATGCGGTATTTCAGGTCTTCTATTTTGTCTGTCAGTTCTGACACTTGTGTTATATTCTCCTTGTTGTCTTAATGCCGATGTCAGGTTCAATTTTATGCCTGCCCGCAGCCAGATGGGCTTGCCTTACCGGCTCGGGCAGGCGATAACCGCGGCAGGTATTAAGCACCCATTTTGAAGCGCTGTCAATGCCGATAAGGTGGCCGGGTGAAACGAAAACCGGACGGACGCCGTCCCTGGTTCTCAATACGGTACCTATCGTTTCTCCCCTGTCTGTCAACGGCTCGACGGCTCCTTTTATTGTACCCGGTTCCCGGTATTTTCCGCAAAGGCACGATTTGGCACAGCCGATGACCGGGATGCCGATAACAAGCCCCAGGTGGGATGCCGCTCCCAGCCGGCGGGGATGGGCTATTCCCTGCCCGTCCATAATTACAAGGTCGGGTTTTATGCTGAGCCTGTCGAAAGCAGACGTGATGAGGGGCAGCTCCCGAAAAGACAGCAGCCCTGGAATATACGGAAAGGTTACCTCTCCTTCAACTACGATTAAATCCATTATATCCAAACCGGGATAATTAAGGACGACAACGGCTGCCCAACCGATGCCGCCGGACCTGTTTACCGACACATCCGCCCCGGCAATCAAGCCGGGTTTGTTCAAATCGCCCTGCGTAATAACCCTGCCGGCAAGCCTGTATTGCAGAGCGATGGCGCCGGATGGATTTTCAGCCACTGTGTAAGTCTCCATTTCTTATAATTTGAATTATACTCTGGAGTTTGCCCTTGGGCAATAACATTCAACGGCTGATGATATTATATCCGAACGCCACGGTTGCTAAAGGATCAAGGTTTGCTAGTACAGTTTTATAGCTGTATTATGTTAACCAGTGTTGACAGTATGAGCGTAATGCGTCATAATTAGCAGCTAGCAAGGAGGAAACGTGGTTAAAATCAGGTTAAGGCGTACAGGTGCTCCAAAAAAGCCAAATTACAGGCTCGTTGTGGCTGACAGCCAGTCGCCACGTAATGGTTCTTTTATTGAAATAATAGGCTTCTATAATCCGCTTACCCAGCCGGAAACAATCGATATCAACGAAGAGGCTGCTCTAAAGTGGTTGAAGCAGGGCGCCCAACCAACTGTCACCGCCGCCAGGTTGCTGACCAGGGCCGGCATTATTGATAAGATAAAGTCAGCAAAGGAGTAACCATGAAGGAACTGGTTGAATTCATCGCAAAATCACTGGTAAACGCACCCGATGATGTGGTGGTTACTGAGGAAACAAGTGAGGAAAATGGCATCGTTCTGAAACTCCAGGTTGCCGATGAAGATAAAGGGCGTATCATTGGCAAACAAGGGCGAATCGCTCAGGCAATGCGCACTCTCATAAGAGTCAAAGCTGCCAAAGCTGGAACCAAGGCTTCCCTGGAAATTCTCTAATAAAAGCCTGATCGTTATCTTATAATAAAAACCCCTTCTATGAGGCTCAATTGCTGAGCTTCTGAGAGGGGTTTTTATTTTGCCCTTATACCTGACAGCCGGTTACAAGGTTTAAGCCCGGTCGAAAACCGGGCTTGTTTTGTTTACATTTCCTGCCTGCGGTGCCGCCGTCGCGTAGCCACTTTCAACCGGACCAGGGAACGCTTGAGGGCCGCTTCGGCCTGGGCGGCATCCATCCCGGAAGGCTTTTCCAGCATACTGCGCTGGGCTCTTTCCCTGGCAGCTTCAGCCCGGGCTATATCGATGTCCTCGGCCCTTTCGGCTACGTCAGCCAGCACGATTACCCTGTCCGGCTGAACTTCGAGGTAGCCGCCGCCAATGGCAAGGTACTGTTCTTCGCTACCGTTTCGAATTACAAGTTCTCCGATACCCAGTATAGTCATTAGCGGTGCATGATGCGGCAGGATGCCCAGCTGGCCTTCCATGCCGGGAGCCACCAGCATGTCGACTTCGTCCGAAAATACGGACTCTTCCGGGGTGACTATATCCAGCTTGATCTTTGACATTGTTGGTTCGCCTTACTCTGCCAGTTTCCTGGCTGCTTCTACGGCTTCATCGATGGTGCCTACCATATAAAAGGCCTGTTCGGGCAGGTCATCATGTTTGCCTTCAAGTATTTCCTTGAAGCCGCGTACCGTTTCGGCAATGGTCACGTATTTGCCCGGCCGGCCGGTAAACACCTCGCCCACGAAGAACGGCTGGGTAAGAAAACGCTGGATTTTACGGGCACGGGCGACTGTCTGTTTATCCTCTTCGGAAAGTTCCTCAATACCCAGAATGGCGATAACATCCTGAAGATCCTTGTACCTCTGAAGCACCTTCTGTACGTCACGGGCGACTGCGTAGTGTTCTTCTCCGACGTTCTCCGGAGCCAGAATACGGGAGGTCGAAGCCAGAGGATCCACCGCTGGATAAAGCGCCTGTTCGGCCAGGGCACGTTCCAGAGCAATAATGGAATCGAGGTGGCCGAACGTAGCTACCACACCGGGGTCAGTGTAGTCGTCAGCCGGTACATAAATCGCCTGGAATGAAGTTATGGAGCCCTGTTTGGTGGAAGTAATGCGTTCCTGCAACTGGCCCATTTCGGTTGCCAGGGTCGGCTGGTAACCTACTGCCGAAGGCATACGTCCCAGCAGAGCAGACACTTCCATGCCGGCGAGCGTATAACGGTATATATTATCGATAAATAAAAGAACGTCCTGGCGGTCTACATCACGGAAATACTCCGCCATCGTAAGGCCGGTAAGTGCAACTCGCAAACGTACTGCCGGCAGTTCATTCATCTGGCCGAAAACAAGGCAGGTTTTGTCAATAACACCGGAATCCTGCATTTCATGCCAGAGGTCATTGCCTTCACGAGAACGTTCACCTACACCGGCAAACACGGAATAACCGCCATGTTCGGTTGCAATGTTACGGATAAGTTCCTGAATGATAACGGTTTTGCCTACACCGGCGCCTCCAAGCAAACCGGCTTTGCCGCCCTTGGCAAAAGGAGTGATCAGGTCAATTACCTTGATGCCGGTTTCGAACATCTGCACCGTGGATTGTTGTTCGTCGAACGCGGGCGGATCACGGTGTATAGGCCAGTACTCATCGGCTTTTACCTCGCCTTTATCGTCCAAAGGGATGCCGGTTACATTGAATATGCGGCCCAGTGCGGCTTTACCAACCGGCACTCTAATGGAAGAACCGGTATCGGTTGCCTCGACGCCCCTTGCCAGGCCGTCTGTCGGGTCAAGAGAAAGACACCTTACCCAGCCATTGCCGATGTGCCCCTGCACCTCAAGCGTCAGTTTAACATCGCCGGAATCTATCGTGATAGCGTTAAAAAGAGCCGGCATATGACCCGACGGAAACTCTACGTCCACTACCGAGCCGATTACCTGGACTACCTTGCCATTTAGGGTCTCAGCTGTTTCTTTTGCCATAAATTATTTCTCCTGTTCCAAAGCCATTTTACCGGCGGTAATATCCAACAGTT
>ENA-ORXD01001963-ORXD01001963.1-sediment-metagenome-genome-assembly--contig:-NODE-1963-length-14985-cov-3.560169_pt1 | contig 14985 bp, 14 predicted proteins | sample MGYA00237862_ERZ511471 | MGnify/ENA metagenome assembly ERZ511471 | reverse complement strand
CATGAAACACTTTTTGAATTGCTTCCAGCCAGGCATGGGAATCTTTTTCGATGAGCACGTTCGATGGACCCCGGCAGCCCACACAGGGATGCCCGGCTCGCGTGCAGGGTGCCCGGCAGCCTCCGCGTGTGCTGGTTCCTATGCAGGCATATCCCTGATTGATCAGGCATATTTCAGGATCAACTTCACCATGCTGGAAACCGGTAAGGTGGTCTGGTTTTACGTCTTTTAATTTTTTACGACCGCATTCCTGGCAGACGATCGCGCTGGCATGATAATCATCCGGATTGGTTAAAGCTGCCATAAATAATTCAGGGGTGGGAGGGCAGCCGGGTAAATAAAGATCAATGTCCACAAAATCATCCACCGGACGTGATCTGGGCAGCAGATGAGGCAGATCGAGACGTTCCTGTCTGTTTAAAAACATCTGGCGGATCTCGTTGCGATTGCCGAGATTCGCTACCCCACCGGATATTGCACAGGTTCCCACGGCTATTACACGGTGTGCATTTTTGACGGCATTTTTTAGATGAAAGGCGTCTTCATCTGTGCGTACTCCGCCGCTGATGAGCAGGATATCCACTTCTTGAACACCATAAGCACTTGAAACAAGCGGCATATAGGTGAGCTGGAATTTTTCTGTCCACTCATGGGCGTTCAGCAAGGATACTTCACAGCCGGCGCATCCGGAGAGCTGCAGTACGGCAAAGCGCGGAATATCAGTTTTCTCTGGAGTATCTATGATCGCCTCCTTGGTTCAATATTCACTAATCCTATTCTAACCTTTTTTGTCTTATTTCACGAATTATTATGAGCTTTGGCATGAAGTTTGCAACCTGAATATCACCATTCGAATGTGGAAAATTAAGGATTTAATATGAAAAAGTTTTTTTCTTTGCTTTTCGTTCTGGCTCTCCTGGCAGCTGTTGTCTATATCTTCTTTATTAAAAATTCAACCCCGTTATCATCTCCTTCTCCTATAGGGCTGGATATGAGTTCTTATCTATTAAATGGAACGCAGGACAGCACCCAGTTCATCGATACTATTTCTGCCCTGGGAGCAGATAATATCAAGATCGCGATCCCTTGGGAGGAGGTCGAGCAGTCTGCCGGTTTGTTCACCTGGTATATCAATCCCAATGGAACGCAGATCGATTTGAACGATCTGGTTCAGAAACTGGATCAAAAGGGAATTTCGGTTACGATTATCCTGGAAGGATTTCCCCCTTACCTGCAGTATGAAAACCTCAGCGAGGAAAGTGTTGCATCGACTTACCTTGAAAGCTGGGAGCGCTATGTAAAAGCAGTGGTAGCCCAATTTGGCAATGCAGTGGATGCCTGGCAGATCGGGGAAACCGTGAATTTACCCTTCGAGATGCAGGACCAATTGATCGCCGCAGCGGTGCTTTCCAGCCCCTCGACGTATGCACAGCGGCTGATCCTGGCTTCTGATGCGATCCATGAAGCAGCGAAGAATGACCTGGTAATTCTGGGAGGGATCGGAAGTGATACGGGGAACTGCATCAACCAGCCCAGCGCATTTTTATACAGCATTAATTCTCTAGACGCCTGGGACGCTTTTGACGTGATCGGGATCGACCTGGATACATATTCTATTCCTCCCGAAGGAAAATATATGTATCAAACATTTGATTCCGTTTCCGGCGCATGCCTCACCAGTGCCGATGGAGGGTTCACCCTGGCTGAAATTGTGGCGTTGGTGGATGCGGTGAGTGTGCAGTATGGAGAAAAACCGATCTGGATAACCAGTATGGGGTGGCAGCAGGAAGATATCTCTGCCACCGCGGCAGAACGGGGTACTTTACCGGATGTGGTGCGGGCAGATTATCTCAGCCGTGCATCGGTCATGCTGCTTGGCAGGCATAATGTGAAAGAAATTTTCTGGCAGTATCCTGAAACCGACAGCGCGCTGGATACCTATTTTGGAGTTTTCAGCCAGCAGGTTTTCAAAAACTTTTCTGCCGCTCTACAGGGGTTCCGCAGTTCGACGGATGCCAGCAGTATTCTCGATGGTTATTACCAGTACCGATTGACGACATCGGGGATGGTGAATATCTTTGTCTGGCGGGGATATGGTGGGGATGAATTTTTACCTTTTACTCTGAGGGATGTGTCAGGGTATGAATTGGAAGCTTTTTCGCTGGATACTGATTCAATAAAGAATGGAAGCGGGGCAGAACTCACCGTTGATGCCAGCGGCACTTCGGCTTTTATGTTGAGTGAAAGACCGGTGCTTGTCAAGGCTGTTCCAACCGATCTGAAAGAGCGACTTTCCCTGTATATGCAGGGAGCCGCACAATCTGCCGGGGAATCGCTCAAGAATAGTGCGGAGAATATCATTGAAGAGCAGAAAGACAAAGCCAGCCAGGAAGTTGAAGAGTGGGTGGATGAAAAGAAAGAAAGCCTTTTCACCATGTTAAAAGATAGCTTTATGGAATGGCTGGATGAAGCTCTTAACCTGGAACAAATTATCAAATAAGACGTATAGTAGATATAGAGAAAAAGGGAGTTTCGAATGAAGAAAATAAAAATGATCTTGCGGATCGCCGTTTTAGGAGCGGTTCTGCTGCTGGCTGCCTGTACACCCAGCGTGCCAATAACTGCTGCCAATATTTCTGCCCTTGTCAGCACCCAGGTGCTGCAGTCTGCGGATGTGCTGACTGCCAAATGGACGCTGGATGGGAAGGCATTCTGGTTGAAGGGAATCGAGGAAGCATCTCTTTACGACAGTAAAACTCTCCAGAAAGAAACCGCTTACGATGTGGGGGAAGATGCAGCCCTGTATGATGTTTCTCCGGATGGGAAAGAGATCGCCTTCTCATCATCCGATGATCCCACTGTAATTTTGTATGATGTGATCGCTGGGCAGGAAATCACCCGCATTCCGCTGGACATGATGACCCAGCAGGCTGATTTTTCACCCGATGGAACGATGCTTGGCACGATCAGTCCGGAGGTTTGGGAGATCACGTTATGGGATGCAGCTTCGGCGCAGGTCATCAAATCACTCACCGGTTTTGAAACAGCCGCCCCGGTTTATTCCTTCCAGTTTGGAGATGATGGAGAAACCATCATGTGGATCGCGCGCGCTACCATCCAGCCCATGGATATCGCGAGTGCAGAATTGGGACCGGAGATCAGTCATGAAGATTTCATCAGCGCTGCGGCGCTCTCTCCCGATGGAAATTTGCTGGCTACTGCTGCCGCCGGTACGGTGGATGGAGAATTTCTACCCATCGTAACCATCTGGGATGCCCACAGCGGAGAATCGCTGGCAGTTTTCAGCAGTCAGGATTATTTCAGTTCCCTGGCTTTCTCTCCCGATGGAGGGTTGCTTGCGGCAGGCAGTGATGGTGCAGTCTTGTTCTGGGATATGTCTGCTTATACGGCAGCCGGCGAGATCAGTACGGCAGCCGGGCATGTGAATTCGGTACAGTTTTCACCGGATGGGACGCAATTGCTCACGTGTACCAATGAAGGAACGGTACAGATGTGGCATGTAGAAAAATAAATAGATCGATAATAAATGATGGGCAGGGAACGGCTCCCTGCCCTTTTTAATTACAGCATGAGAAAGTGCTGTTTTTCACAGCCTTTGCGCAGAATGCCCACCGCCTGAACAGCCTCCGGGGCAATTTCAACGGTCAACTTTGTGTGCGCTTCCAGAATGGTACTCGCGGTTGGAATGAACTCCATTCCCGCAGAGGTACAGCGCATGATGACGCATCCCGGCGGCAGCCCCAGTGCGCTGACTTTTTCCCCTTCAAAAGGAGAACCTTCCTCGATCTCGAATTCCAGGATAACAGGTTCTTCTACATGGAGGTGAGGATTATGCAGTGTCAGGTCGCGGTGCAGCAGCGCTTCATAGATAGGCAAGTCTTTGAACACCTCGGCGGTAATATAAGCAAATAAGCATGCCGTGAGCAGAGGAAGCATTTGAGCGTAATTTCCGGTCATCTCAACGATCAATAAAATGCCGGTCAATGGAGCACGGACGATGGCTGTGAAGTAGGCAGCCATGCCCACCACTGCAAAGACGGCAGGAATGGGAACCAAAAGCGGAGAAAATGAATTGGCGATCTTCCCCACAGCCAGTCCGATCATGGCTCCCAGCACCAGCAGAGGAGCAAAGATACCGCCGGCAACACCGCTCCCATAGCTCAGGGCTGTAAGCAGCAAGCGCAGGCAGAAAAGGATTGGGATTATCGAGAGCGCCAGTTTCCCTTCCAGAACCTCTTCCGAAAGCAGGTTGCCTCCTCCAACTACTATCGGATAATACCAGCTGATCAAGCCGGTTATGGCTCCTATCCCCAGAGCTGGTAATAGAGTCCATTTCCCCTTAAGACGCCCGAATATCTTCAGCGTACCCAGCAGGCTTTGATTGAAAACAATACCCAGTAAACCGGTCAGGATGCCCAGTACTGCAAAATAAGGCAGCGATCCCAACGGAGGCATATCATAGCTGGGAACGGAAAATACCAGGTCAGAACCGGCAAAAAAGCGGGTAACGATATTTGCCACTACTGATGCGATGAAAGCCGAGGCGAAAACAATCGGGTGAAAATCGCGCTGCACTTCTTCCAGAACAAAGGTGAGACCCGATAGCGGGGCATTGAAAGCAGCCGCCAAACCGGCGCCGGCTCCTGCTGCTATAAGTACCTGTTTCTCGCGTTGTTGTGCTTTCAATCCGTCGGCAACTGCTGCCCCCACAGCGCCGCCAAGCTGCACGCTGGGTCCTTCTTTCCCCAGCGCCATCCCGCTGCTCAATGCAAGGGCACCAGACATGAATTTAACCGGTAAAAGGCGGCGCCATTTTAACCTGCGGTAGCGGTGCAGCACTGCTTTAATATGCGGGATACCACTGCCGCTGGCTTCAGGAGCGAAGCGTTTTACCAGCCAGCTTGCAGCCACAGCGCCCAGCGCACTGAAGAGAATAGGAAATATCCATCCAAGGGCTGGTATTTGATGTGCCCATTCTAGAAGTTCTTTTCTGATCAATTCACCCTTTTCAAGGGTAAACCCGAACAATACGGTTATCAACCCCGCCAGCAGACCTACCAGCGCAGCTCTCGGAAGGACTTCTCGCCTTTGTTTGCTGGTGGCAATATATTCTTGAATTTCAGATTGTGAATTTCGCAGTTCTCGGGGAGAGGATTGATGAAATAATATTTTTAAAGGATTACGCGTTGTTTGCTCCATAAATTGATAAAATTTCAAAACGCGTTCTATTGTATTCCAAATTAAAGAAAAAACAATAGTATAAAAAAAGAAGTCATAAAAATGACTTCTTTTATAGAAAAAATCAGAATTCTGCTTCTAATCGCAGATTATTGTTCCGACATTTTCTCCTTGAATGGCTTTTATCAGAGCTTCGTCATCCCAAAGGTTCAGCACCAGAATAGGAAGTTTATTTTCCATGCACAGGGTGAGTGCGGTGCTGTCCATTACTTCAAGGCGTAAATTGAGCGCATCGATGTAATTCAATCGCTCGAATTTTTTTGCGCCGTGATTCTGGTTGGGGTCGCTGTCATAAACTCCATCCACCTTGGTTGCTTTGATCAGCACATCTGCGCCGATATCGGCTGCGCGTAAGGCAGCGGCAGTATCTGTTGAGAAGAAAGGATTCCCTGTTCCACCACCGAAGATAACCACGCGATCTTTTTCGAGATGGCGGATGGCTCGGCGGCGAATGTAAGGTTCGGCTACTGCACGCATTTCGATTGCGGACTGAACGCGGGTGGGAACCCCAATGCGTTCCAATGCATCCATCAGGGCTAATGCATTCATTACCGTTGCCAGCATCCCCATATAGTCGGCAGTCGCGCGATCCATTCCCCATTTCAGCCCTTCACGTCCGCGCCACAGGTTTCCTGCACCGATCACGATGCCAACATCGATGCCCATGTTGTGGATCTTACTGACAAGCTGGGCAATATTTGCGGCACGCTGGGGGTCGATCCCGTTACCATCGTTTTCAGCCAGTGCTTCACCGCTTAATTTGATAACCACTCGATGATATTTTTCTTCTGCCATTTCTCTCCTTTGCTAAAAAAAGCCAACCGATTGGTTGGCTTTGTATTTTTATTCTTGATCAGTGCTGGCTTCGCCCAGAGAAAAGCGGGCAAAACGCCGAATGATGACATTCTCTCCGGTTTTAGCAATGGTTTGATTTAAGAGGTCCTGAACTAACAGAGTATCGTCACGGATATATTGTTGATTCAAGAGGACATTTTCGTCTTTATACTTTTTCAAATATCCTTCCACAATCCTTGGTACTATTGTATCAGGTTTTCCATCTTCCTTAGCTTTCGCCGCAGTTTTTTCTTCCAGATCTTTGATGACGTCTTCAGGGATATCAGCTTCACCGATATATAAAGGGGATGCACCGGCAATCTGCAGGGCGATTTCATGGGCGAAGGTGCGGAAATCTTCTGAACGGGCGACAAAATCGGTTTCACAGTTTACTTCAACCATGACACCCACTCTGCCTTCACCATGAGAATAGATTTCAACAATGCCTTCAGCGGCAACGCGATCGGCGCGCTTGCTGGCGGTAGCAATGCCTTTTTCTCGAAGGATCACTTTTGCTTTTTCAAAATCGCCGTCAGTATCCTGAAGAGCTTTTCGGCAGTCCAAAACACCGGCGCCGCTCTCTTCTCGAAGCTGCTTGATCATTTCAGTGGTAATTTTCATTTTTACTATTTCCCTTTATTCCTTCTTTATTTCTCGTCTTCTTCGCTTTCATCCAGAGAATCGTCGTTGTCAAGTTCATCTTCGTCTTCTTCTTTATTAGAAGTGATCTTTGCCAGCGTGGAAGCACCGAGCAGTTCTTCATCAGAGATCTCTTCTTCAAGAGAGACCTGCCGGTGTGCTGCTTCTCCATTGCTTGCACCTTCCAGAACAGCAGCTTCTGCAAGCTCTTCTTCTTCCTTACGCATGTCTTTCCCTTCTAACACGGCATCCGCGATCTTGCCAACCAGCAGCTTGATGGCACGGATGGCATCATCATTAGCTGGAATGATATAGTCAACGCCGTTGGGGTTGCAGTTCGTATCGACCAGCGATACCACAGAGATGCCTTTTAGATTTGCTTCATGGACAGCAGTGCTTTCGCGTAGAACGTCCACGATAAAGACCATATCGGGCAGGTTCTTCATGTGGCGGATACCGCCCAGGTTTTTCAAAAGGCGCTTGATGCGGCGGTCGATCATCAATATTTCTTTTTTGACCAGTTTGTCAAATTGACCATTTTGTCGTTTGGTCTCGAGTCCATCTAACTCCATAATGCGCTGATAAATGGTCATCCAGTTCGTTAGGGTTCCGGGCAGCCAGCGTTGAACAACGTATGGCATTCCGCAGCGTTCTGCTTCTTCCTGGATGGTTTCCTGTGCCTGGCGTTTGGTACCCACAAATAAGACGGTACCGCCTGCTGCCACAGTATCACGAATTACATCATATGCTTTATCGAGATATTTAACCGTCTGCTGCAGGTCAATGATATGAATTCCATTGCGTTCGGTGAAGATATAAGGCTTCATCATCGGGTCCCATTTGTTGGTTCTGTGACCGAAATGGACACCACTTTCCAGCAGGCTTTTCATAGAAACATTTGCACTCATTGAGTAAACTCCTTTGCGTTTTTCCTCCGCTCTATTTTTAGACCACTGATTTCTCTCAGCACGCAAAGTCTAACGAAGAGCGTGTGTATTTTTGTCACTATGGTAGTGACCGAAAAAGTATATCATGATTTTCCTGTTTTCAGGTTATTCAAATCAGGCTATATAATAAGGAATCTATTGATAAAGGAAAAAAAGATGCATTTTCTAGTAACCAATGACGATGGCGTATGGGCTCCCGGATTGTTTGCCCTGGTTAAGGAGATCCGCAAGCTCGGCAAAGTGACAATAGTTGCCCCTGACAGGAACTGGTCGGCTTCAGGACATGTGAAGACGATGAACCGCCCTTTGCGGGTGAAGGAAATAACCCTGGAAGACGGCACAAAGGCATTTGCTTCGGATGGCGCGCCATCTGATTGTGTGGCTCTTTCTGTACTAGGATTGATCAGTGAGAAGATCGATTTTGTGATTTCAGGCATCAATCCCAATGCTAATCTTGGACATGATGTGACCTATTCAGGTACTGTGACAGCTGCCATGGAAGGAACGATCAGCAATATTCCCAGCATTGCCGTTTCGTTGGATGCCCACGAATTCTACAGCGGTCCGATCGATTTCAGTGCAGCAGCGCAGGTGGCGCGAGTTGTGGCAGAGAAAGTGATAGAAAACAAGATGCCCAGCAATGTTCTGCTCAATGTCAATGTGCCTTATCTTACTTTCGAAGATATAAAAGGCTACCGCATCACCCGTCAGGGGCTGCGGGTGTACCTTGATGAATTGGTCCGCAGAGAAGATCCGCGTGGACGACCTTACTACTGGATCGGCGGGGATGCTCCTACGGGTGTTCCGGAAGAAGGTACCGACGTGGGGGCACTGAGCGCTGGATTTGTATCTATTACCCCCATTTCTCTCGATCTCACAGCGTATGATTGCGTGGAGCATTTTCAGGATTGGAAAATTGGAGAATGATTTTTTATAAAGAAAATGAAAAATAAATGGATTATTCTCAGCATCCTGGTATTCATCTGCAGTTTTGGCATTCATAAACCTGTTTATGCGGCTCCGCTGCATGTACCCACAGCTTATGAATTGATCGATGCAGTAAACGCTTATCGGGCTGCCAATGGACTGGCGGCGCTGGCGATTGATCCCATATTGATGATTTCTGCGCAAACACATGCAGAATACCTTGCGTCTCAAAGTGATTCGGTCAGCGGGCATGTAGGGGCAGGCGGAACGGACGCAGATGCCCGCGCGGCGGCATTAGGATATGCGCAGGTGGAAGCGTTGGATATTAATGAGAACTGGGCAAGTTTGCCCGTTTCTGCTGACCTGAATACGCTTATTTATGATGTGTGGGGTGATTCTCAACATACCCATACCATGCTGCATCAAATGGGACAACATGTCGGAGCCGGAGTAGCAGTATCAGGGGATAATGTGATCTATGTGCTGAACGTGGCTGCTTTCTGGGGTAATGGCGCATATACCGTGCAGCCTACTTCAGATGCGTACCCGGGGCTTGCCAGCGGTGACGCATCAAGCGCTTCTATTTCACAATATATCGCCGCGGTAACGGTCGCTGACCCGGACAAGGATGGTAAAGTTTATCATCAGGTACTGCAGGGGCAGACATTGTGGAGTATTGCTACAGCCTATGGTGTTACTACCGATCAGATTCGCCAATTGAATGGGCTTACTTCAGAGAGCATGATCTATATGGGGCAAAAATTGCTCATAATGATCATTCCTCCCCCAACCATGGTGCCAACCACAACGATCGGCATCCTCTATGCGAACAGCACTCCTCTACCGGGTCTCACGCCTACCCTCACGCTTTCTTCTCCCGCTGAATCGCAGCAGTCTCAGAACGGGGCACAGTGGATCAGCGATCAATGGATTGTGATCGGTATCATTACCATTGTGGTATTAGGCTTTATATTGATCTTCATCGGGCAGCGATCTTCCTGAAAAACTGAAAGGATGTTAGGTATAATGCCTTCTATGAAAAAAATTCACCTGATCATTTCACTGCTGCTTGCAGTGTTTCTTCTCATTCCGACTGATGTCGAAGCGGCTGCCGGAAGTGCCTATGATCTTATTGTGGCAGTCAATTCATACCGCAATGATAATGACCTCGATGAGCTTCCTACCAATGTGTATCTAATGGCTGCTGCGCAAAATCAGGCTGTCTATCTTGCCAATACCTACGGTTCGACGCCGCCGGGTGAATCGGAAGGACATGTGGGGGAAGGTGGAAGCGATGCAACGGATAGAGCAGAAGCGGTTGGATATACCGTTATCACAGGCATACAGGTTCGTGAAAACTGGGCGGGAGTGGACCAAAGTGTTGCTCTGGATTCATTGCTGCATGAGATTTGGGGTGATGCGAATAACTCGGGTGTGATGTTGAATGAATATGCCGTGCAGGTCGGTGCCGGGGTAGCGCAGGTGGATAATATGGTTTATTACGTGCTCAATGTTGCAGTGGATTATTCTGTATCTCCTGCCAGCTCAACACTGACGGTAGAGTCAACAGGAACACCAGATGTGGTACCCGTGGAAGTTTCTACACCGAGTTCCGATGGTTCCATCATCCACGTTGTGGAAAAAGGACAGGCACTGTGGAGTATTGCCATCACCTATGGAGTGACGGTTGACCAGATCAGGGCACTGAACGGGTTGTCCGAAAGCGATGCGATCTATGAAGGCGAAAGCCTGCTGGTTCGTGCAGCGTACACTGCTACGCCAACCCTGACCCCAACAAACACTCCCATGCCTCCGACCAGAACGCCGATTCCCCCTCAAACACCGCAGGCGTTGAGTACGCAGTCCGGTGGTAGTGATTCAATCCTGGATAAAGCTGCATCTTGGGGAGGGCGTGAGGGGCTTGGCGCGCTCCTGATCGTCATTTGCGGCGGCTGTCTTGTCTATTTGATCTATTCCATGCTAAAAAAGAAGGGGTAAATAACCCTTTCTTTTTTAATTTGTTTTGATTTCCGCTCTGTTAATCTTTTCCAATTTTTCAAGCCGCTGTGAAAGAGAGCCCAGCTGCTGGGCGATCATATCCGGCAGCTGATTATGTGCCAGGTCGGGGATATGCAGGCTGACGTGTTCTTTATGGACGATCCGACCGGGAACGCCTACCACTACCGAATCAGGTGGAACGTCTTTTACCACCACCGCATTTGCTCCAATACGACTGCAGGAGCCAACAGTGATGGCACCCAGTATTTGCGCTCCGGCGCCGATGACCACGTCATCGCCAATATTAGGATGGCGCTTCCCTTTTTTCAAGCTAACCCCGCCCAATGTGACGCCGTGATACATGGTCACGTTGTCTCCAATGACGGATGTCTCTCCGATCACCACTCCCATTCCGTGATCGATAAACAGTCCGCTCCCTATCTTTGCAGCCGGATGGATTTCTATACCGGTGAAAAAGCGGCTCATTTGGGCAAGCCAGCGCGCAAATAATTTCAGCTTAATATGCCAGAACCAGTGCGCAATACGGTGGTTCCAGATGGCATGGACGCCTGCATAACAGAGCACCACTTCTATCCAGCTGCGGGCTGCCGGATCACGTTCCAGAGCTGCCTGAACATCGGTTTTTATGTTTTTTAAAAATTCTGCCATCAGGAACCGTCCTGTGAATAGAGATCGGTGCTGAGATAGCGTTCACCAAAAGAAGGGATGATCACAATGATCAATTTTCCCTTGTTCTCGCTCCGGCTGGCAACCTGGAGCGCTGCCCAGATGGCAGCTCCGGAGGAATATCCAACCAGAAGCCCTTCTGTTTGTGCTGTTTTGCGGGCGGTCGTTCGTGCCTGCTCACCGCCTACAGGGATCACCTCATCGATGATCTTCGTGTTGAGGATCCTGGGGATAAAACCGGCGCCGATACCCTGAATGGGATGACTTCCGGGTTTTTCTCCTGATAGAACGGCAGATTCTCTGGGTTCCACCGCCACTACCCTGAAATCTTCTTTTCTGCTTTTCAGCACTTCCCCGATGCCGGTGATGGTTCCACCGGTGCCGACTCCGGCGACCAGAATGTCTACCTTCCCTCCAGTATCTCTCCATATCTCTTCAGCGGTCGTCTCTCGATGAATTTGTGGGTTCGCCGGGTTCTCAAATTGGTTTGGAACGAAATATCGGGGATCTGAAGCAGATAATTCATTTGCTTTTTGGATCGCTCCGTTCATGCCTTTTGATGCGGGGGTGAGAATGATCTTGGCTCCATAGGCTTGCAGGATTTTCTTTCTTTCAGCTGATACGCTTTCAGGCATTACCAGTGTGCAGTGATACCCGCGGGCGGCGGATACGAATGCCAGCCCGATACCGGTATTTCCACTGGTTGGTTCAAGGATAATGGTTTCGTGATCGATCCTGCCTTCTTTTTCTGCTGCAGCGATCATCGCCAGCCCGATCCGATCTTTTACACTGTGAGAGGGGTTGAAGTATTCCAGTTTGGCTGCGATACGGGCTGGATTGCCCTTATTCATCTTATTCAGCCATACCAGTGGGGTATTTCCGATCAATTCTGTAACATCATTTGCTATTTTCATCGTTATCTCCATCGATTTAAAAACAAAAAGCCATTGTTCTCGGGATAAAATAAGCGGGGCTAACGCCGCTGCGATCCAATGGCTGATTCTTTGTTATGGATGCAGGGCAGGTCTAGGTTGAGCCCCGATGAATACACAAGCAATGTTTATACATATTATTTCCAATTTCTATTATATTAATCATAAAAATAGTATTCCGAATCAGAATGCTTGTCAAGTATGAAAAGATGGAAACTAATGTTTTAATAAAGCGTATATATATAAATTGTTTGGAGGTAATTATGCGAAGCCGCATTTTCTGGGGATCAGTTCTCATAATTCTGGGATTGATGTTTTTATTCTCTTATCAGGCAGGGTTCTCCATGTGGAGATTGGTATGGCCGTTTGCCATCATCGTGATGGGCGGTTGGCTATTACTGCTGCCGTATCTGTATCAGGGAGTAGAAATTCCCCTGGAGGAGTTATCGATCCCTTTGGAAGATACGAAATTCCTTTCGATAAAGATGGAACATGGCGCTGGTTCGATTCAGCTTGCTGGTGTTGAACTCCCCTCCGTCTTGATGAAAGGAAGCTTTGTGGGAGGAGTGCATTCTCATGTTTCCTCATCGGATGGAAAGAAACGTGTTAAGCTGCAAAGTAGTGTAGAATTTTTAAACTTCCTGCCCCATTTTCGAAAAGATCAGCGTCTTCGTTGGGATCTTTCAATAAATCGAACGGTGCCGATGAAAATAAAAATGGAAACCGGAGCAAGCGATAATTACCTGGATCTGCGCGATTCGCAAGTAAAGGAACTGCATCTTGAAACCGGTGCGTCCACCACGGAAATTTATCTCCCTGAAAAAGCTGGCAGTACCAAAGTACACATCGAATCGGGTGCATCAACCATCCAAATTCATGTTCCTGAAGGCGTTGCAGCAAAAATCAAGATTGGTGGTTTGATCGGGAAAACGATCGACACTAAACGATTTAAAAAAGAAGGTGAAGTTTACCAGTCGGACGGATTTGCTGAAGCAGCAAACTGCGCTGAAATTGAAATCGAATCAGGCGTTGGCAGTATTGCGATTGATTAATAGATATTTCTGGAGGTAAAAATGAAAGAACGATTGTATCGTAGCTCTCAAGATAAAATGGTCGGGGGTGTTTGTGGAGGTCTGGGTGAATATTTCCAGATCGATCCTATTTTTGTTCGAATTTTCTTTATCCTTTGGCTGATCGTGGGCGAATGGGGAGTATTTGTCTATTTCCTTTTATGGCTGATCATTCCACCACAACAGTATGAGGGTGGATCTTTCCAGATGAACGACCTGGGTGCACGTTTTCGGCTGATCGGGGATGATTTTCGCGATTTGTTCCAGAATCCATCCCCAAAACTGCTCACTTTCGGCGGAATTGCGCTGATCGGAGTGGGTGCCGTTACTCTGGCGCGTGCGCTTGGTTGGGATTTCAGTAAATACTGGAATTCGACACTGGTTTGGGCAGGACTGTTGATCATCGGTGGAATTTTCGTGCTTGTAAAGACATATTTAAAGAAAAAATAGAAAAGACCTTCCCAACCGATTGAGGGGGGCAACCGGCTGGAAAGGCACTTTCATAATAACATGATACAACTGGCTGTGCAAGCTTTCTAAAAAATATTAAGATTTTCCCGGAACTTTTTTGATTCTAAAAGCGTTTAAGAGTTAAATTTACGGAGGTAAAATGAAAAAACTTTCTTTTCTTGTTGGTTCAGCCGTATTGATGATGATCCTCTTTTCGGCTTGCAGCGGAGTTCAAACACTAAATTCCAATGGAGACTCTGTTCAGAAAAGCATCACGGTAACCGGAACTGGTGTCGTTAAAATAGTACCTGATATTGCTTATATCAATATTGGAGTCACTTCTCAAAATGAAAATGTGACCGATGCCATTTCAGAAAATTCAAGCCAGGCGCAGGCGATCAAAGAGAAGCTTGTTAGTTTGGGTATTGCTGAAGAGGATATTCAAACCTCCAGCTTTAGTGTTTATCCACAATCAAATTATGATTATCAGGGAAATGTAACCGATACAACCTTTGTAGTAAACAACAACGTTTACGTAACCGTTCGTGATCTGAGCAGTATGGGTGAACTGCTGGGTGGAATAACGGAAAGCGGAGCGAATTCTATTTACGGGATCAGTTTTGATGTGCAGGACAAAAGTGATGCTTTGACGCAATCAAGGGCATTGGCTCTGGAATTTGCCAGCCAGCAAGCGGAAGAGATGGCAGAAGCTTCGGGAGTTGAGTTGGGCGATATCCTCACAATCTCTGTGAGTTCCAATGATGTTCCATACATTGTTTCTGATTCTTATGGAATGGGCGGAGGAAGTTATACATCAGCCACAAAGGTCCCGATCTCGGCAGGGAATTATGTGATTTCTTCGAGCGTAACCGTTCAATACGAAATAAAATAAAAAAAAGAGCTGCTTCATTTGAGAAGCAGCTCTTTTTTTATGATATCCAGAAAAAAATGATCACCAAATAGGCAGCTGCTCCACCCAGCAGCCAGGTATCGATCCGGTCCAGAATTCCACCATGCCCCGGGATGATCTTGCCGGAGTCTTTTTGATTGAAGGTTCGCTTTAACAGACTTGCCAGCAGGTCTCCAAGCGGGCTGATTATGCCCAGGATGACACCCAGAATCGCTGCCCGTGCGGGGGTGATATTTGCTGCACCGGGGGTAAAAATGAGAGCGAAAAGCAGCGCGTACAAAACTGTAAAAAGAATACCTCCCACATATCCCTCAATAGATTTATGCGGGCTT
>ENA-ORXD01001961-ORXD01001961.1-sediment-metagenome-genome-assembly--contig:-NODE-1961-length-14989-cov-94.695279_pt1 | contig 14989 bp, 13 predicted proteins | sample MGYA00237862_ERZ511471 | MGnify/ENA metagenome assembly ERZ511471 | reverse complement strand
GGCGTCAGGAAGATCTCGTACGAGGACATCGGCGGCCTCAAGGACGAACTCCAGCGGGTGCGGGAGACGATCGAACTCCCGATGCGCCACCCCGAACTCTTCAGGAAACTCGGGATCGACCCCCCGAAGGGCGTGCTCCTCTACGGCCCGCCGGGAACGGGCAAGACCCTCATCGCCAAGGCGGTCGCCTCGGAGTCAGGGGCGCACTTCATCTCCATCGCCGGGCCCGAGGTGATCTCGAAGTACTACGGCGAGTCTGAACAGCGCCTGCGCGAGGTCTTCGAGGACGCCCGGCAGAACGCCCCGTCGATCATCTTCATCGACGAACTCGACTCGATCGCACCCAAACGCGAGGACGTCACCGGCGAGGTGGAGCGGCGGGTCGTCGCCCAGCTCCTCACGATGATGGACGGCCTCGAAGAGCGGGGGCAGGTCGTCGTGATCGGGGCGACGAACCGGCTCGACGCCATCGACCCCGCCCTCAGGCGGCCCGGCCGTTTCGACCGGGAGATCGAGATCGGCGTGCCCAACGAGCGCGACCGGACCGAGATCTTCAGGATCCACACTCGCGGGATGCCGCTTGCCGACGACGTCGATCTCGGCCATCTCGCCCGCCAAACTCACGGTTTCGTGGGCGCCGACCTTGCGGCCCTGGCGCGTGAAGGGGCGATCCGGGCGCTCCGCCGTTATCTCCCTGATATCGACCTCGACGCCGAGGAGATCCCGCAGGAAGTGCTGGAGCGTATGGAGGTGTATGAGGCCGACTTCCGCGAGTCCCTGCGGGACGTCACGCCGAGCGCCATGCGCGAGGTGCTTCTCGAGGTCTCCCACGTCACCTGGAACGACGTCGGGGGCCTCGAGTCAGAGAAGGAGGAGGTCAGGGAAGCGGTCGAATACCCGCTGACGAGCCGGGCCCGCTTCGAAGATCTCGGGATCAACCCCCCGCGGGGCGTCCTCCTCTACGGCCCGCCGGGAACGGGCAAGACCCTCATCGCCAAGGCGGTCGCCTCCGAATCGGGTGCGAACTTCATCCCGGTCAGGGGGCCGCAGCTCCTCTCGAAATGGGTCGGGGAGTCGGAACGGGCGGTGCGGGAGATCTTCAAGAAGGCGCGTCAGGTGGCGCCGGCGATCATCTTCTTCGACGAACTCGACGCCCTCGCCCCGGCCAGGGGCGGCGGCACCGAGTCGCACGTGATCGAGAGCGTCTTGAACCAGATCCTCACCGAGATGGACGGCCTCACCGAGCGCGGCGACGTCGTGGTGATGGGGGCGACGAACCGGCCCGATATCGTCGACCCGGCCCTCCTGCGGCCCGGCCGCTTCGACCGTCTGGTCTACATCGGCGCACCCGACCGCAAAGGGCGGGCAAAGATCCTGGGGATCCACACCCGCACCATGCCGATCGAGGGGTCGAGCATAAACGAGGCCGTCGACGCCACCGAAGGGCTGGACACCTCTGCGATCGAGGACATCGCCGCCTCCCTCCAGAAAGAGGAGATCCTGACAGCCGAGGCCTTCAGGAAGGCGGCGGAAAAGGTCTCGAAAGGGCAGGGCGAGGTGCTGACCGCGGGCGGGCGGCGGCGGCTGATCGTCGACCTGCTCCACGCCCGCGGCATCCAGCTCGGCGACCCCGCGAGGACGGCGGTCATCGAGGCGATCGCCGGGATCACCGAGGGCTATGTGGGATCAGACCTCGAGGCGCTCTGCAGGGAGGCCGGGATGTTTGCGATGCGGGAGGGCGCTCAGGTCGTCACCAGAAAACACCTCGAAGCGGCGGCGCAGAAGGTCCACCCCACGATGAACGAGCGGCTCGTCGATTACTACCGGCGCGTGAAGGGCTTCTTCAAGGGCGGGCTCCCCGAGGCAGTGCAGCCCCCCGAATACCAGTAACCTTTTTTTCCAGACCGCCGCCATTCCGCGCCGCATATATAGAGCGATGTACATAGTTATCCACCATCGTCTATATCCGTAGATCAGGAGACCAGCAATGCCAAATATCACCACATTTCTCGACGTCAATGCCCGGTACCTCAAAGGCCCGGCTTTCGTCTTCGGACGGGACGGCCGGACCCTCACCTTTCCCGCCCTTCGGGACGCCGCCTGCCGCATCGCCGGCGGCCTCGCCTCGCTCGGCGTGCAGAAGGGCGACCGGGTCTGCATCTACCTCGACACCTCGCCCGAATATCTCCTCTCCTACTTCGCCATCTGGCGTCTCGGCGCCGTGGCCGTCCCGACCAACATCGTCTACCAGCAGGACGAACTGCGGTATGCGATCGACGACTCCGGGGCCGTCGCCGTCATCACCGACGGGAACGGCGCCGAACGCGTCAGGGCGATCAGATCGGGGTGCCGGACGCTTGGGAACGTCTGCGTCGTCGGTGCCGCGGCCGACGGCGAGACCGCATGGGACGATCTCGCAAAGGCCGAACCGATGGAGCGGGCGGCCAACTGCTCCTTCGACGACCTCTGCCAGATCCAGTACACCTCGGGCACCACCGGCAGGCCCAAAGGGGCGATGCTCACCCACGGCAACTGGATATGCGCCCTTGCGACCGAGGCCGAGGTGCTCTCCCTCGTCGAAGGCGACGTCTACCTCGGGATCTACCCGATGGGGCATGTCGGCCTCTCCTGGGGGCTTGCCGCCCTCAAAGCCGGCGGTACCTTCGTCTGCATGGACCGCTTCGAGCCGAAGGAGTATCTCCGTCTCGCCGAGGAGCACGGCGCCACCGTGCTCGCCGCCATGCCGCCGGTGATCCACACCCTCATCCGCGCAAAGCCCGGCACCGAGGAGATGCTCAGGACGGTCAGGTGCGTCATCAGCGGGGGCGGCCCCCTGCTGCCGGTTATCTGGGAGGAATTCGACCGCCGCTTTAAGATCCCGGTCGTCAACGCCTACGGCCTCTCCGAGACGATCGTCGTCGGGTCGGCAAACGTCGTCCTCCCGCGCCACTACGCCCTCCACCAGGGCTACCGCTCGGTCGGGGCGCCGGTGGGCTACGGCGAGGTGAAGATCGTCGCCGAGGACGACCCCGACCGCGAGCTCCAGCCCGGCGAGATCGGCGAGGTCGCCCTCCGCGGCCCCTCGGTGGCGAAGGGCTACTGGGGGATGCCCGACGCCACCGCCGCCGTATTCCGCCCTGACGGCTGGTTCCTGACCGGCGACCTCGGCTACCTGGACGGCGAGAGCGTGCTCTTCATCACCGACCGGAAAAAGGACATGATCATCATGTCGGGCTGGAAGATCTACCCGACCGAGGTGGAGAACGTGATCATCGAGCACCCGAAGATCGCCGACGTCGCCATCTTCGCCCGCCCTGACGAGCACCGGGGCGAGATCCCGGTGGCGGCCGTGGTGATGAACGAGGGGGAGACGATCACAGAGGAGGAACTGATCGCCTACTGCAGGGAGCGCCTTGCCGGCTACAAGGTGCCCCGCGAGGTGGTGGTCGTCGAGCACCTCCCGCGCGTCGGCGGCTGGAAGCTCCTCAGGCGCACCCTCCGCGAGGCGCATGCCGCGGGCACCCGGGACTGAGCGCCCATTCTCCAGAAAAAACCTCTATTTTATCAGCATAATGAAATGCCGACGCTATCATAAAAGAATGGTTGAAATAGTGAGACGGTAAAAATCACATAAAGATTTATTACTGCGGACTGGTATGGATACTGCGGTGGGACGCGTGGACAGAGCAAACCGGCGGACGACTGGACTTGTAGGGCTCGACCTTGCACTCGACGGGGGGTTCCCCAAAGGAACGACGATCATCGCCGCCGGCACGGCCATAAACGGCCTGGACCTCTTCGCCGGGCAGTTCTGGAAAGGGGAGGGCGAGACGTCCGAAGAGGGGTGCTACCTCATGCTCGACGCCGAACCCGGGGAGGGAATGACCGATCTGCGGGGGGTCGACCCCGGGCAGTTCCCGGGCCTCATGCACGGCCAGAAGGTCGTGGTCGACTCCCTCTCCACCGTGATCCTGGCATACGGCATCGAAGAGGCCCTCGGGCTCGTCAGGAAGGCGTCGGCGTTCGCCGCGGAGCATGAAGCAAACGTGCTTTTCCTCCTCTACGCAGGTATCCACGCCCCGGAAGATGAAATCCGGATTTTCAGGGCGGCGGACGGCATCCTCGACCTCAAACAGACGATCGAGGGCTCGGAGGTCGAGCGCAAGATGGGGATCTTCAAGATGAAGGGGCTCGACCTGCCGCGCCAGCTCGTGCCCTACAATATCACCGCCGAAGGGCTCGAACTCTCGACGACCAAACGCGTGGTGTGAGAGCGGACGGCGGACCGGGAATACGACCGGGCGCGGCATCACCCCGCGCAAAACCCCAAAAAAATAGTTTACAGGTCGGCCCGCACAGATGCGGCCGCCTTCACCATATTGGACAACTTTCCGAAGGCGACGTCGCGCGCGAGCATCCGCAGCCCGCAGTCGGGGTCGACGAGCATGTTCTCGGCGCCGAAGATCTCGACCCCTTTTCTGATCCGCTTTTCGATCGTCTCCACGCTCTCGACACCGGGATCGGCCGAAGCGACGCAGCCGTACCCGATCAGCCGCCCTTTCAGGTCCTTTTCAGAGAGCACTTCGAGGTTCTCGGGGTTCTCCGAGAACTCGAAGTCCAGGACCGAGACCTGCGTCTTGAGGATGTCGTCGATCGCCTCGCCGATCGTGCCGCAGACATGCATGCACGATGGGATGCGGAGCACCGAGGCGATCATGTTCACCGCCTGGCGCCCGACCACCAGGTCGGCGGCGCCGGTCGAGAGGATCGGTTCGTCGATCTGGACCATCGCCACGCCGGCCTCTTCGAGCGCCCTGGCCTCGGAGGCGAGGGCCTGCGCAAGGTCCAGGACCAGTTCGTCCCGCCCCCGGTAGAGCGGGGTCTCGATCCGCAATCCATGGGCGAGGGTCGAGGGCCCGGTGACGATCCCTTTCACCTTCGGGTGCCTGGAGAGGGCGTATTTCGTATCGGTGACAGTGAGCGGGCGTTCAGGCGCTTCGACGCGGCCGATCACCTTCTGCGCCCTGATGCCCGGGAGACGGGAGACGAAGGCGGTGATCATGTCGCCGCGCACCTGCCCGTCCGAGATGATGTCGATCCCGGCCTTTATCTGGTCGGCGACGGCGGTCTCGACCGCCCCGTGGAGGGGGTCGAGGAGGCCTTTGAGGCCGCCCGCCTTCACGACCGGATAACTCCCGACGACGGTCGTCGGCAGGAGGCGGGTGATGACGGTCATGGGACGACTCTGTGCCGGTCACGCGGGAAGAGCACGGCTTCCCTGATGTTCTGGAGGCCGAGCATCGTCATGACGAGGCGCTCCATCCCGAGGCCCCAGCCGGCGTGCGGCGGCATGCCGTACGCAAACGGCTGGAGGTAGAACTCGAAACTATCCGGGTTCAGCCCCTTCGCCTCGATCTGCCTGACCAGGAGGTCGTGCTGGTGGACGCGCTGGGCGCCCGAGGAGAGCTCCATCCTCGGGTGCATCATATCGAAGGACTTGCTGATCGAGGGGTCGTTCTCGTACGGCATTGCGTAGTACGGCCTGATCGCACTCGGCCAGTCGACGACGAAGTAATGCTCCCCCATCTCCTCGCCGATCGCCCGCTCCGCCGGGGTGGAGAGGTCGTCGCCGTAGGCGATCGGCTCCTCGATCTTCCGTGCGGCGATCTCGATCGCCTCGGCGTAGGGCAGCCGCGGGAAGGGCGTCTTCGGGACCTCGAACTCGATGCCGAGATCGGCGATGGCGTCGGCGCAACGGTCGGCGACGGCGGCATACTGGAAGGCGACAAGGTCCTCCAGGGTCTTCATCACATCGTTGTGGTCGGCGAACGAGACCTCGATGTCGATCGAGGTCGCCTCGTTCAGGTGCCTGACGGTGTTGTGCTCCTCGGCCCGGAAGATCGGCCCGATCTCGAAGACCTTCTCGAACCCGGCGGCCATCATCATCTGCTTGTAGAGCTGCGGGCTCTGGTTGAGAAACGCCTCCTTCTCGAAGTAGGCGATCGGGAAGAGTTCGGTCCCGCCTTCGGTGGCGGCGGCGACGATCTTCGGGGAGGTGATGTTATAGAAGCCGCGCTGCGTGAAAAACTCGTAGGCGGCGGTGGTGACCGTGCTCCTGACCTTGAAGACCGCCGCCACGCGGGGCTTTCTTACGTCGAGGAACCGGGCGTCGAGACGGGTGTCGAGGTCGGCCGGCACCTTCTCGACCACGTCGAGGGGGAGCGGGCTTGCGCACGGGGCGACGATCTCGAAGGTTTCCGGGGTGAGCTCGCGGCCGCCCGGCGCCTTGTCGATCGCCTTCACGGTCCCGGCGACCCGGACGACCGACTCTCTCGAAACCGCCTTTGCGGCTTCAAGAACCGCAGCCGGGGCCTTCTTCTTGACGATGGTGACCTGGATGATCCCGGTCCGGTCGCGGATCAAAAAGAAGGTGAGACCGCCAAGGTCGCGGACCTCATGGACCCAGCCGGCGACTTCGGCACGCTCGCTATCGGGGGTAACCTCACAGATTGGAATGCGCATGTACTAATCCTGTATCCATTGGATGGGTGGGGTTATGGGTTTTATGTATGGCGGCGGGTCACCTGCCGAAATTCTCCCGGCGCCGCAGGAACTGCCTGACGTTCTCCGAGTCCACCCAGCCGCGGTCGAGGCGGGTGATGATATCGTCGATCAGGTAGGACAACCGCAGGATCTGCCCGGCCGCGGGATCGTCCATCATCGCCGCAAGCCCGACGATCCCCTGCAGCGGGTTTCTGATATGGTCGCCGAGGACGGCGAACTGCTCGATATTTCGCTCCAGCTGCTCGTAGGCCCTGCGTTTCATCTCCTCTACGGCCTTCTGGTCGCTGATGTCCCGGCAGATGAGCATCAGGCAGAGCAGGCGGTCTTTTTCGTCCTTCACCCGGGAGCCCGAAACATAGAGATCGAAGACCGACCCGTCGAGCCTCTGCCCCTGGAGCTCGCCGTGGAGCGACGGCCCGAGGGCAAGCGGCCTCAGGACGGAAAGCGCCCCGTCGGGGTCTGTCAGAAACGCCTGGAATGCGTGGCCGGTCAGCGCCCCGGGAGATGCGCATCCGAAGATCTCGCCGGCGGCGCGGTTGGCATAGATGATCCGTCCCTCCAGATCCAGGATCAGAATCCCGTCGGTCGATGACTCGATAGCGCTCTCCTTGATCCGCAGCTCGCGCTCGGCCTCCTGGCGCTCGGTGATGTCCCGCGCCACGGCGACGGCATAGAGGTTCCCGCTGAACCTGACCAGTTTCAGGGTGATCTCCACCGGGATCGGGTCCCCGGTCGATCTGAGCAGTGAGGTGACCAGCGGCCCGGGCATCTTTTTCTCTCTCGCGCTGCTGTCCATGAAGGCGTAGATGCGGCCGCGATCGGCCGGCACGATCAGGTCGAGGAAATATGCGCCGACAACGGCCGACCTCGTAAAACCCGACTGCTCCCATGCAGACCTGCTGGCATCCACCACCACGCCGGCGACGGCGTCGATCAGGAAAATGGCGTCGTGGCTCTGGTCGAGCAGCGCCCTGAACCGTTCGAGATCGCCCATCCGCTCCTGAAGTTCGGGATAATAACTCTTGTGAACCGACCGCTCGCCAAGCCCGATGATCCGTTCCCTCAACGCCTCGCGGTCAGGGAGTTCAGAACGCCGCTTCATAGATCCTGCCGATATCTTCGAGCGTTATGTCCTTCGGGTTCGTCGCCAGACAGGGGTCGGCGATCGCCCTGGCGGCAAGCGACGGTATGTCTGAGCGCTCGCAGCCGGCGTCGGCGATCGTCCCGGCGATCCCGAGCGAGGACCGAAACGCCCTGATCCTGGAGACGAGCGCCTTTTTCCCGCCGCCCGCAGGCGCCTGCATGATCCGGCCGATCTCGCCGTAGCGATCCGGCGCCGCGGCGTAGTTGAACGCAACCACCGATTCCAGAAGAAGGGCGTTCGCCAGTCCATGGGAGAGATCGAGATACCCGCCGAGGGCGTGCGCCAGGGCGTGGACGGCGCCGAGACTGGCATTGGAGAACGCCAGGCCCGCATGGAGCGAGGCCATCATGGTGGCGAAGCGGGCGTCGATATCGTCCGGGCGTTCCACAGCGCCGGGAAGGGAGCGGACGATGAGGTCGATCGCCTTCCTGGCATGGAGATCGGTCACCGGGGAACTGGCATTGGAGACATAGGCCTCGATCGCATGGCTGAGCACGTCCATGCCGCAGTTCACCGTCACCTCAGGGGGGAGGGTGGTCAGGGGCAGAGGGTCGAGGAGAGAGATGTCCGGGACCAGCGCCTTGCTGATGATGGCGATCTTGCGTTTCTGCACCTCGTCGTTGATGATCGCAAACTGCGAGACGTCGGCGGCGCTTCCTGCCGTCGTCGGGATGCAGATGAGCGGAGGACCGGGCATCCTGACCTCATCGACGCCCTCGAACGAGAGGATGTTCTGGTTGTTGGAAGAGACGATCCCGATCCCTTTTGCGCAGTCCATCGGGCTCCCGCCGCCGACGGCGACGATGCCGCCGCACTCTTCGGCCTCGTAGATCTCCGCCCCCCGCATCACCTCTGCAGAGCGCGGGTTCTCGGATACGCCGGAGAAGGGGGCCCAGGAGATCCCGGCGTCGTCCAGCGACCTGCAGATATCATCGAACCAGGGGCAGGAGGCGACGCCCGGGTCGCTCACGAGAAGGACGCGGTGCACCCCGAAGTTCCGGGCATACCGTCCGGCGAGGCGCGACGCCCCCGCACCGAAGACGAACTCGGGCGCGACAAATTTCCTGAGCGAGTGGTCCGATTCCCCCAACATCGTGGCACCTCGATATAAAAAGTCAGAAGAATGATCGACGCCAGAAAAGATATAGTTAGTCTTATCGTTCTCAGGGTGGCGGAGAGGTGAAGGTGGCGCCCGCCGGCACCGCTCCGGAATGCCTTAATACCGGCGGTCGATTAACCTGATGGGTATGCACACGAAGAGCCTCATCGTCTGTCTCCTGATCATGGCCGCAGCCGTCCTCGTCTGCGGATGCACGGACGAGAGCGCCTCTGCCGGCGAAAATCCGGCACCCACGCTTCCCGAACCGACAGAGGCCGCCGTCGGACAGCCGGTGCCGACGCCGCCGGGAGCATGGGACGGGAGCGAACCAAAAGAGATCGGGTTCGTCGACCCGGCCACCTATCACCTGCCCACCCCCGAGCCCACCGTCACCTTCACGCGGCCCCCCGACGATCTCCACGTAGCATACGGCCAGGACGGGACAGCCAGCGAAGCCGGGCTTTCCATGAACGTATGGGGCTCTTATTTTGAGATCGCCTCCACGCACAGCGGGTCGGTGATGGCCTCCGAGGTCTTCCACATCCCCTTCCCGTACTGGGCGATCAACTATACGGCCACCGCCTACAACAGCGAGTACTCGGGGTTCTCGGTGGAGATCAGGGATGCGAACGACCCGAACCGGGACGTCGGCGGGATCGAATTATCAGGCCCGGACTTCATCAATAACGACTCCGAGACCAACTTCACCGCTTCAGGCGCCCTCCTCTTCAGGGAGGGGTTCAGGGACTATTACATGGTCATCCACCCGACCGGACTCAAGTCCTTCTCGGTCAGGGTCTTCGGGCCGGCGAAATATCTGGTCTGATCCCTCTTTTTTACCCGCCGGCGGCGATGCGCCGGTAGTCTCCAATCGCCTGCAGGTAGGCCTGCCATTCCCCGTCGGCGCGGTCGATAGAGGCCTGCGCCCCGTCGTAATCGTCCCTGAAATAGGCGTCGGCGGCGGCGCCCCACAACGCAAACGCCCGGTTCAGGTGGTCGAGAGCGTCGAGATAGGCGCCCTGCGCCCCGGCGACGGAGAGGGGAGCGTCCACCCCGGCGACCTCTGCACGGTGCACCGCCGTCAGCACCACGCCCCGGTCGGAGAGCGCCCGGAGCCCGAGCATATAGGCGTCGCACTCGCCCGGCGAGGGGCGGTCGGGCAGGGAGGTGAGGAGGGCGGAGATGTCGGCGTTCAGGGGGAGGAGGACCTCCTGGGATCCGGCGATCGCATCGTTCAACGAAGTGATCCGCGCCGTCCGGTCCATCTCCTTGTACAGGCTCCACCCGGCGAATATGAGCAGGGCAACGAGGAGGAGGATCCCGATCCCGATCAGGACCTCGCGCGGGAGTTTGACCTTCGCGGGCAGGGCGATCTTCATTCCCCTGCCTCCAGGGAGAGGGTGGGCGCCGGGTAGATCGTATGGTACTGCGGCCTGACGACGTAGCGGAGGGGGATGATCTCGGGCTTCTCCTTCTGGACACTGGCAAGAGAGGTTCCCGAAGTCCTGCCGATCGACCACGGCCGCCCCCAGCGCTCGGGGCTCACGGTGGCGGTGGCGTTATCGGATTCATCTTCGACGATCCTGACGATCTGGAGGTAGTTCGTCGTCTCGACGTAATAGTAGCGTTTTCCCTCGTATTCATAGTATTTCGGGGGATAATCGGCGTAAAACGGCGAGAATTTCGCCATCTCGATCCCGAGGGCCATGTGGTCGGAGTAGCGGAGGAGGACGACGTCGTAGCCCATCAGGTCGAGCATCGCCGCGGCCAGGATCGAGGTGTCCTCGCAGTCGCCCTTCCCGTCGACCAGGGTCTCCACCGGGTACTTCGGATAATCGGCACCGCTGCGATAGGCAGGGGGAAACGCCCCCTCACGATAACTCATCGTGCTGTTGTCATAGGCGTACGGGATCTGCTGGACAAAGAAGATCACGTCCATCACGCGGTAATAGGCGGTGTCCGGGGAGTTGAAGCGGTCCGGGGCGACGGCCTCGACGAGGGCCTCCAGGTACGGCCGGTCGGCGTCGGAGAGGGCGTAGCGCCCCCACGCCGAGGCGTACGGGATCCTGGGCATATCGCGATAGAAGGCGAAGAGGTCTTTCGGGACGGAGAAGGTCCAGGTGCGCACGCCGCCGTCGATGCCGGTCCAGCGGTAGGCCGGCTCGATCATCTCCGCCTTCTCCGAGAAGGCCGGCGGCGTCGGCGCCGTCCGCGTCTGCCAGGGGGAGAGGGCGGGCAGCGTGCCGGCGCCGTCGCCCGAACCTCCGGTAAGGGCCGGTTTTACGACAATGGCAAGAAAAAAAACAATTGCAATCGCTGCACCAATCGAGATGAGGTCCTGCCGCTCCATGAGGTCTCCGGGCCGGATCCACGAACGGATCCTGTCGTACAAAGTACTGCTCGGGTGTGCCTGATAACCATGCCGATAGGTGCCGGCGCACAACGGCGACGGCGGCGAGGGGCAGCGGCATCAGAAGACAGGGGCGAGGCGCCGGGAACACAACCGGGAAAAAGAGCATAATCTTTGGGGACCGACCATGAGTGTATGAAGAGAGCACTAGGCGACAACCTGAACGCGGAGGCGGCCTGATGGCCGTTGAGACAGGCTGCACCTGCGGGTGCGGCGGCGAGGGCGAGGGCGAGGGGAAGAAGCGGATCATATTCCCGTGTGCGGGCGCCTCGAACGTCGGGCAGCTCACCAATATCGCCGCCCTCGAACTCGAAGACGAAGGCTACGGGACGTTTGCCTGCACCGTAAAACTCGCCGCCGGCGCTGCGGAGATAAAAGAGCAGTGCAGAGAGGCGGACGAGATCGTCGTCCTGGACGGGTGCTCGAACCGGTGCGCCGCAACGGTCGCGGCGGCACAGGGGATCGAGCCCGACCAGGCGGTCGTCGTCAGCGAACTCGGGATCGAAACCTCACACAATTTCGAGATCTCGGACGAGGAGATCGAGATCGTGCTCGGCGCCGTCTGGGAGGGGCAGGGCAGAGGAGAGAAGAGGGCGCCTCACGATCACGCCGGGGACTGCACCTGCGGGTGCGGCAGGAAATAAGCCCGGGATCTGAGAGAGAGGCGCCTCTCAGTCCGCCTCTATTCTGCAGAGCTCCCCGCATCCAGGGCAGGGTTCTGTTTCGAACTCCAGGGTGCTGTACTTTACGTCGAAGGCGAGAAGCCGGCGCCTGATCTCCTGTTTGATCGCCCCGGTCGCCGCGCAGTCTGATACACAGGTCACGACGTGGGCGTCCAGGATGTTGATATGGGAGCAGAGGCTCCAGAGGTGGACGTTATGGACGTTTTTCACGCCGTCCACGCCTTCGATCGCCCTGACCACCTCGTCGAAGTCCAGGCCGGAGGGCGTGTACTGGAGGAGGACGGCCACCGTCTCGCGCAGGAGGGGATAGGACGAGGCGAGGATGACGACGGCGATCGCACCCGAGAGGAGGGGATCGACGAAGGTCTGGCCGGTGAGGGCGATCCAGAGGGCGGCGGCGATCACCGCCACCGAGGAGAGCGTGTCGCCGAGGACATGGAGAAAGGCGCTGCGCACGTTGAGGTCGTCGCGCCCATGGAGGATATACGCGACGGCGATGTTGGCGGCGAGACCGACCGCCCCGACCGCCCCCATCACCGTCCCGCCGACGGCGACCGGGGTGGAGAGGCGCTGCGCCGCCTCCCAGAGGATCGCCCCGGCAAGGACGATCAGGAGGAGGCCGTTGACGAAGGCGACGAGCACCTCGACGCGGTGGTAGCCGAAGGTCCTGGTCTTCGTGGGCAGGCGCTCGGCGATGATCACCGCACCGAGGGAGAGGAGGAGGGCGAGGACGTCCCTGAGCATGTGCCCGGCATCGGAGAGGAGAGCAAGGGAGCCGGAAACGTATCCCCCGGCCACCTCGAGGAGCATCACCACACCCGTCAGCGCCACCGCCGCCGTCAGGGCGGCCCGGTCGCCGGTCCTGTGACCTGCCATAAACGGCATTTCGGCCCCTGAGCGTATGAACCTGACCCCATCGGCAGGGTTAAGATGCGGCGCGGCCCACGGTTTCCCATGGACCTCACCGTCCTCTGCGATAACGTGACCATCACCGACCGGTATTTTCTTGGAGAGCCCGGAATATCCATCCATATCAGGGACGGGGAGACGACGGTCCTCTTCGACCTCGGCTACTCAGACGTCTTCCTGCGAAACGCCATGGCGATGGGGATCGACCTCCTCAGGACCGACGTCGTCGCCTTCTCCCACGCCCACCTCGACCACACCTGGGGCCTTATGCCCCTGCTCGCCCACCGGGCCCGTGCCGTCATCGAGGGGCAGGAGCAGATCCGCCCGACCTTCCTCGCCCACCCGGCGATCTTCAGGAGCGTTGCCGGCGGCGGCGTCCCTGAGATCGGGATGCCGGTGGACAGGGAGACCCTGGCGAGACAGGGCGAGGTGCTCCTCTCCCGCGAGCCCGTCTGGATCACCGACGACCTGGTCTTCCTGGGCGAGATCCCGCGGCGCTTCCCCTTCGAGGGGCAGGGGGCCTGCGGGGAGTGCAACGGCGCACCTGACACCGTGCCCGACGATACCGCCCTCGCCTACTGCTCAAAAGACGGTCTGGTCGTGATCACCGGGTGCGCCCACGCCGGCATCTGCTCGACGATCGCCCGTGCAAAAGAGGTCTGCGGCGAGAGCAGGATCGCCTGCGTCATCGGCGGGTTCCACCTCCTCACCGCCGCAAAGGAACAGATAGATGCGACCTGCCGCTACTTCGCCGGCCTCGACGCCGGGGCCGTCCACCCCTGCCACTGCACCGGCTTTGCCGCCACGATCGCCCTTGCCGGGGCGGCAAGGGTCCGCGAGACCGGTGTCGGGCTCAGGCTCTCTTTTGCCGGGCGCTCCTGACGATCGCCATCAGCTCCCATCCGAGGGCCTCGGCCCTCTTCTCGTTCGACATCAGGGTGTCGAGGCGGAGGCTGCCCGGCACCTCGCAGGTGTCCCGCACGTCCTGGACAAAGACGTCCACGAAGTCCTTGTAGAGCGCATGGGTCCCGGCGGACGAGGGCTCCATCCCCCACGCCTCCATCAGGGCGGCCGCCGGGCCCGAGACGGGCTTGTCGCCGATGAACGGCGAGATCGCGATGACGAATTTCTCCTGCAACGCCTCCCGCACGCCCCTGCACTCCAGGATCGGGGAGATGCTCGTCACCGGGTTGGACGGGCCAAGTATAACGGCGTCCGCCTCCCGGATCGCCGCGAGCACCTCGGGAGTCGCCTGCGGGTTCGCCTGCCCCATCCTGACGACGCCGCCGATGTCCACCTCGCCCCGGTGGCCGACCCAGTACTCCTGGAAGTGCATCGGTCCGCTGTCGGTCTCCACGTAGGTCGTCACCTCGGCGTCGGTCATCGGGAGCACCTGCGCCTCTACGCCCAGGGTTTTCGCGATCCCCGCCGTCGCCTCCGTGAGGGTGGCACCGTTCCAGAGGAGGTGCGCCCGCGCGATGTGGACGGCCCGGTCCTTGTCCCCGACGGCGATGAACTCGCCCTCGCCGAACTGTTCGAGGAAGCGGTGGGTCGCAAAGGTGTCGCCCCGAATCCCCCACCAGGTCTCGGTGTTGAGCAGGCCCGCGAAGAGATAGAGCACCGTGTCGATGTCAGGGGACATGTGGTTGCCCGAGATCCACATGTCCTCGGCCGTATTGACGACGACGGCGATCTCGTTGTCGTTTACGAGGTTGCGCATCCCCCGCAGGAGCTTGGGTGTGCCGGTCCCGCCCGAAAGGAAAGTAAGCATAAGAGAATAGTTTAATTGCGCATACATGAAGAATTTTAACTGAAAGCCCGATGAAAATCATCAAGGACCCGGTGCACGGCGACGTGGAAGTGGGAGAGGCGGCGCTCGTCCTCCTGGACTCCCCGCCCCTCCAGCGCCTCCGCCACGTCAGGCAGCTCGGGTTCGCCCATCTCGTCTATCCGGGCGCAAACCATACCAGATTCGAGCACTGCCTCGGGACGATGCACCTCGCCTCCCTTCTCTGCCGCCACCTCGGCCTCGACCGCCGCGACGCCGATCTGGTCACCGTGGCCGCCCTCCTCCACGACATCGGCCACGGCCCCTTCTCCCACGTCTCAGAGGCCTTCATGGTCGAGATGCTGGGGAAGGGGCACCAGGAGGTCGAGGGGCTCCTCCACGAGGAGCGGAC
>ENA-ORXD01001959-ORXD01001959.1-sediment-metagenome-genome-assembly--contig:-NODE-1959-length-15002-cov-19.276985_pt1 | contig 15002 bp, 8 predicted proteins | sample MGYA00237862_ERZ511471 | MGnify/ENA metagenome assembly ERZ511471 | reverse complement strand
ACCAGCTCGCGCATGGTGTCGGCCAGCAGCAGCGCCTCCAGCTCTTCCTCGCTCTTGTCGTTGCCGTAGCGGTAGTGTGGGTTGCTGGTCAGGGTGATTTCATTGTGCGGCACCTCCGGCGTCAACTCATCTTGCAGGCCGTACGCCTCGATGAAGATGCGGTTGTTCTCTTCCTCCAGCCGCTGCATCTCCAGCGTCACCTCCTGCAAATGAGCGTGGAGTTTCTGGTAGGTCGCCTTCAGGGTTGGCTGGCGGTAGTCGGGATTCAGTAGTGGGAGGATGGTGAAGTCCCAAGAGGTTTCATAAGAATTCCAGTCATTCTGGGATAGTTCAATTGTACGCAGGAGCTTACTGCTTTCAAGGCGAGACAACTTGTCGAGATCCCATGGAAGCGCTGATATATTCTCAACCTGGAAGCTCATTGTCGGGTTGACGACATTTAGAAGATAACCACCAGCCTTAGAGCAGAGTAAGGCGACCAGTTTTTTCTCATCTCCTATTTTTCTTGGAAACGCTCCTGAGCCATGAACATCCCATAGAAAGCCGTCCGGATAGTACCTAGCTGCGGGAGACCCGGTGTTCAAATAGCTCCATGAAGCATACGGGCGAAAATATAAATGTGAGTTGGTTGACCTGTTGCGAGTGAAGCCTTCTCCCCTAGACCTCCAGTCAACAACTAGATCGTGATTGCCATACCATTTTCGAGCTTCTCCGCCTTTGTTGTATGGAACCCAGTAATTTTTGTCTTGAGAGAAAATACTGAAATACCTAGAAGAAATTTCATACCAGAATCTTACGTATTTAGCATTATCTCCAGTTATCATTCCTTGTATAAGCTCAAACGAGTTATCAACTCTTTTAGCCCATGAAAAGCTTGCCATTGCTTTATCGGAAACCCAGTAAGCAATCGGACTGCCGGGTATCTTCTTGAAATCTGCGGCGGAGGATCGGAAGAGCCAACCGCAGTCAGGATCCCTAACCGCTTCTCGGATGGCATCATTTTTCTCAATTTCGGAATTACCAGAAACCAACCTTAGATAGCTGCCTTTGAAATCCAACCGGTTTGCGTTCTCTAAAACAAATGCTGTGGTTGAAACCACTTCACCGCCGATACTGTCGAAAGCCCTTGCGCCTAGGTGAGCCATTGATAGCAGTGTGTTCTGTCCCAGAAGACGCGTACGCAATGCCTCGAAGGATGACAGGAACATCCAACTTTGCATGGTTATCATTGCAACTACACCGTGCATCTGAGCAAGGTCCAGGTTACGCTCGATGAACATGGCAAATAGATCTGACTTGCTGTTTGGGAAATTGTCTTTTGCCCACGCAGCCAGCCGCCCATTCATCCCTTTGCCTCCCATATACGGCGGATTGGCAATCACCACATGGTATTTCGGGCTCAGGTAATCGGCCTGCCGCAGGGCTTGCAGAACCTTCTGATGGGTCATGCTGATAAACAACTGCCCGGAGACGTTCTTCGACTCCAGTACCCTGAGCATGCCGTCCACATCGGTGACATCCGGGCGGATCAGGGAGCCGAAGTTGTCGGCCTCTTCGAACTGGCGCAGGGTGGTTTGCAGCGGCGCGGTGAACAGATCGCGCCCGACAAAATCCATGTAATCCTTCAACTCATTGCCGTCGAAGTGGACGTTCTCCAGCACACAGATGTTCGGCTTGACGCCCTTGTTGAAGAAGCGGCGCTGTTTGGCGCGGGCCTTCATGGTCAGCGCAAACGCCGCCAGTTCCCCGGCGCGTTCGTCGATCTCGATACCATAGAGGTTGTTCGTGAGGATCTTCTCCGGAATCTCGGCGGGCTCGTAGCCTTCCTCCTCGTAGATGGCGTAGAGCAGGTCAAAGGCATAGGTGAGCATGTGGCCGGAGCCGCAGGCCGGGTCGCAGATCTTGATCTCTTCCGGGGTTTGAACCACTAAAAAATCATTTGAACCGCGAAAGGCGCTAACATCGCGAAATTTGTTTTCTTTATCTTCTTTCGCGTCGTTCGCGTTTTTCGCGGTTAAATCTTCTTGTGGTTCAATGTAGTACTCCATGCGTTCTTTGAGCCTGGAGTTGGGACGGTTGAGCAGCCACAGGCGGCCGAGGGAGTTTTCCACCAGGTAGCGCACGATCCAATGTGGAGTGAAGAGCTGGGTGGCGGCAGGAATGTTCTCGGGCGTGATCTTCTTGTTCTTCTTCAGGCCGTCGAACACCTCGTCCTTCTTCTCGGAGATGTAGAACTGGTAGAGCCAGCCAATCACCTCGACATCTTCGCAGGCATCCGGGGTCATCGCCTCGCGGGTGTAGGCGAGGATAGAGTTGCCCGAGAGCAGGTCGTCGGGCATCAGCAGTTCGGTATAGTCGTCGATGCGCTGGAACAGGAACGGCATCGCCTTGTTCCAGAAGTTGCAGGCCGCCACCACCAGCAGGCGGTAGGCTTCACCCTGCGGGTCGCGGCTGGGGGCTTTGCCGTCGAGCAGGGCGAAGATCTGCTGCCGGACCTTGTCATGGACCATCTCTTCATCGATGTGGCCCATCTTGGCCTCGGCCAGAATCTCAGGCTGGAACTGTCCGGGGTCAGCCGGAGAGACCACATGCACCCGGTTATAGCGGTTCACGTCCATGAAGCGCAGGGCGCAGAAGCGGTTGAACCAAATATAGGCCACCCGCTCAATGACCTGTTCCTTGCCGTAGTTCTTGATGGCCTCTTCGAGTTTCTTGATGGCCTCGGTGCTTTCCCGGCGGGCGGCGCTGTTTTCAGCCAGCACCAGTTTCAGCTTGGCGGAGACCTGCTCCAGCAGGCTGCGCCGGGCGAACTGGGCGAATTTTTTTAGTTTTGCGGTTTCCATCTAAGAATCCTTTGAACCACGAATGGACACGAATCCACATGAATAATGATATGAGCCAGCTAAGCACGGTCTTATGCACGAGTGCATAGCGATTGCACAGGCATTTATACGCTGGCGCATAAGAGGGCGCATATATTTGCGCCTGTCGCATATATTAACGCTTACGCTCATAAATCGCCCCCTTCCGGTCGCCAATTTGAACGATTTTTTCACTCCTCTTGAGGCGCGAGAGCAACTTATAGGCCTGATCCTGAGAGAGATGACACAAGTCCATGACATCCGCACGTTTGATGCTTCCGTGCTTATCGATGTAGTTGAGTACCATCTGCTCCTGCTGAATGGGTGCAAACCCGGCCTGGCGAATGTATTCCGATTTCTTTCCCGCCTTCTGGTACATATTCGCGCTGAGTGTATAGGTACGGCCTCTGCCTGTTCCGTGAGGTTCCAGAAAGCCGGATTCGACCAGTTTTTCCAAAGTCGCCCGCACATTGGCCTCCGGCTTCTGGACGGATGGCGTTAGGTCGGCGGTGGTCAAGCGTCGCTCTTCGCGGAGACGGGAAAGGATGATCAGGGAGTCAATGGGCATATTTCCCAGCTTGTCCTCCTGTTCGACGACCATCTTGAGAAAATCGAGATCGGCGGCTGCATTGGCCATTTGCACGGAAACCGTGAACTCATTGGACATGAAGTAATCCGGTGCGGGTCGTCCGTAGCGGAGCATGCCTTCATAAATGCGGTCAATCCCGCGACCAGTGCGCTCGGCCAGTCCGATCCGCTTGATCACGTCAGCAAGCAGGGGGTTACGGGAACGGGGGTCGGCGACGAGCAGATTGTCTAATGTAACGCCTTCTACAAATCCACCGGGATTGCTGATGGAGAGGCCATCGCTTGCAATCTTGACATGCACAGCACCTAAACGGCTGAAATCACGGTGCACCAGGGCGTTGACAAAGGCTTCTCGGAAGGCGCGGCGATCGTAGTTGGGAACCGGCACTCGAAACAGGCCAACTTGAATCTCCTCTTCCTCGACGCGAGCCTTAAAGAGCAATTCGACTTCCTCGAAGGTTTCCAACAGGGGCTTGCGATAAAATTCATTCACCTTGACGTCTGTGCCTTGCAACACCTGAAAGGCGACTTCGTAGGCGGGCAGATGTTGTCGCAACAGATTTTCTGTCCCCAATAACAGCAATCCGGCGACGGTTGGCCGCCTGATGCCGTCCACCTCTCGACACAGGCCCAAGGCACCATCCAGTTCGTCATCTGCCAGCGTCAGCAGAGATTGTTCTCCTCCGTATTTCTTGATGGCATTGCGAATACGAAGCCGTTGCAACGGATCGAACTGGCTGGCGTCCACTTCCTCAAGCACCATGGCTGAGGGATCGACCAGCCCCATTGAAGATTGACGTTGAATAAACTCATGCGGGTAGAATGGCACCGATTCCGGTGTGCCATCCAGTTTGAGGCGTCTTCTTACCAGCAAGCCATCGGAGGTTGAAACCAATTGCCGTGATTTGGGCACGGAGATACGGGCGATGAATTTGCCCTGCAACTCACACCGCTCGATGCGAACCGATATGGCGGGATTGGTCTTGTTGGCGATCAGCGAAGGAATGCCCGACACGTTCAGATGGTTGGCATGCAAGCCGGTCACCGTGCTATCATCCTCCACGCCAAGCAACAGGTTGCCGCCTTCGGTATTGGCTAATGAAACGACCGTAGCCACCAAATCGCGGTCCGGCAGGCATTTCAGATCGCTCTTGAACTCCAGCATCAGGCTCTCGCCCTGCTGAATCAGCTTCTCAATTTGGTGTTCATTCGTGTCCATTCGTGGTCCCTAAATCTGAATTCTCTTTCCCTTGTGGATTTCGTCCAGCAGCGCCTTGCGCATGGATTCCAGGTAGCGTTCCACGTCGGTCTCGTCGGCCAGCCAGGCTTTGTCGAAAGAGACCTTCACCGAGCGGCTGGGCACGTACTCGATGCGCGGTTCCGGTTTGGTCGGTGGCGTGGGCTTCGTACCTTCATACGGCGTGGCGGTTTTACCGGGTTGCGGCGCAGGCTCGGGTGCTGGTGCCGGTTGCGCCCAGGATGTCATCTGCGAAAGCAGGCGCTGGTAGTCGCTTTCCTCAAACCGGCGCAGGGTGTCGCGGATGACGGCAATCAGTTTCTGGCGCTCAATGGCCGCGTTGAATTCGTTGAACGGACGGGTGATCTGTTCCTGCTGATCGCCGTTCAGTGCGCCGAATTCAGCCATGCCGCAGAGGCGGCCTTTAAGAGCGGCGACCGTCTCCTTGGCCTTGGCAATCTCGGCCTCGATCTGGGCCGTGACCTTCTCCTGCAGGGTTTCGACTTGCGTCTTCACCTGCTGCATGCGGTTGCCCTTGAAACATTCCGGATCGGTCAAGCTGGCAACCACCTGAGCGGTTTCGTCGCCATCGATGTAGGCGAAGTTGGGCTCCTGAGTTTGAACGAACTTGCGGGCGTTATCGAAGATGCCTTTCTGCGGCCCGCTCATGAACTTGCGGACAGGATCGATCACGCTTTCCTTCATATCGAGCAGCGCGTCTTCCTGACGGGTGAGTTCGGTCAGATACCAGGTATAGGGCTTGCCGGTCAGCTCCCCCAGCTTCTCAAGCACCGGTGTCAGCGCATTCAAAAACGGATATTGGGACGCCTGGGCCGCCAGCGGGGTGAGCTGATGCATGAGATCCTGAAGCGCGTTGCCGGTTTCCTTACCGAGCGCTTTTGCCTCATTGGAACGTGGTTGCGAGTCAAAAAAATCTTCAAAAAACTCTTTAAGATTTCTGACCTGTGAAGCTGTAAAATCAGCCTGTGGTTCAAGTACGACATTACCATGGCCATGTGTATTTCGAAGAGCACGTTCCAGCTCATCATTTTCGAGAATGTTTCCATCGGTTCTAACTTCTATTTTCCCACGCGCACAGAGGTTAGCAACTGTACAGAGAATAGCCGGGTAATTCCATCCATACGGTTTGCGCTCGAATTTTTCGAGCAGGGTCTTCAAGGTGGATCGTACCCCGCCGCGGCTGTTGCTCTGGATGACAGCGAGGATTTCCTGCTCGGACTCCCGGAGAGAAGTAACATCCATCCCTTCTAAAGTCCCTTGGCGGTCGTTTAAGATATTTTTTATCTGGTCTTCTTTATAGGTCAGGCCCCGGAGCATTTGCAAATTAGGGTAGGTCCGCGAAATGAGTTCATAAAAACCACGGGTTACCCTGCTTTGTGGGTCTTCTCCGCTAATTTCTATCTCAGCCCCTGCTACAAAAAGTTTGGCTTTACCGAGAAGGCTGTGGACAAGTTTCTGAAGCTCGGCATAGCGCTCCTGGTTTTGAGACCCTTTACCATCTAAAATTCGCCTGACCGCATCTTGCTGGGTTGTTGTGATGTTCTGGCGGATATATTTTTCGGTGCGTTTATACATCAAGATGTCACGGACAAGACGGTCATCCGCAGGCATCGCAACGAGCAACTCATTTCTGCCGAAAGAATACATCATAAGCCCGGACTGATTGCCGGCAAGCTCATGAAATGGGCTGATGACATGGATTGTCAGCTCATATTCTCTTCCGTGCAGACGATCATCAAGTTTACGGGAATAAGGATAATCCTGACCGTTCTCGTCATACCGGATTTTTCGGTTCTTTATGACATGGTCGAAGATGATCTTTTCTAGCTCTGCGGCAACATCTGCGGTTTCAACCTCGGTGTTCTTGATTTCTTGCTCGACATCCTTTTCTTCATCGGTAAGAAATTCATAGAATTCGCCATTGCGCTGAATATATGTCTGTTGCTCCAGAAGGTTGAGGGCTTCTTCCACCCTGATGCGCAATTTGGGGAGATCCTGACCAAATCCTTCAAGCATGAGAATGCAAAGATTACGAAGTGTTGCTTTGAATTCTTTGACATACTTTACGAGAAAAAGAGCCTTGAGCAATTTGATTGCAAATTTATCAGTCAATTGACGTTCAGAAGCAAGGATGGCTTTTTGCGTCTGGGCCTTCAATGCAGTCTGGATGCCCTCGAACATCAAATCAAAGGTGGCTAATTGTCCTAATTCGTAGTCACTGATTTGAATGGCTACTTGCTGGAACACGCCCAGCATTGAACGTTCGCCGACAGAACTATGCTTGCCTTCGAAGGCGTTATGCCGGGAAAGGTTTTCAATTGCCGACTGAAACAGTTCAAATTGATAGGGGACAAATGGATAACAGCGAATGAATTCGTCCCGATCTCGGTAGACCTTGTACTCACGGGAACCGTCGGTAAAATTAAACAGAGTGCCGAAGTTGTTTTCTTCTCGATGGTAGAGGTCTGAAACCAGCTCAGCCCCATCATCAGTTTTAGCAAGCAGTCTTTTCTGGATTACTTCTGCCACGTTTGTGCTGGTCAGAAGCATTTTATTGGCAAAGCGTGCCATGATTTTTGAAAAATCATTGCTCTGCTGACGATTCATCTCCCCCAATAGGGTGGACATATCGTTTTGCGAGGTTACAACCACCCAGGCCCGCCCCCGGCATTTGGTGGCGAGGCTTTCCCCAATGGTTTGCAGGTTTGTCATCAGTTTTACATTGTCAGCAATAAATTGTCCGACCTCATCCACAAAGAAATTCAGCCGAAATTCAGGGGATTGTTTATCCACATATGCTTTTACCTGTTCAGCAAAGTCTTCGATTGAAACCTTGTATTGGGTCCGGTATTTATCAAGGATGCCTATTGCCTGGTCTTCATTGCCACCTGTGACCTGAGCATAGGCTCTGGCAATGTTCTTGGATTCCAACAAAGCCTGCTCGCGGCCTTTCTGCCAGGATTGCTTCGACAGGGACTTGTAGGCGGTTTTGAACTGATCATACAGTCCACGACTGTCAAGGTCGCGTTCAAACTGGGCGATATGTCCCTGCTTACCGTAGTAACCGCACATTTCGTCAAAGACCTTGACGAATACGGCAAGAAGGGCGTCAATCTGTGTCTTGCTGATGACATCAGCTTTTTGATCAATATTAAAAAGAATGCTTTTCGAGGGAAGAGTAACGGCCCGCTTAAGGTCACCGCGCAGGATTTCGTTGTCGCCACATTTGGGCAAGAAGAGGTCAAGAGCGGGAATATCATCTATCTTGCGGTTCTCCAAAAGCAATGCGAGTATTTTCAAAAGGTGAGACTTGCCAGAGCCGAAGAAACCTGAAATCCAGACGCCATTGGCCCCTTCATAGTTGTTATAGGCATCCAGAAACAATTCGAGCCGTTTTGCTACCTCATTTGTGAGGACATACTCCTCAATCTCAAGTCGCAAGCTGGCTTCATCATCCGCTTTGATGACTCCTTCAATCGATCGGTCAACAGGCTTTTTAAAAATGGTTTTAAGAGTCATTGCTGTTCCCTCATTTACGCTTCGCAGTGAAATATATTGAAAGCCCGGTAATATTTGTCATCATGCAGTTTCCCGAAAAGGTCGAGAGATGCGCCTGCCTCTAGGGAATGGGTATAGGCACCTGGAAAAAACATTACTGTCGGATGTTTCTTGGCGGTACTTTGCAGATTGTTCAGTATGTTATGAGAACGAATATAGGGAAAGACTTCTCCGACCCCAGAAAGAAACAAAACATCAAAATCATCGTTTGCCAGTTTTGAGGCGATGGCCGGGACCAAGTGGGCCTCAGGGTCTAACACGCCCTGTAGCAATTCTTTGAGTTGATCCTTGGAGACGGATTCTTCCATTTCAAGAATTTGCTCCCATATGTCCCGACTTTTAAGAATCTCTATGGAGAGATCGTAAAGGTTGATTTCCATAACCCGTACGCCAGCCTGTTCAAGGCGATTAATGAGCTGCTTACGAATTTTTTCCACCTTTTCTGCGACCGTTGCCGCGAACGGACAAATGAAAAATGGTACTTCATTGCCGAGACCATTCATCTGAAGAAAACGATCTCCGGAGATGACGGTAAGAAGATGATCAAAACAGTCTTGAATATTATTTTTATCGATCCCTGAAATCATTGCGAAGGTGCCCCTAAATCAGATTCAAATGCCGGAAAAATGAAAATTTCCTTGTTATCACCGCGCTGAATTGTATCCAGGAGTCGGGGTGTCAGCATGGCTCCAATAATTGTATTGTTCTTCGTCAAAAGGTCTGCTTCCCGGAGCATTTTAAAGAAAACTTGGCGAAGTTTCTTGCGCGTGGTCGGCCTGATAAGTTCAATTTCATCATGCCACTCTGATTTTTTATTGAAGAAAAAATCAAAATCTTCGTATTGAAGGTTTAGATTGAGGGTAATATATTTTTCTCTGATAACTTCTTTGGCAAAGTCAGCTATGAATTTGTACTGTCTGCATACCGCCATCCATAACAGATAGCCCTGCTCTTGAGCCGACCCTTCCACAAGAAGGTTTAGTTCATCCACGGAAAGTGTTTTTAATCTTGAGCATATTTCTCTGACGATTCGCTTTGATGAAGTTATCGTCCGAGTTTGCAACACATTTTCTGTAAGGACCTTATCCCGGACAATATTCCAGTTGTTGAGTTGCAAGTATAATCGAGCTATTTCCACTGATTCCTGGCGGAAAAGACCCCCAGTGGTAAATGACATCTTATATTTCTCAGTTTTCATTTCTGGGTTTGGTCCTCTTCTGTATGCGCAACTGCTCCACCTGCCTCCACCCATGAATCAACTTGATCTTTCTTAAATTTCCAAAGACGACCAATTTTGTGTGCTGGCATATCAAATCTTTCGATCCATCGATACACTGTGTCTCTTTTGATACCTAGGTGAGCGGCAATTTCATCCACAGAAAGCCATCGGTCTTCCATGATTACTCCTCCAATCGCAAGGCAATTGGTTCGATGTTAGATTTACATTATGAATGAAAAAATACTTCTCTCTCTCATAGAAAAAGCGATGATACCTGTCAACCTGTTTATTCTACTTTGACCGACTTTAAACGATTGAATTGCAGGTTTCTTCGTTTTTTCAATTCTGATTCAGAAATTCAGACCCTCAAGCATACTTTTCCAAGCGAAGCGTATTCTGTATCTGGTCACGCCAGATGGCTGGGACGCCGGCTTCCTCAGCATAATCCTGCCAATGCAGGACCTTTTCCCGCACTTCCTTGATAATGGTTTCTGCCCGGCCGCGCTTCATTGAGGCGGTTCTGGCACAGGCCTTGAAATCTTCCAGAACAAAGTCGTCACGCTTACCGTTCAATGTCATCTGATGACTGGCTGTCCAGGTCCCTGAAGGGTTGAAGCTGTAAATCATGTCAAAGGCCGGCGCCAGGGACCAGGTTCCTGATTTGTCCATGAGGAAGGCGATATTTTTGACATGATCATCCTGATTGCGAGCGATGATATTAAAAACCATCCGGCGAAACATCTCCTCGATCGAACTCATGGGTAGGCCGAGCTGCCTGATGACGAGTAGGGCCTGTTCGTAAGAATACGCGCCCGCCATGTTATAATCATAATGCGCCAAGGCACAGAGAGACTGCATATGGAGCTTTTCGCCATCGGCAAGACGATCGAAGCGGCGGGTCATGAAATGATGCCTGTTGTTTTCCTCGAAAAGCCGGCATTCAGTCATCGTGATCCCGGCATCTGCGGCCATTTTTGAATATGCATATTCAATGAGGCCATACCCCTTCGGGTCTTCGAGTTCCTTGTCCTTATTACCGCTTACCCCATCAAACTTCAGCAGCCAGTATTCAAAACCCTTTCCGGCCGGGAGCTGTCCGGAACGCACTTCATTAGTTGAGGGATTCCAGGCAATGACTGCTTTGGCCCTTGCCCCGCCGGCCGAAGTGCCGACGCGCAGGATATCCCTTAAGGCGTTCTCCTTGTATTTTTCGCGGAACGATACATTCAGATTATTACGGTGGGTGAGAATTTCGGAAGCGAGATCCACGAGTTTGTCGATTTGAATTCGAGTAGCTTGTCGGGCCTTGGGTCCGGTTGCTGGAGCGTATTCAATTGCCCCCATGCCCCGAACACCCGTATAACAAAGGCGTTCGACGGCGTTGAACGAATCCGGCCGCCGACCCTGGGAGGCCAACCAGGCATTAATAAGAGCGTTGCCGAACTTGTCCGGCAACGAGTCTGCCAGCAGACCGGGCAGGCCGTGAAAGGTCTGCTTTGCTAATTCCGGGAAGGTATATACCCTGGAGGAAAGCGGCATCATAAGCGGTGAAATTTCTATACCACTTCCGGCAAATGCCGGATCGTATTCAAAGGCGGCTGTATCTGCATCATCAGCCAGGGAAACCGCGCCGATGGTTCGCCCCCACATTCTGACCTCGGCAACCGTTGTCATGACTCGTCACCCCAGGACCATTTTTTTGAGGTTTTATCCGGACGCCGACTTGTCGAGGCGCGTTGTCGCACCTTCCCTTTTTGTTTCAGCAATTCCATGGGCCTGGGGATTGGTTTGGGGATCAGATTCTCCAGCCCCTCCATGAGATCAAGGACCCTTAAGATCCGGATAATGGTCGAAAACTGCGCCGTAGCCCCGGCTTCGACCCGTTCAACGGTGCGTTTGGATACACCGGCTTGTTTAGCCAGATCTGCCTGCGTTATCTGGCTATCAATACGATAACGGGCTATACGTTTTCCGATCTCGGCAAGAATAGCATCATCTGTCAGCAGTATTGATATATCCATAATCGTCTTTTTTGTCGATTAGATTGGCGATATACTTATATTATCGTCATAAATTACGATTAGCAAGATAATATTTGAAGATTTGTGGCATAATACGACAATTTAGACGATTAATGCCAATAAATATGGGGTAATTCTTAAATAATGACGACTTGATAGGTCGAAAAAACAAGATAATTGCTCAAACCTCGCGAACTGCCGGTTTCTTTGTTTCTTTTTACACGCTGTTTCTTTTTTTCTTCAGGTCTATGACCGGGTTTATTTTGTTTCTTCGTTCCATCCAAGAAACGACTATCGCATTCTTTCCATTGTTACTATCCTTTATGCTGGATCCGTGATGTTTGCCAGTGGTCCGTATGCAAGGCGGCAATTCTATTGATTATCCTGATGTGATATCAACGAGTTGCCAACAGGTAAGCGTAGACTCCGCAGCAGACGGGCTGCCGGCAGACACCCACAGGGCGACTGAGTGAATTGAAAACCAGAACAGTTGAAATCAAATAAATTCCCGCTTTTTGTCACAAAGGTGCTTGTATACGTTTACAATTCGTATCGCCAACGCATACGCCTTTTCAAAAGCGGGATTTCCTTTGTTCATTGTCAATTGTTCATTGAAGTAACGTTTCTCCTGCGGGCAGGCCCCGGTCACGTGACGTTATCCAGGTGATGATCTCTGTCAACTTTTTCACTTTCAGCCGTAACTGCGGCGCAGCCGGTTCGACCTGCTGTTCGTTCAGCCAATGTCTGATGTCAATCACCCACATACACTTCTCCAAACCAAAAATCAGTTGCTGAAGGCCTTCATTCAAATATCCCGATTCAAAATCTGTTTTCCCCTTTCGTCAGCCAATACTTCTGCTTACTGCTTGTTGGCTTGTCCGGGATGGTCATCTCGATCAGCCCCAGCTTCAATGAGGGTGTTGTCGGCTATATATTTCAGTTTCATATATCAGCCCTATTGCGTTCTCATTGCGCCTAAAGATACTTGAAAACACATATTCGGCACAAAAAAATCTTTGTAATTCATTCAGTTACAGCTATTAGATTGTGCCATGATTGCGCTATTTCTTTTTTAACGGCACAATAGAACCCTCGTTGTTCGGATACCATAGGGCTGCCCTCGTAACTCCGATCTTATAAATTCTCCCTTCTTTCTTAAGTTCAGCAACTAATTTTTTTATCTGATCAGTAGATAAAGCCGGAAAGTACCTGCATAAGCTCCTTCAGTCTGCTGCCGTTTTTTCTGTTTTCCTTGATATGCTTCAGGAGCAAGGCCTTGTTTGTTTCACGATCCAACCCCTTTTTGCGCGTGTATGTACCTTTTTCATCAGCCATTTTGTAATACCGGCGACTGAGGACATATTTGACCCCACGACCACGACCGAACTGACCTTGGGTATCCAGTTAATACCCATCGCATTTTTAATCCACCGTTTCCTTCATTTCTTTGTTTCTTTTTACACGCAGTTTCTTTTTTCTTTCGGTCTATGACCGGGTTTCTTCGTTTATTAGTACCCACCAGTTTTAACAATGAGCTTACCGGACCCAACTTGATAATAACACGCAAAACCCATAGGATTTTTGGGGGTTATGCGCTTTCATTTCAAGTTACTTCGAATTCCATCCGCTCATCCCTTTCCTGTCATCCTGGCAATTTCCTGTTCGATCTGTTCGGTGAGCCGCTCCAGGATGAAGGAGTTCATGCTGTACGGGGTATGGTCGGCGATATATTTCAGCTTCATATAGAGCGGTTCCGGGATCCTCAGCGGCAGATTTTTCTTCACATCCTCTCGGATGTGGGGTTCTTTCCAGGGGTACACCTCTTCTCCAGTCGAGCTGTATTTGCCGGCACCAGCGGCAAATTGATCCAGGTCCGTTTCTTTTTTTCTTGCCGGGGCCGACCGGAGCGGAGTCTTCTTTTTACCTGCCACCATACACCTCTTCAAATAATTGGTTCATTTCCTGGGCTGCCTTATTGTCCTGTTTCCATTCTACCACGGACAGGCCGTCCCGGGCTGATTTTCGAAAAGCGATCCGATCACGGAGCATTGAGTCAACCAGGGACAGGTGCCGGAAGTTTTCTGCGATGAAAAAATCCCGGGTCTCCCGGTCTTCCTGAACAGATGGATTGGCAGACACCCGGTTGAGGACAATAAAGGACTGCAGTTCATCGTTTAACCCCTTGGCCATCTCCACCAACTCCTCCATCTGCTGCAAGGTCCAGATATCGAACTGGAACGGCTGTACCGGGATATAGGCCCGATCGGACACGCCGAGGGCGTAACGTAATTCCATGGAATCCCGGCCGCCGGCATCAATAACAATCTCATCATAACGGCCTGCCAGGTCACGAACCTGGGTTGCCAGACCTTTACCGAATTTCTGGACACAGGAGATCTTCGGTTCAACATCCGCCTCTTCCCGGACAGTTGCCCAGAACGAAGCGGTTCCCTGGCGATCGGTATCCAGCAGCAGGACATCCTTCCCGGCCAAGGCCAACATGGCAGCCATGTTGGTTGCCAGGGTGGTCTTGCCGGTTCCTCCTTTTTCACCACCAAATAACACAACGCTCATACTGTTATCCTCGACAAAAACTATCATATGATTTTAGATGATATGATATCATATCACGATATGGTCAGTTTGCAATACAAAATAAAAAAGCCGCCCCCGAAGGAGACGGCTTGCGTTACGGGATAGAAAACAGATCAGGCAGAGACAACAGCGGGGCTGATCGTGGCCCCTTTCAGCTCGGCCATCTTCTCGGTGAGATACCAGAGGGCCTGGTTGAGCTGAATATTGCGGTCAATTGCCTTGACCGGCCGGGTGGTTGCTCTGCGCAACCTGCCTTCATTATCTCTTTTCATGCCCTTGATTCCTCCGCGCATGATATTTTCCTGCACCACGTTAAAGGTCGTCCACAGATCGTTGCCTTTATCGTCAAAGCGGCGCTCGGCAAGTAACTGCTCGGGGAGAACAGGGGCTTTTTCAGGTTCGGTGAAAACCAGGTTGTGGGCAGCCTGGGCGTATATGCCTCGTTCATCCGGAGTCATTTCGATAACCTTCATTGCGTCGACCTGGTCGGCAATGGTTCCGGCCGCGGCTGCTATCTCGCCGGCCGAATGCATGAAATTTTCCGGATTGAAACCGATATGCTTGTGGCTGAAGTTGGCAAACTCCGATGCAACCATCAGCCCGTTGCCGCATATCTGCCGCCAGACCGAGGCTATCAGCTTGAAAGCACAGCCACAGTCATGGGAGTTATACAGAACCAGGTCGACCCGTTCGCCGTCAAACAACAGTCCGTTCTTGGCAAAGCGGATCACGTGCCGCTGATAGCCGTCACGGCTGATTTTGCGCACAGCGCTTTGTTCCGCGTGAACTGGAAACCAGCCGGCATCGCGAAGCAGATCGACCGCAGTCAGGGTCGGCACAAACGAATACCGGTTTGACACGCCGTCAATGGGTGCGGTGGAACCTGCTGCCGGGGCGAGAGT
>ENA-ORXD01001958-ORXD01001958.1-sediment-metagenome-genome-assembly--contig:-NODE-1958-length-15008-cov-4.024647_pt1 | contig 15008 bp, 12 predicted proteins | sample MGYA00237862_ERZ511471 | MGnify/ENA metagenome assembly ERZ511471 | reverse complement strand
TAGTGGCATGTTCTATTTTAAGCGTATGGAACGGCTGTTCGCCGATATGGTATAGAAAGCGGAGTCGGACTATAAGATGAGCACAACCGCAATTCAGGTTGAAGGGTTAGGCAAACAGTATCGTATCGGTCAAGCCATCAGCAATTATCGCACCCTGCGTGAAACCATCACGGAAAGATTTTCAGGCGGTCGGCAGATTGAAAAGAGCAAATCGAATCAACCTGAAACTATCTGGGCATTGCGCGATGTCTCATTCGATGTCCAGCAGGGACAAGTGATCGGTATTGTGGGGCGGAATGGCGCTGGAAAAAGTACACTGCTGAAGATCCTTTCGAGGGTCACTGAACCTACTGCCGGTTTTGTGGAGATTCGAGGCAGGGTCGGTTCTCTGCTGGAAGTGGGTACCGGATTTCACCCGGAATTGACCGGAAGAGAAAATATCTACCTGAACGGCGCAATTTTAGGGATGAAAAAGGCGGAGATTGAAAAAAAATTTGATGAAATCGTATCTTTCGCAGAGGTTGAAACATTTATTGACACTCCGGTGAAGCGCTATTCCAGCGGTATGTATCTGCGTTTGGCTTTTGCAGTAGCTGCCCACCTGGAACCCGAGATATTGGTGGTGGATGAAGTTTTGGCAGTAGGTGACGCGGAATTTCAGCGTAAATGCCTGGGGAAAATGAGCGATGTGGCTAAACAGGGGCGTACGGTTTTGTTTGTCAGCCATAACATGTCGGCAATTTTACGCCTGACCCAGGAAACATTGGTGATTGATCGGGGACATCTCTTGCTGCGTGCGCCCACCGCGCAGGCTGTTGATTTTTACCTTTCTCGCGGATTGACGCAAGAGGGGCAGCGCATATGGCAGGCTGATGAGATTCCAGCGCAAGCTCAACCATTTCAGCCGATTGCTGTGCGTCTGTTGGATTCTAGTGGTGCGGTCATCGAAACGGCGCGCTCAACTGAACCAATTTTTCTTGAAGTTGAATACAAACTAAAGAAAGCAGTTAAAGGGCTGCGGATAGGCATTTACATCCTCAGCTCACATGGCGAATTCGTTTTTACTTCTTTTGATACGGACGATCCGCAGTATTTTGAACAATACGCTCAAAGACCGGAAGGCCATTACATCAGCCGCTGCGAGATCCCGGCTGATCTGCTGAATAACGGGCGCTACATGGTAGGGCTCAATGCCAGTTCCTATCGTATTAAGACATATTTTCACGACGAACAGGCATTGGTTTTCAATGTGGATGCTTCCGGTTCACCCGGTACGCAATGGCCGGAAGCGCGGCTTGGACCGATTCGTCCGCGGTTGAAATGGGAGATCAGGCAAATTCAAAAATCCGGAGGCACGATTCATGAGTGAGACCACCCAGAGAGCAAAAAACTTGATAAAAAGCGTTTTGGGTCAAGTACCCCTGATGGCTGAACTCTACTGGCTCATCCGGCATAATGATAAAAAATTGAATTCGCGATTCTCGCTAAGCAACCTGGATCAGCATTTGCCCGAGATCACCCAGCAAGCTGCGGAGCTGCGCAAAAGATGCAAACTAACCGGGAAGAAAATTTTTATTTTTTCTTCGCTGCACTATTGGATCGAACATGCCACCATTATGGGTATTTCTCTGGCGGGATTGGGGCATGAGGTTACGTTGGGGTATTTACCCTACCATGACTGGCAAAACCCAATCAATAAATTTGACCTTAAGCGTCAGAATATTTATAGCCAAGAAATTATGCAAAAAGCCAAACCACTTATCGATGTTTTCTCTTTTTTAGATATGAATACCGGTTACAAATTAGTGCCTGAGGACCTGCGGGAAAAAATCGAACTCGTTTCGCGATATGACAGCATGTACACCCTTCAAGTTGAGAATGTGGATACCAGCAGCCCAATTTATAAATTGCGCTTGAAACGCAATATGAGCGCAGCCAGGGACGCTTATGAATACCTCAGAAAAGAAAAACCGGATGTAGTGATTGTTCCCAATGGATCAATTCAGGAGTTTGGCGTCGTGTATGAGGTAGCCAGATATCTGGATATCTTCACCGTGACGTATGAGTTCAGCGACCAACACGATCGTATTTGGCTGGCCCAGAATGAAAAAGTCATGCACCAAAACACCCAGCCTTTATGGGAGGTCTATCGAGATAAACCTTTGACCCAATCCGAAAAACAAAAAATCCGGGACTTATATGAAGCTCGTCAAAAAGCATCCGTCTTCCGAAATTTCTCGCGCTTGTGGCAGCAGGTTCCAGCCAGGGGAGTTGAAATTGCGCGCCAGGAATTGAATCTGGATGAAAGACCGGTGGTGCTTTTGGCGACCAATGTGTTGGGCGATAGCTTGACCTTGGGACGCGAGATTTTTACCCAAACCATGGAAGATTGGCTGGTCAAGACACTGCAATACTTCGCCGGCAGACCGGATGTGCAATTGGTAATTCGCGTTCATCCCGGCGAGGTGCTGATCCATGGTCAATCCATGCTGGAGGTAATTCAACGCGTGCTCCCCAAACTGCCGGAGCATATCCGCGTGATTGCTCCGACTGAAAAGATCAATACCTATGATCTGATTGCAGCGGCAGATATGGGTTTGATCTACAGCACCACTGTAGGTTTAGAAATGGCCATGTGCGGCATTCCGGTTATTGTGGTGGGAGACACGCACTTCCGAAACCGCGGTTTTACCTATGACCCACAAACATGGGTGAAATACCATAAAATGCTCAAAGCTATTCTGGAAGAACCTCAAATGTATAAACTCAGCAATGAACAGATCGAAATGGCGTGGGCATACGCCTACCGGTTTTTCTTTGACTTCCCCAAACCCTATCCCTGGCATCTGGTTCATTTATGGGAAGATTATGCTGCCAGACCACTAGGAAAGATGGCAAAATCGAAAGAATGGGCAGATTACAAGCAGACATTTGATTATTTAGCTGGCGAACCGCTCACGTGGCAAGCGGAAAAATGAGAATGGCTTGCGATTAGGCAATGCAATGAAGAGAAACCCAATGAAAGAGGATGTGCGCAACTTTTACGATCAAATCGGTTGGCGGAAAGTCAGCAATGGAGTTTATCAGAATGCTGAATATGAAGACCTACGGCCAATCTCGCGAGAGTACATCCATAAATGCCACTTGCGTGTAAACCGCCATCTACCGCCGTCCGGAAAATATTTACTGGATGCGGGTTCGGGACCGATCCAATACCCGGAATACTTGACCTATTCGGCTGGATATCAATACCGGGTGTGTTTGGATCTATCCATCATCGCGTTGGTGGATGCACGTGAAAGAATTGGAGAGCATGGCTTGTTCGTGGTTGCAGATGTCGCCCACCTGCCTTTTTCAAGCGAAGTCTTTGAGGGTGTAGTCTCCTTGCATACTCTGCACCACCTGACAGCAGATGATTATCTGCCTGCCTATCAAGAACTGCGACGCGTAATGAAATATGGGAGCAGTGCAGTGGTGGTAAACGGCTGGGATGCTTCTCCTCTAATGCGTTTTTTCCGCATTCCAATAGTTATCATGGAAAGATTAGGTAGAAACAGGCCAGATGCACAAGTTCAAAATGACAAAGCTTCTGCACAACCCTGCAGCCAACCGAAACGCACTTTTGTACACAAGCTGGATGCTTCCGGTTTGAGGAGCTTGTTAGGGCAGGATTTTCCTGTGGATATTTTGGTGTGGCGCAGCGTGAGCGTGCGTTTTCTGCGGGTGATGATTCACCCGGCTTTGTTGGGCGGCTTATGGCTGAAAGTTATTTATATGCTGGAAGAAATGTTCCCTATTTTTTTTGGCGAAAACGGGCAATATCCCTTAGTCACTTTTGGAAAAAAAGAAGATAATAAGCAAAAATACTCTTAATAGGATTAGGAAAATGGATTGGAAAAACAAGGTTATTCTGGTTACCGGTGGTACCGGTTCATTTGGAAAGAAATTTATCCGCCTCATGCTGGATGAATATCATCCGGCGAAGATCATCGTGTTTAGCCGAGATGAACAGAAACAACATGAAATGCGACAGACCGAGTATGATCACCCCAACCTGCGCTATTTCATCGGGGATATTCGTGATTATCAGCGGCTGCGCCGGGCATTCGAAGGTGTGGATTTCGTGGTGCATGCAGCCGCACTCAAACAAGTGCCGGCGTGTGAATATAATCCCATGGAAGCCGTCAAGACCAATATTCTAGGCAGCAGCAATGTGATTGATGCCGCCCTGGATGCCAATGTCGAACGCGTCATTGCTCTCAGTACCGATAAGGCAGTAAATCCAATCAACTTGTATGGTGCTACCAAACTAGCAGCGGAGAAAATGTTCGTGCAAAGCAACGCCTATGCCGGCGGCCGCAAGACGCGTTATAGTTGCGTGCGGTACGGCAATGTGGTTGGCAGCCGCGGCAGCGTGGTTCCCGTATTCCTGCGACAGCGCGAGGAAGGCCAGATCACGATTACCGATGAACGCATGACCCGCTTTTGGATCTCTCTGGAACAGGGCGTCCGTTTTGTAATCCGCTGCCTGGAGCAGATGCGCGGCGGTGAAGTCTTCGTTCCTAAGATTCCGAGCATGAAAGTGATCGATTTGGCGAAAGCTGTGGCCCCATCCGCAAAGATAAACGTCATTGGCATCCGGCCGGGTGAAAAATTGCATGAAGTATTGATCTCAGAAGATGAAGCCCGCACAGTGGTTGAGCTTGAAGATATGTTTGTGGTCACACCAGCGGAAGCCCTATGGTTCGGCCGTGAATGGGAAAAAAACGGTAAACCCATTGCGGATGAATTCCGTTACGCCAGCAACTCCAATACTGATTGGTTGTCGGTCAGCCAAATTCAAGAGATCGTCAAACAGGTTGAACTCAGTCTGCAGAAACCATAAGCTATGCGTATTATCGTAACCGGTGCTTCTGGATTGTTGGGAATAAACCTCTGCCTGATGTCAGCTCAGGAGCATGAACTGATCGGCATCGTGCATCGCACAACTTTGCATGATGTGCCCTTTCCCACTATGAAATTAGATCTTCAGGACTCAGCAGCTGTCAGAGACCTGTTTGATCATCACCAACCGCAATTTTTAATAAATTGTGCAGCCATGGCAGACCTGGACACCTGCGAAAAGAATCCGGAAGCGGCCTGGAAAATCAATGCGACCATTCCCAGACTCCTGGCGGAAATCTGTGCGGAAAAGAAAGTAAGAATGGTGCATGTTTCTACGGACGCGGTCTTTGATGGCCTGCGGGGAAGTTATACGGAAGATGACCAGCCGAACCCTCTATCAATTTATTCGCAATCCAAACTGGCAGGAGAACAGCAGGTTTTGGCGGCGCACCCGCAGGTTTTGGTGTTGCGCGTGAATTTTTATGGGTTCAGTCTGAGCGGCAGGCGCAGTTTGGCGGAGTTCTTTCTGGAAAACTTATTGCAGGGAAAATCAGTAAAAGGTTTCACGGATGTTCATTTCTGTCCTTTATATGTTGCAGACCTGGTGGATAGTATTTTTGCAATGATTGACAAACAGCTTTTTGGCCTTTACCATGCGGTCAGCCCGGAATGTTTAAGCAAATATGATTTTGGCAAGCGCATTGCCGATTTATTCGAATTGGATGGCAATCTGATCGAACCGCTTTCGGTGCATGGCAGCAGCCTGTTAGCCAGGCGTTCGCCGAATTTAACCCTGCGGGTTGATAAGTTGGCAAAAACCGGCATCCAGCTTCCAGGCCAGTCCGCCGGGTTAGACCGCTTTCACCGGCATTACCAGCATGGATTTCCAGAATTGATAAAATCTTACACCGGTTAATGAAGATTCAGGAGGAGGTATGGAATTCAAAATAGGCAACCATTGGATTGGAGAAAAGCACCCCACCTATTTTATTGCCGATATTGCGGCGAATCATGATGGTGACCTGGAACGTGCTAAGCTGTTGATTCGTTTGGCGAAGGAAGGCGGTGCGGATGCTGCAAAGTTCCAGAATTTCCAAGCCCCTAAAATCGTCTCGGATTATGGTTTCAAATCCCTAGGTGGGCAGCAATCTCACCAGTCGAAATGGAAAAAATCAGTTTTTGAAGTGTACCAGGATGCGTCTGTTTCTTTCGATTGGACTCCTATTCTGAGAGATGAGTGCGAGCGGGTAGGTATTGATTATTTTTCCTCGCCTTACGATTTTGAGGCGATTGATAAACTCGCAGATTACATGCCAGCATATAAGATCGGTTCGGGAGAAATTGACTGGCTTGAAGCTCTGCAGAGAATGGCCGCTAAAGGGAAACCCGTCATTCTGGCGACTGGTGCCGCCACAATCGGGGAAGTACAACGGGCTGTGCATTCTATTCTGGAACTGAACAAAGAACTCGTTTTGATGCAGTGCAATACCAATTACACCGCCGATCCAGAGAACTTCAATCACATCCACTTAAATGTACTTAAGACCTACCAAACGATGTTTCCTGAAGTTGTGCTCGGATTATCCGATCACACCCACGGGCACGCTACGGTATTGGGAGCAGTCGCTTTAGGGGCACGGGTGATCGAAAAACACTTCACTGACGATAATTCGCGAGAGGGGCCTGACCACAAATTTGCTATGAATCCGCAAACCTGGGCGGAGATGGTGGAAAATACACGGCAGCTAGAAAAAGCGCTGGGTTCAGCTGATAAACGTGTTGCCGATAACGAGCGAGACACAGTGGTCATCCAGAGACGCTGCCTGCGGGCTGCCCGGAATATCCAAGCCGGTGAAACCCTCACCCGCGAAATGATTGACGTTTTACGGCCAGCTACCCCGGGGGCTATCCTGCCTGACAAAATTCAGGAAGTCGTTGGTTTGTGCGCCATTGGTGAGATTCCTTTCGGAAAAGAAATCCGTTGGGGAATGCTGGCTGATTGATTAGGAGAGCCATCCTGCGCATCCTGTATTGCTCTGAAAATTACTGCCCGCATGATCATCGCTTCCTATCTGCGCTAGGCAAAAGCGCGCATGAGGTTTTCTGGCTGCGCCTGGAGCAGGGTGGGAGGCCGCAAGAAACCCGGCCGATTCCCTCAGAGATTCAGGTGGTGGATTGGCGCAGGAATTCCGCGAAGACAACCTGGATGGATTATCCTTCGCTGAAAAAAAAGTTCCAGCGCGTTTTACAGGTCGTGAAACCTGATCTGGTTCATGCCGGGCCTATCCAACGGGTGGCAATTCTGCCGGCCTTGGTCAATTTTCACCCTCTACTGAGCATGTCATGGGGATTTGATTTGCTGGAGCACGCGCGCAAGAATGTTTGGTGGAGAGGCATTAGCCGGTTTGTGCTTCAACGCAGTGATTGGTTCGCGGCGGATTGCGAAACTGTTCACCGCATCGCGATTGAGCTCGGGTTAGCACCCGCGCGCACCACGATTTTTCCATGGGGAGTTGATCTGCAGGTTTTTCAACCGCAGACTAGGGGCTTTATGCGCTGCCAGGTAGGTTATGAGGAGGATCTGTTGATCATCCATACACGTTCCTGGGAAGCGCGTTATGGTATTGATATTGCATTGGAAGGATTTTGGCGTGCCTTTCAACAGGTCAAGAATATCCGCCTTTTCATGCTGGGCGGAGGATCGCAAGAGAAGCAAATCCATCGTTTTATTGAAGAAAGAGGTCTGCAGGAGCGCGTCCATTTCTGCGGATATCATCAGAACGAAGATCTGGCGAAATACTATCAGGCGGGGGATCTCTATCTCAGCGCTTCGCATATTGACGGGTCTTCAGTGGCACTTTTAGAATCCATGGCTTGCGGCTGCCCGGCTCTGGTCTCTGATATTCCATCCAATTTGGAATGGATACAGGCAGGACGGGAAGGTTGGACTTTTCGGGACAGTGATGCACAAGATCTAGCGAAAACGATCATCAATATTTCGCAGGAAAAATCCGAACTCCAAAAGAGAGGTGCTTTAGCCAGAAGGAAGGCAGAAAAAGATGCAGACTGGAACAAAAATTTTAAAAAACTTCTGCAAACATATCAATCGATCGTATAAAGGACATGATAGACTTTCTGAAAACAGATGTTTAGAAAAGGAAGCATGGAGCATGTAGTTTGCATTATTCAAGCCCGAATGGGCTCCAGCCGATTGCCCGGTAAAGTACTTAAAGACATTTGCGGTCAACCGATGCTAGGCTGGGTTGTGCAGCGGGCAAAGCAATCCGAAAAAAATGACCAGGTAGTGGTGGCGACCACCCGAGACAGCGAAGATGATCCGGTTGAAGAATTTTGCCGCAAAAATGCAATTGCCTGCTACCGCGGCAGCACTTTTGATGTGCTTGACCGTTATTATCAGGCTGCCAGATTATTCGAAGCTGATATTGTCGTTAGGGTAACTGGTGATTGCCCGCTCATTGATCCCGCTTTGATTGATAGCGCGATTGCAGAGTTGCAGAGCGGTGGATTGGATTTTGTAGCGAACCGCTTGCCCCCACCCTATCAAAGAACGTATCCGATTGGTTTGGACGTGGAGGTTGCAACTATAAAGGCATTAACAGAAGCCTGGCAGCATGCGAAAAAAACTCATGAGCGCGAGCATGTGATGCCGTATTTATATTCCGGACCGGTCAAATACCGCTCGAAGGTTATCAACGCTCCAACCGATCATAGCAGCCAACGCTGGACGGTGGACACGCCCGAGGACCTGGAATTCGTACGGAAAGTAGTAGAAATGCTAAACTGTCGTAATGATTTTACTTGGCAGGAGATACTTGCGTTAGTAGAAGCACATCCAGAATTGACTGATATCAATGCCGGCGTTCAACATAAGTATTATCTGGATATTGATGAACGAGCGCGAAAGAAAAAGGAAAATCAGCTTTGACCGATAAGCTCCTGACAATATTCACTGCACCCAAACCCTTCAAAGATGCTCACATTGCAACCATCCAGCGCAATGCACTGAAATCCTGGCAGGCATTGGGTGAAGCAGTGGATATCTTGATCATCGGCAGTGACGAGGGTGTGACAGAAACTGCCACTGAACTTGGCATCCGGCACATCCCGCAGGTGCGCTGTAATTCGCGCGGCACTCCCTTGATCAGTTCCATGCTGGAGCAAGCCCGAAACTACAGCGCCAACCCTTTTCTGGCGATTGTCAATGCGGATATCATCCTGTTTCCAGACCTGCTGGATGCCGTCAGGAACGTCTCAAAAACATTAAAGCGTTTCGTTCTGATCGGCCAGCGCTGGGATATGGATGTAACCGAGGCGCTGCACCCTGGAGCACAGGCTTTTGCTGCATTAAAACAGCGCGCTACGACCAAAGGAAAATTGCATCCGCCAATGGGCAGCGATTATTTTTTGTTCCCGCGCGAATGCTATGAAACAATCCCTGATTTTGCGATTGGTCGAGCTGGCTGGGATAATTGGTTTATATTTAAAAGCCGCTGGGAAGGTTGGCCGTTGATCGATTCCACCCGCGATGTGGTCATTGTGCATCAAGCGCATGATTACCGCCATTTGCCGGGAGGTCAGCCGCACTACCGTTTGCCAGAAACTGAGGAAAATGTGGAGCAGGCTGGCGGATATCATACCATTTTCACCATTTCTGACGCGGACTATGACCTGGTTGGCGGGAAGATCAACCGTAAAGCCTGCACAATAAAGAGACTTGTGCGGGAAATCGAAATTTTCCCGATGATTTGCCTGCACTCTCATTTGCTGGGCAAAGTTTTCTACTACCTTTTCCACCCGCGCAAAGCCTACCAGACTCTGCGCAAGTTCATGAAAAATCCATAAGCTAAGGAAGGCAAGCCGGCTGATAATCGAACTGTTCAATATGTACCAGTTCGCTCTGCTCGCCGTTGGGGATTTGCTCCTGGCAGAAATCATTCCGTGCCACCATTAGACTGGGCTTTTCATAGAGCGGGACCAAGGCGATTTCCTGGTTGAGGATGGTTTGCAGCTGCTCAATTTTCGTGAGCCTATCTGCTGCAAGATGAGTAGCGTTCAAAGACGAGCAGATGGCATTCACTTCCCGATGATCGAATCCCATAAAGTTCAAATTTGTGTCCAAGTCATTTAGGTGCAAATATGATTCATTCGCGAAGAGCAAGCAGGGATTTTCCAGTGGCAGCATCCAAGAAAGCTGCGCCAGATGAAAATCACCATTGAAAACAGAATGCTTTTGAGATGAATCCCAAAAAACTTCCGTGGGTACTTTGATGAGGTTGATTTGTATGCCGCATTTCAAGAGGTCTTGTTTGACGTGATTGGCAACCGCAAGGCTGAAATCGTCATCTTTCACCAAGTACTTGAGCGCCAGCTGGCTTCCATCCAAAACGCCATTCACACCCTGCGCTACGCGTGGATAGTCATCATTGGGATTCTCATCCAACCAACCCATATCGGTCAATGAATCCTGGGCGTTTGCCGGATCGAAAATCAAAGAGAGATTTGCATGCTGCGACCCTGTTGTTGAAAAGGATATCTCCTTGGGGACCTGGTATAAGTCGTAAAAGATCTCTTCTACCAAGGATTCCCGATCTACGCATTGGGTAACTGCCCTACGCAGGTTGATATCCTGAAAAAACGATAATTGATCTGCTTGGGTTGGGGTTTGATTGAAAAGCAACCACTCCGCTTCTTTTGCTGGTCCCGGCATGATGCGAACAGCCGGATCTTGATAATAGATTTGCAGGATATGCAGAACTTCCAATTGGTCGTTCATGTCAATGCTGGATGAGATCAGATCGCAGCCAGATTGTTCGACTTGTTTTTCAAATTCCCCGACATCATAGCGGAATTGATCGAACGGTGCCCGGTTGAATTTCAGATTGGCCATATTGGTATCCCCGTAGGGATCTGTGAACTTAAAAATGACATGATCAAATTTTGGCAAACCCTCAGCGGCGCGGAAGTAGCCGGGATTCTTTTTCAAGCGCATATACTCGCCCGGCTGCCATTCCTCCAGCACGTAAGCGCCCCAGCCCAGCGGGCGGCGCGTGGACTCCTCTGCCTCCAACAATTGCGCCGCGCTGTAAGATCCCCAGGCATGCTGCGGCAGCGGCATCCAGAAAAACTCCTGCAGGCTATCCGTCACCAACCCCGGCTTGCCCACCCAGTGAACGGTGCGCTCATCCAGCGCGCTGTATTCCGCCGTCTGGTTGACGCGCGTTTTGCTCACGGGTGTGTCGGCGTCAGCCGCCAGCTCAAAGCTGTACACCGAATCTGAGGCCAGGAGCGGCTGCCCATCCGACCAGGTCAGGCCGGGCAGCAGGCGGAAGTCAGCCGAAGGCTGATCCAACTGCAGCGGGGCGCTGCCATCCCAGGTGAGGGCGCAGGCGGGCGTGCTGCAGCCGCTGGGAAAGATCTGCGTGCCAGCCTGCAGGCTGACCAATTCGCCATACGTGTTCACGACCGTATCGCCGGCCTGCACGCTGACGGGTGTGAGGCTGGCGCTGCCATCCTGGAAGGCAGGCAGTTTTTCCAGGATTATGGGCTGAGCCTTCCCGTCGATTGTGTCAATCGGGCCGTCATAGATCGCCTGCAGCACATCACGCGCGACTTGCGAGGTCAGTCCATAAGGGTAAAGTGATTGCGGTTCGTATGCCAGGCAGATGGTCAATTCAGTCGGTGGCAAGGGCGTAGGGGTTGGTGGAATAGCAGTAGCGGTCGGTTGAAGTAGACTCATAAAGTTGCAAGCTGATAAGAATACAATCAACGTACCAGAAATGATTGCGAAATATGCCCTGTGGATCATGAATTCTCCATGCATTTGCCTCTAGCCAATTTGAAAAATTTAGCGAATTATAAGCCAAATTCGTAAGGTTTATCCTTGATCATCACCCATCCTCAAGCGAACATATGATTCATAACGGTCAGGATGGATTTTGCCCTTTTTGATAGCGTGTTTAATCGCACAGCCCGGTTCGCTAAGGTGACTGCAGTCATTGAATTGACAATCAGCCACCAAGTCACGCATCTCCGGGAAGTATCCATCTAATTCCTCAGGTTCCATATCCCAAAGAGAAAGTGAACGCAATCCGGGCATGTCTGCCACGAACCCCCCGCCCTCCAGATGAATGAGCTGGCGTACAACGGTTGTATGTCGGCCTTTGCCAGATGATTTTTTTAAGGATCCGGTCATGATCGCCAGATCAGGTTGAATGCAATTAAGCAAGCTGGATTTTCCTACACCAGAAGGACCAGAAAATGCACTGATTTTATTTTTCAATTCCCCATGCAGAACATTGATATTTAATCCTGTATTTGCAGACGTAAGAATTATCTTGTATCCAATATCAGAATACAAGGAGAACAATTGGCGAGCTTTATTCTCTCCCATTAAATCAACTTTATTCGCGATAATTACTGGCGAAATTTTTTGCTTTTCCGCAATAATCAGAAATCTATCCAACATGCGCAGACTGGGTTCAGGTTCTGCGCACGAGAAAACCAAAAATATCTGGTCTAGATTCGCAATGAAAATCTGCTTGTATTCTCCACGAGAGGAAGGCGCCATGCGAAAGAATTCTTTCTCTCTCGGCATGATTTCTTCAATAACTCCGCTCTTGTCTGGAAGTAAACGAATGAAGACTCGGTCGCCTACAGCAACCAAGTCTTCATTTATCCTTGCCTTTTTCAGTTTTCCTCGCAGTTGACAAGTGATTTCTCTTTCTTGCGAGAAAACCGTAAAAAATCCTGCCTGCAAGCAGGTGACCAAGCCCTGAGTGAGTGTGATTGTCATCCAGCGGGTGTGGGTGTGCTTTGAGGTTGTGCGTTGTTTCCACCCGGTCGGCTAGTCGGAGTTAATGTAAACTCCAATGTGGGCGTTTTGGTCACGTTGATTTTCGTTTCCCACTCATATAATTTGCGTGGTTCTCCGAAGAAGTAAGTTTCAATAACACGTCGGAAGATCGGAGCAGCCACCTCAGAACCCTCTCCGCCATTTTCTACAATTACTGTTACCGCAATATCCGGCAGATCTTCACGTCCTTCAGCAGTATATCCCGTAAACCAGGCATGCGAATCTCCCATTGGATTCTCGGCAGTGCCAGTTTTGCCGTACAGATCAATGGATAGGTCTCCCAATTCTTCATTTGCGGTTCCGATGTTTGATTTAATTACGCCGCGCATGGCTGTTTGTATGGCTTCTAGCGTTTCTGCGGAGATCGGCAATTCACCACTCGCTTGAGGTGAAAAGGTGCCAACGTCCACCCCTGCCGAAGTAGTAATGCGTTCAATGATTTGCGGCCGATAAAGTGTGCCGCCATTGGCAAGCGCAGCTGTAAAGCGCACTATTTGCAATGGGGTCACAAGCATTTCTCCCTGGCCAATTCCTTGCTGTACGGCATCGCCATCATTGGCAGGATCAACAATCTGCCCGCCGTCCTCCGCCACCTGTTCTATGCCAGTTGGACTACCTAAACCAAAGGCGCGTGCCATATCAGAGAGGTAGGAAGCTCCTTTTTGACGGAATAAATCCAAGCCAATATGATAGAACCACGGATTGCAGGAACGGGTTAGACCCTGCACCAATGTGAGATTTCCGCTTGGCGGTAAGTCTTTATCCACCGTCCAGTCCTTGAATTTTTCGCCTGGCAGTTCTTCGAAAAATGATCCGCAAAAATAGGTGGAATCCGGTTGATAGAGGTCACTTTCCAGAGCGGCTGCTATGCCAATTATTTTAAAAATTGATCCGGGGGGATAAGTCCCTTGAGTCACACGATTCAACAAGCGCTGATCTCCATCATTCAACAGGTCATTCAGCAATTCAGCTGAATTGCGGTTATTTGGATCAAAAAGATTGGTATCCATGCTGGGTGAAGAAGCCATGGCTAAAATACGTCCGGTCTCCACTTCCAACACCACAATAGCTCCTTTGAATCCCAATAATGCGTTTTGCGCCTGAATTTGCAGATTGTTATCGAGGGTGGTAGTGATGCTCTGCCCAGGTCGAGAATCAGCCTGATTCAATCTGGCAACAACCTGATTATTACTGTCCACTACATACAAATTGGCTGCTGGCTTGCCCGCCAGTTCTTCATTGGCATATTTTTCCAGGCCAGCTTGACCTACTTTCTCGTCACCAACATATCCTTGCTGTTGATATTCTTCCACCTGGTCAGGTGGGATAGACAAAATATATCCAATTGCTTGTGGGGCAATTCCACCAGCATAGTAATAGCGTGATTGGTAATCCGAGAGTTGAACCCCGCCGACATCCATGAGCGTATTCCATTTTGCCTGAATCTCAGCATCTGATGCTTCTCCAACCGGTACATACCAATTGGTCTGTCGTATATCTTCATAGGAAGCTTGAATGGATTCGGGGGTTTTTCCGGTGAGTTCGGCTAACGCGTTCAGCATAATGCCTTCTTTGCCCTCTTCGATTTGATTAGGGCTAATCCAGATCGCCCAAGCCTTGGTCTGATTGGCTATTGGGTTGCCATTGCGATCGTAGATCGCACCGCGTTCGCTGCGGATCACTTCCAGTGAGAGCCGGTTCCCCCCCGCCAATTCTGGCATCACCAAACCTGCATCCCATTTAACCTTCCAATCATCACCTTCCCAAACAAAAGGCATGTTCATTTCTCTTTCAAATGAACCGAACAAGGTGGTGTTGAAAATGACCTTGAAAATCGCATATGCAGATTCAGGGTTGATGGATGTTGAAAGCACCTCAGCCTCAAGCGATTGTAGAGTGGAATTCTTGGCAATTTCAGAATAGTATGCAACAAAGTCTTCCTGACTGATGGATTTCTTAGAATCACTGAAGAGCATGGAATACATTTTGAGGTAATCTTCAGTCTGCCAGGCTTCTAAGAATTTTTTGGCCGCATTATCAGCTTCTGGTACTGATGTAACTTTCGCTTGAGGTGAGGGTAACTCTTGTGGCTCAACTTTCCCACAGCTGCCCAGTAACATGGATGTGATAAGAAAAGCAAAAAAACAGTTTCTCCACTTTATCATATTGATATCTTTCATGATTATCCTAATATTATCCATTATTTTCACCGGCCAAAACCCGTTCGCTGATTAGACATTGATAATGCAGA
>ENA-ORXD01001957-ORXD01001957.1-sediment-metagenome-genome-assembly--contig:-NODE-1957-length-15011-cov-4.427816_pt1 | contig 15011 bp, 13 predicted proteins | sample MGYA00237862_ERZ511471 | MGnify/ENA metagenome assembly ERZ511471 | reverse complement strand
CCGGGCATGGTGGATACGGATATGGGTGACAGCGAGTACGAGTTCATCTCACAGATGGAAGGTATTTCAATCGAAGAAGCACGGCAGCGCGCCGCCGAGAAAATCGCCCTGCGCCGCCAGTGCAAACCGGAGGAAGTCGCGGACGTCGTCGCGTACCTGTGCAGTCCCGCCGCCAGTTATATCACGGGCGTGGCGATGCCCGTCGCGGGCGGCATGGCGCAGGGGCTTTAGAAGGGAACGGAGACGGAACAATCCACTCCAACGGCGAAATCTCGGAGAAAGAGGGGAAGGGCGGTCAGGCCCGAACATACTTTGGTTCAATACAGGAAAGGAGTCTGAAGATGCTGAAAACGGAAAAGAACAGGGAATTGACCGAGAAGTTCAACGCGTTGTATCCGGGTGGACACACGAACCTGAGGGTTTCTCTGGAAGCCACCCAGCACAGGGTATTCATCGTCCGCGCCGAAGGAAGCCGTATCTGGGACGTGGACGGAAACGAATACATCGATTATCAGGGAGGGCTTGGCCCGAACATCCTGGGACACCGGCATCCCGAATATGTCAAGGCGCTCAAGGACCTGCTGGACACGTCCTCGCCGTGCCTGGGATCGGGTTTGTTTCACACCCCCGATGACATCGAGGTTGCGGAGAAACTGGTAAAGCACGTCCCCTGTGCCGAACGGGTGAAGTTCTGCCTGTCGGGGAGCGAAGCCGTCCAGCTGGCCATCCGGCTGGCCCGCGGCTACACGGGCCGGCCTCATTTCATTCGGTTCGGCGGCCACTACCACGGGTGGTTCGATAATATCGTCGGCGGCATGGTGGATCCGAACCCGAAAGGGAAGCCGTATCCGTTTTACGACCCCGACGCGGACCCCATGACGGACCCCTTCTTCACCAAGGGCAGGGCGCCGGCGACGGACAAGGAATCGTTCCTCCTGCCCTGGAACGACGCGGACGTTCTCGAGGATACCCTCAAGAAATACGGGGACGAAGTGGCGTTGATCCATTTTGAAGCCCTGGTCGTCAATCACGGGGCCATGGAACCCCGACCCGGATTTCTCCAGAAAGTCAGGGAACTTTGCACGAAATACGGCATCGTCATGAGCATCGACGAGGTCATCACGGGATTCAGGACGGGGATCGGCGGCGCCCAGGGCCACTACGGGGTGACCCCGGACCTTGCGACCTTCGGGAAGGCGATGGCGGGAGGCCTGCCGTTCTCCGCGGTGGTGGGCAAGGCCGAGATCATGGAACAGCTCAGGGACCGGTCGGTGCTGGGGCCCGGTACGTTCAACGGAAATCCCCTCGGCATGCGGGCGGTTCTGGCCACTCTCAAAATTCTTGAAAAAGACAACGGCGCCGTGTACGCCAAGATGGAAAAGGTGCAGAAGCGGCTGACCGACGGTTTGAGCGCCATTGCGAAGAAATACGGCATCCCCCTGCGCATCCAGGGTGCCCGCGGGCTGTTCTACACGGCCTTCGGCCTGGACAGCGACAAGGTCGTGTACACCGAAGAGGATATGGCGAACATGGATGCGGGGAAAATGATCCAGTTCTGGGCGGCCCTCAAACAGGAAGGGATCAGCGCGCTGCTCGGGGGCAGATGGTACATGTCCATTGCCCACACGGACGAGGATGTGACGAGAACCCTGGAGGCGGCGGATAAAGTGATGGCGACATTGTAGGGAAGGGCCGGCCGTGGCGGTGGCGCCGGCGGACATTTTTTTTCATTACGCTGATGAGTGAGGCTTTTATGTCGTTTGGATACATGGGGAAGATCCTGCTGGTCGATCTGGGCTCCGGCGAGTTGAAGGAACGGAACGTTCCCGATGAGGTGTACGAGAAGTACCTCTCCGGCATGGGATTGGCGGCCCGTCTTCTTTACGATATGATTCCGGCCGGCGCCGATCCCCTGGGCCCTGACAATGTTCTCGGTTTCGTGTCAGGCCTGCTCACCGGGACGGGAAGCCTTTTCACCGGAAGATGGATGGTGACGGGGAAGTCGCCGCTGACCGGAACGTGGGGAGATGCCAACTGCGGCGGTTTTTTCTCGCCCGCCATCAAACGTTGCGGCTATGACGGCATTTTCTTCAAGGGTATCGGCAAATCCCCGGTCTATCTGTATGCAAACGGCATAAAGGCCGAACTGAGGGATGCAAGCCACCTGTGGGGAAAAGACACGGTGGAGGCGGAGCAGTCGCTCATCGCCGAGGCATCCCCCACGGCGCACGTGGCCCTCATCGGTCCGGCCGGCGAAAGGCTCTCGCTCATATCCGGCGTCAGCACGGACAGGGGCCGGATGGCTGCACGATCGGGCCTCGGCGCGGTCATGGGTTCGAAGCGCCTCAAGGCGGTGGTCCTCGACGGAAAGAAGCGCATCAGGGTTCACGACCCGGGGGCCATGCGGACGTTGACCAAAAAATGCAACGGAAGCGTTCCTCCCTCCATTCCCATATCGGGGGGGATGAACGCCATGATGGGAATCCTGCTGAGGGTCCTTCCCACGGCCATGGCGATGGACGGCAGGCTCGTTCTGAGCATGTACCGCAAATGGGGAACCACGGCGCTCAATCAGATGTCCATCGAATGGGGGGATTCCCCCATCAAGAACTGGGCCGGAGACAACGAGGATTTCGGCCTCGGGCGTTCCGCCCAGGTAAATCCGGACGAGATCCGGAAACGTGAAAAAATCAAGTACCACTGCTACTCCTGCCCGCTCGGATGCGGGGGGATCTGCACCATGGAAGGGAAGTACCGGGAGACCCATAAACCGGAATATGAAAGCGTACTGGCTCTGGGCGGCCTGTGTATGAACGAGGACGCCCGGAGCATCTTCTATCTGAACGAACTGCTCAACCGTGCCGGCATGGACACCATCTCGGCGGGAGCGACGGCCGCTTTTGCCATCGAATGCTACGAGAACGGGATCCTTACCCGTGAGGACACCGGCGGATTGGAGCTCACCTGGGGCAACACCGGGGCGATGGTTGCGCTCATCGAAAAGATGGTGGCACGGGAAGGCATCGGGGACGTGCTGGCCGACGGGTCGAAGATCGCCGCGGCCAGGATCGGGCGGGGCGCGGAACGGTATCTCGTCCACGCCGGCGGGCAGGAACCCGCCATGCACGACGGCAGGAGCGATCCCGGCTATGCCGTGCATTACAGCGTGGAGCCGACGCCGGGCCGCCATACCCTCGGATCGTGGGTCTACTACGAGATGTGGCAGCTGTGGAAAGCCGTGAAAGGGCTTCCGAAACCGGCCCTGTTTTATTTCAAGGGCTCCAAGTACAAGGCGGACGGGGAGAAGGCGCGCATCGCCGCCGTCAACAGCAAATTCATGAACGTGGTCAACGGAAGCGGCATGTGCATGTTCGGCTCTTTTCTCGGCGCGGGGAGGATTCCCACGTTCGCATGGCTCAACGCGGCCACCGGATGGAACAGGACTCCGGCCGAGTATCTGGAAATCGGGGAGCGCATTCAGACGCTCAAGCAGGCATTCAATGTGAAGCACGGGATCGAGCCCCTCGCATTGCGCCTTTCCGCACGCGCCCTGGGCCTGCCGCCTCAACCCAAGGGTGCCAACAAGGGCCGCACCGTGGATATCGAGAAACTCACGCGGCAATACTGGATGGAATTCGGCTGGGACCCTGAAACGGGAAAACCGACCGGGGAGTGCATGAGTAAATGGGGCCTCGAATCGAGGTGACCTTTTGAGGGTGATGCGCGTATGCCATACCGAATAACGGAAAACTGCAACGGATGCGGGGCCTGCAAGCGGATCTGTCCGGCCGGTGCGATTTCGGGTGAGAGGAAGACCGTCCACGCGGTCGATGACGATGCCTGCATCGAATGCGGCGCCTGCGGCAGGGTGTGTCCCCGGGGTTCCGTGCTGGATCGGAACCATGACGTCTGTGTCATGGTGAAACGCTCTGAATGGCCCAGGCCGGACGTGTCCCTCAAGTCGTGCACGGCCTGCGGCATCTGCGTCGAGGCCTGCCCCGTCGGCTGTCTTGTCATGGCCGAGACACCCAGAAAGGGCGGGGTGGACGCCTGGCCTTACCTGAAAGACGAGAAGGCCTGCATCGGATGCGGCTTCTGCGGCGAGGAATGTCCGGCCGAGGCCATCGTGATGCGAAAACCCGAAAAAGAGGAGAAAACGGCGGCCTGAACGTCCGCGCCGCAAAGGCGGGTTCACGTCGAAGGGGATAACCCATCATGCGGAAAGCATGCGCCAGGGCGAAGGCCTCCGTCCTGTTTCATCAGCGAGGTCTTTCCCGCCTTGCGTGTCATGGCACCGCGTTTCATCGACGGCGACTGTGAAGGCGATCCCGTTGTCGCAGACGCCGTGAATCTCCTGCAAATTCCCGGTTTCAATTGAAAAGAAACAGGCGGAAAAACCGCCGGGGGATCATTTTTTTCTTGACAGGCGATGAGCGCTGCAATATAGGATCAAAAAGGTCTTATATGGATATTATGGGATGCTTCATATAACAAGACGAGGGGATTACGCAATTCGCGGCATGGTTTATCTGGCCGGTCAGCCGGCGGATAAAGTGACCCTGCTCGGTGACATGGCCGCGGCCGTCGAAGCCTCTCCGGCGATTCTGGCGAAGATCTTTCAACATCTGAGCAAGGTGGGACTGGTCAGTTCCTATCGCGGCACGGGCGGCGGTTTCGTACTGGGACGTCCGGCGGAAGCGATTACGCTCCTGGAGATCGTGGAGGCCGTGGAAGGGCCGATCATCCTGAACCGATGCCTCATTGCCAAGGGAACGTGCGGCCGCGATTCCTTCTGCCCCGTTCATCCCGTGTGGGGCCGCGTCCAGGAGAAGATGCGGTCCATGCTGGGGGAGTACACGTTGAAGGACCTGGCCGGCAAATAATTTTTTTGCGTTATATTGGACCATTCAGGTCCTATTGGTGTTGTTGAATGAAGGTCCGTGCATCCATCCGCATGAAGAGAGGAGGTAACCAATGGACGTGCTGACGCTCAGCCGGTTGCAGTTTGCCGTTACCAGCATGTTTCACTTCGTCTTTGTTCCCCTCACCCTGGGCCTTTCCATCCTCACAGCCTATTTCGAGACCCGTTACGTCACGACGGGCGATGAGACATGGCTGCGGATGGCCAAGTTCTGGGGCAGGCTCTTTCTCATCAACTTCGCCCTCGGCGTGGTGACGGGGATTACGCTGGAGTTTCAGTTCGGTATGAACTGGGCGGAATACTCCAAGTACGTGGGGGATATCTTCGGCGCTCCCCTGGCCATCGAAGCCACGATGGCCTTCTTTCTGGAGTCGGTCTTCATCGGGGTGTGGATCTTCGGCTGGAACAGGGTTTCCAGGAAAATGCATGCCGCGGCCATGTGGATTGTCGCCGTGGCGACGAATCTGTCCGCGCTGTGGATTCTTCTGGCCAACGGCTGGATGCAGCAGCCCGTGGGCTATCATCTGGTGCAAAACGCCGCCGGGCAGGTCCGGGCCGAGATGATCGATTTCGCCGCCCTCCTGCTGAACCCCTACGGTCTCATCAAATTCGCCCATACCGTGACATCCGGCTATGTCGTGGCCGCGTTCTTCATCATGGGCATCTCCGCCTGGCACCTCCTGAGAAAAAACGAGACGGCCTTCTTCAGGCGCTCTTTCCGGGCGGCCGCCGTCTTCGGGTTTGTCTCCTGCCTCCTCGTCGTCCTGACGGGCGACTTTCATGCCGTGGAGATCGCCAAAGTCCAGCCGACGAAATTCGCGGCCATGGAGTCGGTCTGGGAAACGCAGCAGGGAGCGCCGATGCATCTCATCCTGGTGCCCGACGAGGGGGGCGAGAAGAACAGCATCGAGCTTCTGTCCCTTCCCAAGATGGTCAGTCTCCTCGCCTATCACGACGCCGACGCGGTGGTGAGGGGGCTCAGGGACTTCCCGAAGGAGCTCCGGCCGCCGGTGACGGCGACTTTTTTCAGTTTCCGGATCATGGTGGCCCTGGGTTTCCTGATGATCCTTGTCACGCTTGCCGGGATCTACCTCTCCGGCAGAAGGGATTTTGAGGATCGCCGCCTCTTTCTGACGGTCGCCCTCTTCTCCATCCCGGCGCCGTACATCGCCGGGCAGCTCGGCTGGGTCGTGGCGGAGCTGGGACGCCAGCCCTGGATCGTCTACGGTGTTCTCAAGACGGCGGACGCCGTTTCAAAATCCATTGACACCATCCAGGTCGCCGGGTCGTTGATCGGCCTGACCATTCTCTACGGGGGGCTTGCCGCCGTGGATTTCTACCTCCTCTTCAAGTACGGCCGGAAAGGACCGGAGGAGAGCGGAATTCCCGAAGTCGCCCCAGTACTGACGCAAAGGAGATAAGGTCATGAAACTGCAGATCACGTGGTTCGTTCTCTGGGCGGTTTTATGGGCGGTCTATTTCATGCTTGACGGCTTTGTCCTGGGAACGGGGATGCTCTCGGGGTTCCTGGGGAAAAATGAGACGGAGAAAAGAATGCTCCTGCGGTCCGTGGGACCCGTCTGGAACGGCAACGAGGTCTGGCTCCTGACGGCGGGCGGGGCGACCTTTGCCGCCTTTCCCACGACGTACGCCCTCATGTTCAGCTACCTTTACACCGCCCTTTTGCTGCTTCTCGTCGCCTTGATCATTCGGGGTGTGGCCGTTGAGTTCCGGGAAAAGGCGGATATGTTGGCCTGGAAATCGACCTGCGACAAAGCCATTGTCCTTTCGAGTTTCATCCCCGCCCTGCTTTTCGGCGTCGCCTTCGGAAACATCTTTTCCGGACTGCCCATGGATCAGAACGGGTATCATGGGTCCCTCTTCTCGCTGCTCAATCCTTACGGGCTGCTGACGGGGGTCCTGTTCGTCCTGATGTTCGCCGTACACGGCGCACTCTATGACGCGGTCAAGACGGGGGGGAATTTGAGCAGGCGGGCCGGTAAGACGGCGGGGCTTCTCTGGTTTCCCCTCCTGGCGGTGGCGGTCATTTTCCTGGGTTATACCCATTTCGCGACCAGGCTGTACGACAACTATCTCGCCTCGCCAGTCCTCCTGCCCATCCCTGCCGTTGCGGTGGGGTCCCTTCTGGGAATCAGATACTTCATAGCCAGGGGCGCCATGCTCAGGGCCTTTGCGGCTTCGTGCCTTGTCATCCTCTTTGTCACCTTCACGGGCGTTGCCGGCCTTTTCCCCAACCTGATCCCGTCCAGCATCGATCCGGCCTTCAGCCTGACGATCTACAATTCATCGTCCAGTCCCTATACCCTGGCCATCATGACCGTTGTGGCCCTGATCTTTGTCCCCATCGTCATCGGCTACAAAATCTGGGTGTATCGAATATTCCGGAACAGGATCGAGGAAAAGGACGTTCTGTCTGAATCGGAAGCTTATGGAGCTTAGCATTGCCTATCCCAAGGAAAAGGAGATTGATTCACGATGAAAAAATTTGTTTGCGGAATCTGTGGTTACGTTCACGAAGGAGCCGAAACGCCCGAAAAGTGCCCGCAGTGCGGTGCCGCAGGCGGTAAATTCAGTGTAGGAAAGGAAGGGGAACCGGTCTGGGCCGATGAACATAGAATCGGGATCGCGGACGATATGGATCCCATGATCGTGGAAGGGCTCCGGGCCAACTTCACGGGTGAGTGCATGGAAGTGGGCATGTATCTCGCCATGAGCCGCCAGGCCGACCGGGAAGGTCATCCCGAGGTCGCCGAGGCATACAGGCGCATTGCTTTTGAGGAAGCCGACCACGCGGCCCGCTTCGCCGAAATCCTTGGCGAGGTCGTCGCCGCCGATACGAAGAAAAACCTGCAGATGCGGGTCGATGCGGAATTCGGGGCCTGCAAGGGTAAGAAGGACCTGGCCGTTTTGGCCAAGAAGCTGGGGTATGACGCCGTCCATGACGCGGTACACGAAATGTGCAGGGACGAAGCGAGGCACGGCCGGGCGTTCCAGGGCATCCTGAAACGCACCTTCGGGTGATTGTCGGCCCGTCATTTCAATGCAACGGGCATCCGGGACGGGGGCCGCTTTTCAGACACGTCCGGCTTTTTCAGGGAGAAGGTCGAGGCTGAAGCACGGAGGCCGGGCGGCCTGTGTGCGCATGCGGGGATGCCCGGGATCGTGCATGGCATATAGTTTCCTGCCACATCTCAATCGGAGCCGCCCTTCGCGGTTGCCGCGCGTTCCTTCAAAAAAGCGTTCAGTCCGTCGATGAACGCGTCCGGATCGGGCACTTTCCTGATCTCCAGAAGCCTGCCGAGGGTCTGGGGAAAGGCGCCCGAGCAGGTGACGGGGGAAAGTCCGTTCCGGATGAAATAGCTCACGATCCCGGGAATCTTCACGATATCTTCGACCTGGGTGTCTCGAGTGATCATGTCCGTGCTCCTTCCGGGTGTTGCTTCACCCTTTCCTCCCGGACCGGGACGCGATGGTTACGCCGCGTCCCGGTCGGTGGAGGTCCTTTGGCCGGATTTCAGTACAATCCCAGCTTGCTGTCGGTGAGGTTTATGAAGATGTTCTTCATCTGGGTATAGTGATCGAGGATCACCTTGTGGGTTTCCCGGCCGATGCCGGACTTCTTGTAGCCGCCGAAGGGGGTGTGGGCGGGCAGGTTGTTGTATTGATTGACCCACATTCTGCCGGTCTCGATCGCTCGGGCCACCCGGAAGGCCCGGTTGATGTCCTTCGTCCAGACGGCGCCGCCGAGGCCGTACTCGCTGTCATTGGCCATGGCGATGACCTCGTCCTCGGTCTTGAACTTGATCACGGCCGCCACCGGTCCGAAGATCTCTTCCCGGGCGACCCGCATCCCGTTGTCGACGTCGGCCAGCAGCGTGGGCTGCATGAAAGCGCCCTTCTCCAGGCCGTTCCCGGTCGCCCGCGCACCGCCGGCGGCCACCCTGGCCCCTTCCTCCCTGCCGACTTCCACGTAGGCCAGGATCTTCTCCAGCTGCACTTCGTTGATCTGGGGGCCCATCTGGGTGTCCTGCTCCCAGGGCATGCCCACCTTGACTTTCCTGAAGGCCGCCACGGCGTCTTTCAGAAACCTGTCATAGATGTCCTCGTGCACGAATACGCGGGAACCGGCACAGCAGACCTGTCCCTGGTTGAAGAGAATCCCGATCTGGAGACCTTCCAGCGCCTTCTCCCAGGGCGCATCGGGGAAATAGATGTTGGCCGATTTCCCGCCCAGCTCCAGGGTGGCGGGGATCAGCTTCCTGGCGGCGGCCAGGGCTATTTCGTAACCGACCTCGGTGGAACCGGTAAAGGCCAGCTTGCGGAAGCCGTCGTGATTCAAGACGTACTGGCCCGCGCCGGAGCCGCTGCCGGTGATCACGTTCATGACGCCCGGAGGCAGCATCTCGTTCATGAGCCTGGCCATTTCCAGGAGACTGAGCGAGGTGGTGCTGGACGGCTTGATCACGGTGCAGCAGCCGGCGGCCAGAACGGGAGCGAGCTTCCAGGCGGCCATCGCGATGGGAAAGTTCCACGGGATGATCTGGCCGACAACCCCGATCGGTTCACGGAGAATGATGCTCAGGTTGTTGTCGTCGATCATCACCGCTTCGCCCTCTTCGGCCCTGATGACGCCGGCGAAGTAGCGGAAGTGGTCGATGGTGAGGAGAAGGTCGACCGCCGTGGTCTCCCGGATCGGTTTGCCGTTGTCCAGGGACTCGATCATGGCCAGCTTGGCGAGGTTGGCTTCGATGACGTCGGCGATTTTCAGCAGAATGCCCGAGCGTTCCACGGGGCTGATTCTCTTCCAGGAATCGAAGGCCTTCCAGGCGGCCTTGACGGCCGTGTCGACATCTTTTTCGGTGGCGTCGGGGAAACGGGCGAGAAACGCTCCATTGGCCGGGCAGTAGGATTCGCAGGTTTTGCCGTCACCGGCGTCCACCCACTTGCCGTCGATCAACATCTTATAGTTTTCATCCATCGGTCTTGGCATTTTCATTTTTTTACCCTCCGTAATCGTTGAGTTGGCGTGGCACGATGATGAACCTCGGTCTGTACCTCAGGCGACCTCCTCACCTCCTTTTCGCGCACGGTGGTTTCCCGCCGCGAACCGTCACAAATCACGACAATCTCGAGAATGCCTTGTACCGGAAACGATCGGCACAGCGATTTCAATCGTTGCGCAACGAGCTGCCTTGCAATGGAGAACCTCCATGAAATCCCTGACGATTTCCGATGCGGAAGAAGTGGTGCCGGTGATCCAGGCTGAAATTCGGAGGTCCGAAGCGTTCCATTGCGACCGTCGTCCGCATTTCATCCGGTTTGGCGGGAAATGACCCGGGATCCTATGACCCCGACATTTGCAGCACCCTGCAACCCTGTCCTGCATACCATCGAGCACGTCCGGGAACGGACGGGTCGGATGGCTTGGCACAACTGGTATTTTTCGATCGTCGACGCGGTCGTTTCTTCCGTCGAGAATGTCTTCGATCCGCCGCATCCGCATCGCGGCGGTCATATGGTGAAACGACTATGCGCAAAATTTATTACTTCATTTTCAGTAACTGGCTGTTTTGGATATATATAGTAAAAAGGGTGTTATGTCAAATAAAACATAACAGAAGGGGGCGGGCCTGGTGACGGTGGATGGATTTCCGCTGCGGTTGTTATGCCGAAATGCTTTCCGTTTTCGAGGCGTTGCCCTTCTTCCCCCGACCCTTTGGCGTACCATCCGTACGCCTCGGTCAGCGGGATTCGGGCGCCTTGCCTCCGGAGCTTTTTCCTTTGCCGTTCGAAAAAGTGTTGATTTGCCTTTTTACGATTGCGTCAATCGTGCGTCATATGGAAAAGGCCGCTTCCCTGAAGACCGGCCGGCATTGCGGGACGGGACCTCCGACTTTTTCCGTCAGGGCTTCCGGGCTTCGAGTTCCCGGATGGCCGCGGCGATCTCGGCGCTCAACCGTCCGAGCGCCCGGCTGTGCGCCGCGACCAGGGCGTCGTAGCCGTCCTGCGCCGGTTCGTCGATCGTCGTCCGGCCCTGGCGGACCTGTCCCTGACTCGCTGAACTCACTTTCCACACCGCGTCGAGGATCGCCGATTTTCCCGGTTCCGAGTCGAAGCGCAGGATGTCGATCGCCGCTCGATAGGACGCGTCGTCGGCCGCCGACTTCGGAAACAGGGTGATCCGCGTCGTTCCGAGCATGGCCATGAGGTTCTCCGCAATGACCCGCCCGATATCGTCCTTGAGCGGCGAGGCCCAGCGGTCGAAATTGTCGATGAAGACCGTGTTCGGGCCGGTGCGGACGACGATCTGCGGCCTGTCGACGACTGCGGGCACCGTCACGGGACCGACCGAAACGGAGCAGTTCGCCTGCGGGGTCCCGGCCGGCAAGGAAGCGGGGCTCAGCGTGTAAAAGCGGGATGGAGGAGACGACGCGCACCCCGCAAGGAAGGCAACGAATACGCAGGCAATGAGAGTGTCCAGCCTTTTCTTCATCATGGTTTCTCCTGTGCTTTTCCCCGGATCAGGGCTTCGGGATTTCGTTCGAGATATTCGGTGAGGCCGCTGACGCCCCGGGCGGCCCTGATGATCTCCTGCAGCGCCTCGCGAAGCTGAAACTGGGCCGGCGCATCCTTGCCGGCCAGCGCGGCGTCGATGTGAACGAGCAGCAGCCTGAGATCCTCGAGCGTCGTCCCGATTTCGGTCAGGGTCTCCCCGTCGATGCGTTTGAGCACCCCGTCCATCGTCCCGACCAGTTTCTTCAGATCCCTTCCGAGGTCGTCCAGGGGCATTTGCTCGATCTTGGCCAGAATGTCGCGGATCTTCGTCTCGAGATCCTGGAGGTCGCTTGGCACCACCGGCATTTCCACGGGGGACTTCGTCCAGTCGATGGTTGCCCTGGGTGCGCCGGGAAACAGATCCAGGGAGACATAGCGTTGTCCCGTCATGAGATTCGCGCTCCGCAACTGGGCCCGAAAACCCTGCTCCACGGCGTTTTCGATGAAGTTGCGGCGCTCCGGTCCCGTCCGGGTCGCGGCGTCCATGACGGGCGATTTCTTTACATGTTCCAGGAACCGCCGCGGATAGATCACAATATCGACGCGCGGCCGCACATTGTTCTTCTCCTGGCTGTATTCGAAGCCGACGCCGGTGACCTCCCCGATCGCCAGTCCCATGTACGTGACCGGCGCGCCGACGGCCAGACCGCGCAACGACTCGCTGAAATACAGGACGAAGGGGGTGGTGATCGTTTCGGGACTTGCGAGGGCTTCCATGCGGCTGCCGAAGAGCGCGAAAACGGCATTCTCGGCGGCGGGCGCCCCATCTCCCTCCGGGGGGGGCGTCTCGAAAGCGATTCCGCCGATCAGCATCGACAGAACCGACTGTGTCCTCACGGAAAGTCCATCCGCCCCGATGGTCATGTCGATGCCGCCCGCCTGCCAGAAACGGGTCCGGTCCGTGACGTGCCGGTCGTAAGGAGCGCGCACGAAAACCTCGATCCGGACGGACCTGCCGTTCCTGTCGAGATCATAGCCGACCACCTGTCCCACGTTCAGTTTCCGGTAATACAGGGGGGATCCGTTCCCGATCGACCCGAGGGTGGCGGCCTGGAGCACGAACCGCCTTCCCGGCTCGTCAAAGGTGACGGAAGGGGGCACGTCGAGGCCGGTGAACGCGCGCCGTCCCTCCTTCGCCTTTCCGGGTTCCAGCCCGATGTAATTGCCCGACAGCAGGGTGCCGATGCCGGTGATTCCGCTGAGGGTGGCACGGGGCTGTTCGATCCAGAATCTCGTGTCTTCGACGAGAAGGCCCTCCGCGCTCCTGTCGATCCTCGCCGTTACCACGACTTTCCGGAAGTCCTTTGAAAGTTCCACTTTCGTCACCTGGCCGATGTTGACTTCCTTGTACTTGACGAAGGTTTTTCCCTCTTCGATCCCCTCGGTCCTGTTGAAGACGATCGTGATCGTGGGGCCCTCCATCAGGATCCGCTGCACCGCTATGCCGACGGCGACGATCGCCGCCACGAGGGGAACGATCCAGACGACGGAAACCCTCCATCGCCTCCCGGGTGCCGTGGCGGCCTCCGGGACATTCGGGAGATCGGTGTTTTCAGTCATAGGAACCTCTTTGTTCGTTGCCGGCGTCCCAGATCAGGCGCGGATCGAAGGTTTCGGCGGCGATCATGGTCAGGACGACCACCGCCGCGAAAAAAAGCACGCCCGCTCCCGGTTTGATCGACACGAGCGGTTGTATCTGGATGAGGGCGACGGTGAACGTCACGACGAACACGTCGAGCATGGACCATCGCCCCACGAATTCGACGAGCCTGTAAAGCCGCAGCCGCTCCTGCAGTCCCTCCGTCGAACGGCGCTGGACCGTGACGAGCAGATAGGCCAGCGACGCGATCTTGGCCAGCGGGATCACCACGCTCGCGATCAGCACGATCAGCGCCAGATGCCACGAGCCGGTCCTGTAGAACAGGACGACGCCGCTCATGATGGTGTCTTCTTCCGAGGAAACGAGGGTGGTCGTCGTCATCACCGGCAGCAGGTTCGCCGGGATGTAGCAGATGAGCGCCGCGACGAGGAACGCCCAGGTCCGCTGGACGGCATTGCGCCGCCGGAGGGCGCGTTCCGCGCCGCAGCGCGGGCATTGGCCGGGATCGTCGATATCGACCGGCCTGGACGAAAGCCCGCAGGACTCGCACGAAACGAAACCCAGCCCGATTCCCGTCGGCGTGTCCGGAAGGACCGGCGGGCGCTTCCCGGCCGGCGGCGTTTCCTTTCGGGGCCACGGGACCCGCAGCCACACCTCGCGGGGATCGAAACCGATCGTCATCGCGGCGATCAGCGCCACGAGCGCGCCCGCGGCGAACATGCCGATTCCGGGAATCACCGTCGCGAGTTCCGAGATCTTGATCAGCGCCACCAGGACGCCGAGCATCATCACCTCCACCATCGCCCAGGGTTGATGCCACAGGGACCAGCGAAGCAACGGACCGATCCATCCCGGTGCCGGGACCCGCCGCGCGGCAAGCAGAACGGCGGTCATGATCCCGATATAAACGGCGGGCGCGATCACCGTGCAGAACACGACGAGCGCGGCCGTGATCTGCTGGCCCCGGTGCCACATTTCCAGGGCGCCGCCGAAGATCGTCGTGTCCACCCTGCGCCCGGAAATCGAAAGCTCCATCAACGGCGATACGTTGGCGATGACGAGAACGATGGCCGCGGCGATTGCCAGGGCCAGCGTTCGATTCAGGGAGTCCGGCTTGTGGAAGGCGATCCTGTGGCCGCAGCGCCGGCAACGCGCCGCGGTGCCCGATGGAAGTTCGGGAATGCGCTGCAGCAGGTCGCAGTCGAGACAGGCGACGATGTGTTCGGAACGAGGTGTCAATTCGGTTTCTCCAGCCTGCAGCGCCCGGGATTCCGGAAGACTTCCGGAGCGGCGCCGCCAGTATATGTCAAAAGCCGATAAAATTCCAATTCATTCATTCCGTTAGCATGATCCGTCCCGCCTTGCGCCGTCATGGCGGGGATTGCCCGCCGGCATGCCCCCTCCCGGGACCGTTCGGAGGCCGTGAACACTCCCGGTCCTGTTGACTTTCCGCTCCCTGCTGTTATAGAAAGCAATATGTCTTTCCAGGCATATGCCACGTGCGGCGGCAGCGATCTCGTTTCATGCAGGGGGAAAATCATGGCTGACACATTCCGGTTGAACGGGAAGGATGTCGAATTCAAGCCCGGCCAGACGATTCTCGAGGCGGCGCGGGAAAGGGGCGTGGAGATTCCGACGCTCTGTCATCTGAAGAAGGCGACGCCGACGGGCGCCTGCCGCATCTGCCTCGTGGAGGTCACGGGGTCCCGCAACCTGGTTTCCTCCTGCTCCACGCCCGTCGTCGAGGGCATGGTGGTCCTCACGGACACGGAGCGGGTCCATCGGACCAGGAAGATGATCGTGGAACTCATGCTGGGAAGCGGCAGGCATGACTGCATGGTCTGCGAGGCCAACGGGAACTGCCGCCTCCAGGACCTCGCCTACGCCTGCGGGATCAGCGAGTTCAAGTTCCTT
>ENA-ORXD01001956-ORXD01001956.1-sediment-metagenome-genome-assembly--contig:-NODE-1956-length-15013-cov-3.685056_pt1 | contig 15013 bp, 15 predicted proteins | sample MGYA00237862_ERZ511471 | MGnify/ENA metagenome assembly ERZ511471 | reverse complement strand
CCGAGCGGCATTTGGACACGCCGGTGGACTATGAATCCATTGTCAAGGTGGGAGCCATCATGGGGTCGGGCGGGATGATCGTGATGAACGATCAGACGTGTATGGTGGACATGGCCCGGTTCTTCATGGACTTCATCCATGACGAATCGTGCGGAAAATGCACGCCCTGCCGCGAGGGAACCCTGCGAATGCTCCAGATCCTGGAGCGGATCACCCACGGTCGGGGGGAGGACGGTGACATCGAGCTCCTGGAAGAGTTGAGCGACATGATCAAGAACTCGGCCCTGTGCGGGCTCGGCCAGACAGGCCCGAACCCGGTTCTGTCCACGCTCCAGTATTTCAGGGACGAGTACGAAGCCCACATCTACGAGAAGCGGTGCCCGGCCAAACGCTGTGCCGCTCTCCTGGATTTCGAAGTGGATGTGGACCAGTGCATCCAGTGCGGAATTTGTTTCAAGAAGTGTCCTGCAGGGGCCATCCGGTGGCAGAAAAAGGAGCCGGCCTTCATCATGAAGGACCAATGCATCAAGTGCTTGAGCTGCATTACCAACTGTCCTGTGGACGCGATTTCTTGATCGCCCCGGCAATCATCGGGGCTGTGTGGAAAATCCCCCTCGATCCCCCTTTTTCAAAGGGGAGGCAGTGAGGGGGTGGGATTTTGCTGAACGCTACGATTGACGACCTTGGGAGATGGAAACGATGGAAGGAAAAAACGAGCTTAAATTTGCCTATACCCTTGCCGTGGTTCTCTTGCTGATCGGCGTGGTGGCTTACGCAGCCCTGCCGCTCAAGGCTCCTGATCAGCCCATCAGGATCGTGTTCAAGAACACGGCGGGCAACGTGCTGTTCGATCACAAAGAGCACTTGGACTACGGGTTCAAATGCGAGGACTGTCATCACGATATCGAAGCGGAAGGGGAGAAGCCCTCGGCGTGCGGCGAGTGTCACATGCAGGAAGGCGAGGACGGCCCCAAGCGGTCCGACGCCTTTCACAACCAGTGCCAGGGCTGCCATGACGAGCTCGGACTGGGTCCTGTGGACTGCTCGGGATGTCACGTGCTGTAGCGGTGGAAAAATAATTCTTTTGTAAACAAACTCTGAGACACGGCATCAGGAGGTGCAAATGTTCAAGCGATCGTTCTTCAGTTTGGCAAAGCCCAGACTGACCTATCCGGTTTTGAAGCCCGATCGGCGTGACGTGGTCGAAATCCCGCTGCCCGGCAAGGCCCACGTCTTTCTCGGCCCGTCATTCGCCGGGTCGAACGGGCTGCCGATCCGGCCGGGAGACAAGGTGAAGACGGGGCAGCGAATCGGCCTTCCGGGGGACGGCGAGGACTATGTCATTTCTCCCGTCACAGGGGTTGTTGCTCACATTTCTCCCATCACGGGATACTTGGGGCGGAAACGGACGTCGATCACCTTCGACGTGGCGAAAGAGGATGTGTGGGACGATGAGTTCGGGGCCTCAGGGGATATGGCGGCCATGGAGAGAATCGGGCGTTTCCTCGGCGCCCTTCCCGGGGAGCCGGATTTTGCTTCCATTGTGGATTTTCAGCCGCCCCTCAAGACGATCGTAATTTATGGGATCGACAAGGATCTGCTTGTTTCGACCAACGCATGTGTCGTTGAGACCCGTCTCGATGACCTGAGAAAGGGAATGGATGTCCTGAAACGGGTTTGCAGGGAATGCCGCATGGTTCTCCTCGTTCCCGCAGGGTTGGGCCTCCAGGCCGAAAGGACCGGCGTGGAGGTGAGGGCCCTGACCCCCGCTTACCCCGATCTGTTGCCCAAGGTGTTCATGCGCCGCTTCCTGGGCGAAGAAGTGCCTGCCGGGGGCCGGTGCGAGGAATCGGGTGTGGGCTTCCTGACCGCCGAAGCCGTGGCCAACCTGGGGATCGCCTTTGAGGGAGGCCGGATCCCGGTCCACAAGATGCTCAGCGTGATCAAGCAGGACGGATCGGTCGCGAACGTGAAAGCGAGAATCGGAACCCCTGTGCAGGAGATCCTGAACACGCTCCAGATCGAAACCAGGAGGGGCGACAGGCTGATTCTCGGCGGTCCCATGACCGGGCTCTCCGTCTATTCCGAGGAAACGCCGGTGCTGGCGGACACGGAAGCCCTGATGATCCAGGACGGCAGCCAGGCGGCGCGGGCGGCCGCGCCGCCCGCCTGAGGGCCGCCACCGTGGATCTCGTCATCGCCTTGGCCGGCGTCATCGGGCTCGGCGTCGCCGTGTACGGCTTCGGCAGCCTCGTCTGGGCGTCGGTCGAGCGCCGCCGGCCGTACGAGGCTCTGCTCGCCGTCGGCGTGGCCGTAGCCGCGGTCGCCCTGCTCGTGGCCTTCGGCGACCGCCTCATGCGCTGACGGGCGCCGCCGCTCCGGTCACCCTCCGTGCCGGGTGCGGCAGCGCCGGCCCCACGCGCCGGCCCGCAGCACCTAAGGTCGGGCTCCGATTCTGCCGATATCGCAGGGCAGCACACGTGATGTGCCCCCCGCGCCTGTCACCGTGCGTGTGGAGCACACTTGCCGACCAGGGGAGGAGTGCCCGCATGACGAAGCGCCGGATCCTCGTCGTCGACGACGAGCCCGATATCCGCCGGCTCGTCGCCGAGGCGCTCGCCTCGGCCGGCTACGAGGTCGAGGTCGCCGCCGACGGCGACGAGGCGGTGCGCAGGGGCGGCCTCTTCATCCCCGACCTGGTGCTCCTCGACATCATGATGCCGGGTCAGGACGGGTTCACCGTGTACGAGCGGCTGCGCCAGAAGCCCTGCGCGCTGGGCTGTCCCATCATCTTCCTGACCGCCAAGCGCGAGATCACCGACAAGCTGCACGGCTTCGACAAGGGCGCCGTGGACTACATCACGAAGCCGTTCCACGTGAAGGAACTGCTCGCCCGGCTCAAGGTCCACCTCGGCGACCTCGACGCGGCGAAGGGCGACGTGCCCAACCCCATGACCGAGCGCGAGCTCCAGGTGCTGCGCATGCTCGCCGGCGGCAAGACCTACAAGCAGGTCGCGCGCGCCCTCGAGCTCTCGCAGAGCACGGTGCGCAACCACCTGCACAACGTCTACCACAAGCTGCAGGTGGTGGACCGCGCGCAGGCAGTGATCCTCAGTCGCGAGAACGGCTGGATCTGAGGAGGCGGCGCCGCCGCGGGGCGCGAGCGGGTGGTCGCGCGGCCGCCCGCGGCCCGGCTCAGGCGCCGGCGAACGGCATCTCGTCGATCGACCAGACCTCCGTCGCGCTGCGGCGCTCGCCGCGCCGGCGCTCCCTGATCGGGGCCGCGGCTGCGGTGCCCTGCCGCCGGCGCTCGGTCTGACGGCGGTCGACCACCACGTTGACGTCGCTGCGGCCGGCGTAGCGCTGCCGTAGCTTCTCGTAGAAGAACCCCTCGAGCTGCCTGGGGACCACGATGGTCTTGGGCTGCGCGTTCACGTCGGCTGCGGGCATCGCCCCTCCTCGTCATCCTTGGTCTACCACGGTCGCCGCTCCGTGATTCGTCGCGCCTCGGCGGTTCTCCTTGCCGGAGGCTCGGGGTGCGGTCCCGGCGTCGTCAAGCTTGACGACACCCTCGGGCGACGCCGTGTCGGGCGACGCCCGTCAGGCGCCGCCGTCGGCGGGACCGCGCTCGACGTGGCTTCGCAAGGCGAGGGCGCACAGGCCGCCGGCGACGCAGATCGCGACGCCGACCACGAACGTCGTGTTGATGGCGTCGGTGAGCCAACCCTTGAAGAGCGTCTCGAACATCGCCGCGCCCTCGGCCGGCATGCCGGGCGCGCCGGCCGGTGCGCCCATCTGCATGCCACCCTCGGCGAGCCCGTCGACGATGCGCCTGCGGACCTCGTCGGGGATCCCGGCGACCGTCTCGAGACCGGCACGCACGTTGGCCGCGATGCGGTTCTGCAGCACGGCGCCGAGGATCGCGATGCCCATCAGGCTGCCGACCTGGCGCGTCGTCGAGAGCACACCCGAGGCGTTGCCGACGCGCTCCGGCGGCGCCGTGGCCATGACCGCCGACGTGACCGGGGCGATGGAGAGGCCGATGCCGATGCCGCTGAGCACGAAGGGCGCCATCAGGGCGGCGGCCGTCGTGTCGGGCGCGAGCGCTTCGGTCCAGGGCAGGAGGCCGGCCATCCAGGCGATGCCGAAGGCGAGCAGGAAGAGGCCGCCGGCCACGATCCAGCGGCTGCCGACCCGGTCGGAGAGCCGCCCGGCGAGCGGGGCGGCGAAGATGATGACGATCGACATCGGGCTCATGACGAGCCCGGCCCGCAGGGCGCTGTAGTCGAGCGCCGTCTGCAGGAAGATCGGCACGGTGAAGAAGACGCCCATCATGCCGGCGCTGAGCAGCAGACCGGTCAGGTTGCCGGCGAGGAAGTTCACGTGGCGGAAGAGCGCGAAGTCGATCAGCGGCTGCCGTACCCGGGTCTCGCGCAGGTAGAAGAGGACCAGGCCCCCCACCGCGGCGACAAAGAGACCGACGATGGCGGCCGAGGTCCAGCCCAGCCGCTGGCCCTCGACGAGGGCGAAAGTGAGGCAGAACAGGCCGGCCGAGACGAGGGCGACGCCGGGCAGGTCGAGGGTCTCGACGGCGGCCTGGTCGCGTGACTCGGGGACGATGCGCAGGGCGAGGGCGACGCCGATGAAGCCGATCGGGATGTTGATGAGGAAGATCCAGCGCCAGCTCGCCGAGTCGACGATGAGGCCGCCGAGGCTCGGGCCGATGGCCGTCGCGAGCCCGGAGACGCCGCCCCAGACGCCCATCGCCGCGCCGCGCCGTTCGGCGGGGAAGACCGCGGCGACGATGCTCAAGGTCGCCGGCATCATCGCCGCCCCGCCGAGGCCCTGGGCGACGCGGAAGGCGATGAGCCAGCCGATGCCGGGGGCGAGGCCGCAGGCGAGAGACGCGGCGGTGAACACGACCATGCCGGAGACGAACAGCAGGCGGCGGCCGTAGAGGTCGCCGAAGCGGCCCAGGGTCACCAGCGTGACGGCGAAGGCGAGGACGTAGGCGTTCATCACCCACTCGACCCCGCTCAGGCCGGTGTCGAGCTCGCCCATGATGCTGGGGATGGCGATGTTCACGATCGTCCCGTCGAGGAGGATCATGAAGAGCCCTACGCAGAGGACGGCGAGGATGGCCCACGGGTTCGCGGCGCCGGCCGTCGGCGGGCGCGAGTCCCGGGAAGGTCCGGGTGCCGTCGCGTCGGGGGTCTTCGGTCCGGGAGAGGCGGGGGAGGTCATCGGGGGCGGTGTCCTTTCAGCCGGTCGAGCAGCGTGTCGAGGAAGGCGATGAGGGCGGCGGGGTCGAGACCGGGGACGTCGTCGAACGTGGCCTCGACCTCGGTGCGCCAGCCGGACTGCATGGCCTCGGCGAGGGCGCGCGCCCGAGGGGAGAGGTCGAGGCGGACGGCGCGGCGGTCGGCGGCGTCGGGCACGCGCTGCACGACGCCCTTCTGCACCAGACGCTCGACGAGCTCGCTTGCCGCCGCGCGGCCGACACCGAGCGCGGCGGCCAGCTCGCTCATGGTCGCGCCGGGCCGCCGCGCGAGGGCGACGACGGCGGCCATCTGCCGGGCGGTCAGCTCGCGCCCGGCGCCGCGCCGCACGGCGTCGCTGTGCGGCGCCGACTCGTAGACGGCGACCGCGAGCTCGGGCAGCAGCGACACGAGCGCGGCCGCCGCGTCATCAAGTTCGGGTCCCATAGTGTCAGGCTACCGTACTATAGGTCGAGACGACAAGCCGCGAGATGCGCCCTCCCCTCGGGTGCGGGACAGTCGTCCTGTCGCGGTCCCGCGGCACGACCGCCGCCGCTCGGCAGCACGACCGTCGCGGCCCGGCAGCACGACCGACGCCGCCCGGCAGCACGACCGTCATGGCCTCGCGGCAGGACCGCCGCCGTCGCGGCCTCACGGGCCTTCGGGTACAATCGTCTGGCTTCACGCAGGACCGTTGATGCTGCCGCGACGCCCGTCGCGTGTGCCCGACCAGAGGGAGCTGCGCGTGAACCTGACGATCGACGGCCGCCCCGTGGCGGTCGAGCCGGGGACCACCATCCTGCACGCCGCGCGCCGCGTGGGCGTCGACATCCCGTCGCTCTGCCAGGACGACCGCCTCGAACCGCTCGCCGCCTGCCGGCTGTGCCTGGTCGAGGTCGAGGGTCTCAAGGCCCCGGTCGCGGCCTGCGCCACGGCGGCCGCCGACGGCATGGTCGTGACCACCGAGACGGCCGAGCTGCGCGAGCAGCGGGCGCTGCTGCTCGAGCTCCTGCTCTCCGACCACCGCGACGACTGCATCGTCTGCGACGAGGCCGGCGCCTGCCGGCTGCAGGCGATGGCCTACCGCTACGGTGTCGCCAGGTCCAGCTACGAGGGCGAGGCGCGCGACTACGAGGCGCGCGAGGACACACCCTTCATCGCCTACGACCCCGGCAAGTGCATCCTCTGCGGCCGCTGCGTGAGCATGTGCGAAGAGGTGCAGCAGTGTCATGTGCTCGACTTCGCCGAGCGCGGCTTCGAGTCGTTCGTGACCACGTCGTTCGGCCGCTCGATGGTCGAGACCGAGTGCGAGCTCTGCGGCAACTGCGTCTCGTCCTGCCCGACCGGCGCGCTGCAGGACAAGCTCAGCCGCTTCGCCTGCCGCACCTGGGACGCGACCGTGGTCGACACGGTGTGCCCGTTCTGCGGCTGCGGCTGCAACCTGCGACTTCACGTCAAGGACGGTCGTGTCGTCAAGGTGAGCTCCCCCGTGGGCAAGGGCCCGGGCGAGGGCAACCTCTGCGTCAAGGGCCGCTACGGCTTCCAGTTCATCCACCACCCCGACCGTCTCACGCAGCCGCTGGTGCGCCGCGACGGCGAGCTCGTGCCCGCCTCGTGGGACGAGGCCCTCGAGCTCGTGGCACGGCGCTTCGGCGAGGTCCGCGAGGCCCACGGCGCCGACGCCCTGGCAGGCTTCTCCTCGGCGCGCTGCACGAACGAGGAGAACTACCTCTTCCAGAAGTTCATGCGCGCCGTCGTCGGCACGCAGAACGTCGACCACTGCGCCCGGCTCTGTCACGCCTCCACGGTGACCGGCCTGCGCCAGTCGCTGGGCAGCGGGGCGATGACCAACTCCTTCAAGGACCTCGAGGAGATGGACGTCGCCCTGATCATCGGCTCCAACACCAGTGAGGCCCACCCGATCGCCGCGCTCCACGTCAAGAAGGCGCTGCGCAACGGGGGCCGCCTCATCGTCGCCGACCCGCGGCGCATCGACATGGCCCGCCGCGCCGACATCCACCTCCAGTTGCGCCCGGGCACCAACGTCGCCGTGCTCAACGGCCTCATGCAGGTGATCCTCGAGGAGGGCCTCGCCGACGAGGCGTTCATCGCCGAGCGCACCGAGGGCTTCGACGAGCTGCCGGAGCTTCTCGCCGCGTACACGCCGGAGCTGGTCGAGGAGATCAGCGGCGTCCCTGCCGACACGCTGCGCGAGGCGGCGCGCCTCTTCGGCTCCGCCGGGCGCGCCGCGATCTTCTACTCGATGGGCATCACCCAGCACTCGCACGGCACCGAGCACGTGCTGGCGGTCTCCAACCTCGCCCTCATGACCGGCAACCTCGGCCGCGCCGGCACCGGCGTCAACCCGCTGCGCGGCCAGAACAACGTGCAGGGGGCCTGCGACGTGGGCGCGCTGCCCAACGTGTACACGGGCTACCAGCCGGTCGGTGACCCCGAGGCGCAGCGCCGGTTCGGCGAGGCGTGGGGCGTCACGCTCGCCGAGGAGCCCGGTCTCACGGTGACCGAGGCCTTCGACGCGATGGCCGACGGCCGCGTGCGGGCCCTCTACGTGATGGGCGAGAACCCGCTGCTCTCCGACCCCGACCAGACCCACGTCGAGGAGGCCCTGCGTGGCCTCGACTTCCTCGTCGTGCAGGACATCTTCCTCTCCGAGACGGCCGCGCTCGCCGACGTCGTGCTGCCGGCGGCGAGCTACGCCGAGAAGGACGGCACCTTCACCAACACCGAGCGCCGCGTGCAGCTGCTGCGCAAGGCGGTGGCGGCGCCGGGCGAGGCGCGCGAGGACTGGCGCATCATCGCCGAGCTGGCACGCCGCATGGGCGCCGAGACCGGCTGGAGCTACCCGGGCACGGCCGACATCATGCGCGAGATCGCCGCCCTGACCCCGTCCTATGCCGGCATCAGCCACGCGCGTCTCGAGGAGGGCGGCCTCTGCTGGCCCTGCACGAGCCCCGAGCACCCCGGTACCCCGATCCTCCACATCGGTGGCTTCACCCGCGGCCGCGGCCGTTTCTTCCCCGTCGCGTACCAGCCTCCGGCGGAGCAGGCCGACGACGAGTACCCGCTCACGCTGACCACCGGTCGCCTGCTCGAGCACTACCACACCGGCACGATGACGCGGCGCTCCGACGGCCTCAACGAGCTCGTGCCGACGGGGTTCGCCGAGATCAGCCCGGCCGACGCCGCGCGCCTCGGGGTCACCGACGGCGGCGACGTCGTCGTCGAGACGCGGCGCGGCTCGATCCGCACGCCGGCCAACGTCACGGCGCGCATCGGCGAGGGCACGGTCTTCGTCCCCTTCCACTTCTGGGAGGCGCCGGCCAACCGGCTGACCAACCCGGCGCGCGACCCCCAGGCCAAGATCCCCGAGTTCAAGGTCTGCGCCTGCCGCGTCGCCCTCCCGTAACGGCTGGCGGGCCGCCGTGATCCCGCTGCACGACGACAACCCGACGCGGCGCTTCCCGCTGGTGACGCTGACGCTGATCGCGCTCAACGTCGCGGTCTTCGTCTTTCAGCTCACACTGCCCCGCCATGGGCTCACGCTCGAGGGGTTCTTCCTGCGCGCCGGACTCGTGCCGTACGAGATCGTGAACCGCGTCGACGTGCCGCCGGACGGGCTGGTGCCGGTCTGGGCCACCGTCTTCACCTCGATGTTCATCCACGGCGGCTGGCTGCACATCATCTTCAACATGCTGTACCTGTGGATCTTCGGCAACAACGTGGAGGACCGCATGGGCCGGGCGCGGTTCGTCGCCTTCTATCTGCTCTGCGGCGTCGCCGCCGCGGCCGCGCAGGTGGTCGTGCGGCCCGACGCGCTGGTGCCGATGATCGGCGCCAGCGGAGCCGTCTCCGGGGTGCTCGGCGCCTACATCCTCCTCTTCCCGCGGGCCCAGGTGCTGACGGTGATCACGCTCGTCGTCTTCTTCCCGGTCGTCATGGTCCCGGCCTGGGTGCTGCTGCTGGCCTGGTTCGCCCTCAACCTGCTGCAGGCGGCGACGACGATCGGCGCCGAGACCGGGGTGGCGTACTTCGCCCACGTCGGCGGCTTCGCCGCCGGGCTCGTGCTCGTCTGGTTCTTCGCCCGCCGGCGCCCGCGCCTGCGACGGCGGGTGGGGTGGTGACGCCGGTGAGGCTCGTCGACCACCACGTCCACACGACGTACTCCGACGGCCTCGCGACCCCGGCCGAGATCGCGGCACGGGCGGCGCAGCTCGGGCTGGCCGGGGTCGCGACGGTCGACCACCTGGCCATCGGGCCCTACAACGACGAGCCGGGCTACAGCATCGAGATCGCCCTGATCGACGAGTACATCGCGGCCGTGCGCGCCGCCGACGAGGCGCACCCCGGGGTCCGCGTGCTCGCCGCCATCGAGGTCGACTACGGCCCCGACACGGTCGACGACGCGGCGGCGCTGCTCGCCGCGCACGGCTTCGACTTCGTCTACGGCTCCGTGCACTTCATCGACGGCCGGGTCGTCGACACGCGCGCCTCGCTGCAGGGCTCGCTCTGGGTCGATGTGGACGCCGTCTACGAGCGGTACTTCGAGGTCGTGGCCGAGGCGGCGGCCACGGGGCTCTTCGACGTCATCGCCCACCTCGACCTGCCGAAGAAGTTCGGCCACCGGCCGCGGGACGCGGCGCGGGTGGAGGCGGCGCTGGCGAGCGCGCTCGACGCCATCGCCGCCGCCGGCGCCGCGATCGAGCTCAACACCTGCGGCTGGCGCGTGCCGGCCGGCGAGGCCTACCCGTCGCCGGCGATCCTCGCCCAGGCGGCCGCCCGCGAGATCCCGCTCGTGCTGGGCTCCGACGCGCACCGCGTCGACGAAGTGGGTGCCGACTTCGACCGCGCCCTCGCCGTCGCCGCCGAAGCGGGCTACGATGCCATTCTCAGACTCACCGACGGCGAGCTGGAGGCGATAGGGTGAGCGCGGCCCGGCGGCGTCTCATGGCGATCCACAACCCGACCTCGGGGGGCGGCGAGCGACGGCGCGACCTGCCCTTGATCCTCGAAGGCCTCGAGGGGCAGGGCTTCGCCGCCGAACTGCGACCCACGACCGGCCCGGGGTCGGCGACCGAGCTCGCGGCCGCCGCCGGCGGCGAGGGTTTCGACGTGGTCTGCGTGCTGGGCGGCGACGGCACCGTGAACGAGGCCCTCAACGGTCTCGCCGGCGGCGACCTCCCTCTCGCCATCGTGCCCGTCGGCACGGTCAACGTGCTCGCCATGGAGCTCGGCATCCCGCTCGACCCGCCCGACGCGGTGCGCGTCGTCGGCACGGGCACGGAGTCGTGGATCGACCTCGGCCTCGCCGGCGAGCGCTACTTCGGTCTCATGGCCGGTATCGGCATGGACGCGGCCGTCGTCGCCTCGCTCAACCCGACGCTCAAGAAGGCGTTGAAGGAGGCGGCCTTCGCGGTGCACGGGGTCGCCACCTATCTCACGCACGAGGAGCCGCTCTTCCGCTTGACCAGCGACGAGCGCGAGGTCGAGGGCTACTTCGCGGTCTTCGGCAACGCCGCGAACTACGGCGGCGCCTTCGGCATCACCCCCCTGGCCGACATGCGCGACGGCCTGCTCGACGTCTGCGTGCTCACCGACAAGTCGTTCCTCAGCACCGCCTGGTACTGGACGGCGGCCTTGCTCAACGCCCACATCGACCATCCCAAGGTGCAGTACTTCCGCACCCGGGCGGCGCGCGTCGAGGCGGCCGACCCGGCCCAGGAGGTGCTCGTGCAGACCGACGGCGAGGTCTCCGGCGCCCTGCCCATCGACTGCCGCGTGGCGCCGCGGGCGCTGCGCGTGCTGGTGCCGTGAGGACGCGGCTTCGCGCACGTCGTCGTGAGGGCGCCGTCGTGAGGACGCCGTCGTGAGGTTCGTCCCGGCGCCACCGCCCGAGGCCGAGGTCGAGGCTCTCCACGAGGCCAGCCTGCGGCTGCTCGCCGAGGTCGGCGTGCGCGTCCCCAGCCGCCGCGCCCTGCATCTGCTGCACGACGCGGGGGCCGAGGTCAACGCCGAGGCCGAGGTCGTGCGCTTCCCGCGGCGCCTCGTCGAGGAGGCCGTGGCGCGGGCGCCGCGCGACGTCCTCCTCGCCGGGCGCGACCCCGCCGCCGACGTGCGCCTCGGCGACGGGCGGCCCTGCCTGCTGACGCTTGACGGGACCGGTGCGGAGACGCTCGACCACCGCACCGGCGAGCGCCGCGCCTCGACGCTGCGCGACCTCGGCGAGGCGACGCTGATCGCCGACCACGAGCCCGAGATCGGCGTCGTCTGGAACGTCGTCACGACCGCGGACACGCCGCCCAACGCCCGCGTGCTCTACGAGACCGAGGCCTGCCTGCGCCACACCGGCAAGCACGTGCAGGCCGAGGTGCAGCGCGCCGAGGAGGTCCCTTACGTGCTCGACCTCCTCGCCGCCGTCGCCCCCGGCGGTCGCTGGGACCCCGCGCGGCCGTTCTTCTCCATCGTCTACTGCCCGGTGTCGCCCCTGCAGCACGAGCCCGAGATGGTCGAGGCGGCCATCGACCTGGCGTGCGCCGGCGTGCCGATGTGCCTCTACAGCATGGGGCTCGCCGGCGCGACGACGCCGATCACCGTGGCGGGCTCGGCGATGCAGGCGAACGCCGAGATCCTGAGCTCGCTCGTCCTCTTCCAGGTCGTGAACCCGGGCCTCGCCTGCATCTACGTGGCCGACACGGGGCTCATGGACCTGCAGTCGGGCCTCTACAGGGCGTCCCCGCCCGAGGCCGTCCTCGTGACGCAGGCGATGGTCTCACTGGGCCGCCGGTACGACCTGCCGGTCATGGCCAGCGGCCTCACCAGCGACGCGCCGGGGTTCGGGCACGCGAGCGGCATCGACGCCACGCTCACCTGCCTCCCGGCGCTGCTCATGGAGCCCGACCTCTTCGTCGGCGCCGGCATGCACGACGGGGCGCAGCTGCTGTCGCTGCCCAAGATCCTCCTCGACGTCGAGCTCTTCCGCTCCTGCCGGCGCGTGCTCGAGGGGTGCGTGATCGACGAGGAGCACCTCATGGTCGACGTGGCCGCGGCCGTAGGGCCCGGCGGCCACTACCTCGGGGAGCGAAAGACGCGCGCCTTCCTGCGCAACGGCGAGATCCACCGACCGCGGCACCGACTGCGCGAGACGGGGGCGACGACGACGGACGCACCCGACGAGGTCGCCCGCGCCGCCGAGGCCGTCGACGCCATCCTCGCCACGCACACGGTCGCGCCGCTGCCGACCGGCGCCGAGGCGCGGCTCGGCGAGATCCTCGCCGCGGCGGTCGCGGAGCTGCCGCAGCGCTAATCGCCCGTCGCGTAGCCGCGGCAGCGCCCGGGGGGCCGGTCGCCGCTGCGCCGGCGCTGGGGCCTGGCCTGCGCCAGTCTCAGACGCCCATGCGCTGCGCGAGCGCGCGCAGACGGTCGCGGTACGCCTTCTGCTCGCGCGGCTCGCGCCTCGCGATCTCCTCGGGCGTCGCCACCGGCACGACCTTGAAGGCCGGGTTGTCGAAGACGCGCAGCTCGAGGCTCTCGCCCTCGCTGTGGGGCAGGTCGCGGAAGAGCTTGCGCAGGAGGAAGCGCGAGGTCTCCTCGCCGACGGTCAGGATCCAGTGCGGCGTGGTGATCGAGATCTCGCGCGAGAGGTACTCGAAGCAATGCTCCTGCTCGTCGGCGCGCGGTGCCCGCACCGCGCCGCCGGTCCGCGGCACGCACTTGATGAGGCCGGTGACGTAGAGCTCGTCGCGGGCGGGGGCGGCAAAGGCCGGCATGGACGCGGCCAGCCGCTCGACGGTGCCGGCCCCGGCCGGCCCGTCGCCGGCCTCGTCGGCTTCTTCGGGGCACCAGGTCACGACCATCACGTGGGTGTGCGGGTGCCCGCCGCCGGGGACGGCCCGCCTCCGGCACTCGAGCAGATCGTCGCATCGAGTGCAGGCGCGGACGCGGGCCGCCAGGGTGTCGAGTTGTTCGAGCGCGTCTTCCATGGGCCGTCCTTTCCGGACGCCGGCTCAGGCGGGAGGCCGCCGGAGCCGGTACTCGCAGGTCAGGGCCTCGGCCTCGCCGACCAGGGCCAGGAGGAGCTCGTCGCCGAACGGCGACACCAGCACGGTGAGGTCGTCGAGCTCGATGAAGACGTGGCGCGTCTCGCGCTGGCCGAGCTCGCGGGCGAGCCGCGCCCCGACGTCGAGCACGCCGCCGAGGTGGGCCGCGATCGCCGTCGCGTCGACGCCCTGGTCGGCGTCGGCGGCGACGATGAAGCCGTCGCGCGAGACCAGGAGGGCGGCGAGGACGCCGGGGTTCTCCCGGTAGGGCCGCAGGGTGGCGGCGAGGGAGTCGGACTGCTGGTCGGTCACGATGCCTCCAGGGCGGTCTCGAGTTGACGCCGCACGGCGGCTTCGAAGGCGGTGGCCGCCGCGGCGTCGGCGAACACGCGGGTGAACCCCCCGGCGGAGCCGGCGAGCTCGCTGAGGAAAATGCTGCCGCGCGGGATCGGCGCCGTGTCGGCCTCGAGCACGGCGCCGTCGAGCGGGAGCTGGACGAGGGTGTCGCCGCTGAGGAAGAGGCGGTTCAGCTCGCGGCCGCTCAGCCGGACCGACACGCGTACGGCCACGCCGGCCGCGACGTCTTCGCTGGCGAGGGAGATCTCCACAGGCCGAATACTAGGCGCCCCCCTTCGGGCGGCGCAACACGACCGCCGTCGGGGCGGTGCGGCGGCCGGTCCGGGAGGCGCGGGGGGCGATCCCCGACCGCGCCCGCGGCTCACTGCGCGGCGGCGAGAGGCGCGGCGAAGGCGGGCGCCTCGAGGACGACCTCGCGCGGCCGGCCTTCGGCCTCGGCGAGCAGCTCGTCGAGGGTGCGCACCGCCGGGAACGACGCCGCTCCGGTGGCGAGCGTCTGGCGCCGCCCGGCGATGAGGGTCGCCCCGATCTCGTGGGCGATCTCGGCGGCCAACTCCTGGGCGGCGCCCAGGCCGGTCCCGGGCAGGCAGAGGACGAAGGTGTCGGGGGCGGTGCGGAAGGCGACGTCGTCGGGCCCGAGGCGCCGGCCGATGCGCCGCGCCACGCCGCGGACGAGCTCCTCGGCGGCCTGCGGGCCGAGGAAGACGCGGCCGTCCTCGAAGTGCTCGAGGCGCAGGCGCACGACGCTGAGCGACTGGTGGTCCCGCAGGGCGAGGCGCATGCCGTCGGCGAGCATCGGGCGCAGGCGCCCGGCGGCGTAGAAGCCGGTCGTCGGGTCGACGGTGACGACACGCTGCCGCCGCCGGCGCCGCGGCCGGCGCAGCTGCCGGGCGGCGATGACGCCGCCGGCCACGAGGACGAAGAGCTTGGCGAGGCCGGCGGCCCTTCCGCCGCCGAGGGTCCCATCGTCGATGGCGAGGATCACCACCAGCAGCAGGCCGCCGCTGACGAGGTACGGCCACTCGCCGGCAGGCGAGGGGGCGAGCTGGGCGAGGACCAGGAACGGGATGGCCAGGAGGATCCAGCTCCCTGCCCCCCCGGTGGCGAGGGCCGCACCGGCGAGCACGAGCCAGTCGGCGACGGCGAACGACAGGGTGTGGTCGTCGCCGCGGCGTAGCGCGACGGCAATCGAGAGCGCTCCCAGCACCGCCCCGGCCGCCGCGAGGGCCGCGCCGGGGTAGGCACTCAGGGCCAGACACAGGGCGGCGAGGCAGAGGAAGAAGAGGGTGCGGAGGCGGCCTCGCAGAAGGGCTGACTGCCGTCGTCTGCGAGGCGGGCGGCTCA
>ENA-ORXD01001954-ORXD01001954.1-sediment-metagenome-genome-assembly--contig:-NODE-1954-length-15022-cov-8.697692_pt1 | contig 15022 bp, 15 predicted proteins | sample MGYA00237862_ERZ511471 | MGnify/ENA metagenome assembly ERZ511471 | reverse complement strand
AGCCCACTCACGTAATGCTCGGTACTGAGGTGCGGGAGCCCTCGGGAACGGCGATACGCTGCTATCCCCTCTCTTATTACTAAAATGCATTCGTTATTCCGTTCTTATATCGTTCTGGTCGACTGATCATTTTCCCTTCCGATCCGATGCAAGGGAAGGTGGGGTTATTTCCTGTCAGCATTTTATACATGGTTGCCAAGGTGGCGGAGTGGCTACGCGGTTGACTGCAGATCAACTACATCCCGGTTCGATTCCGGGCCTTGGCTTGGGCGATAGCGGCCATAGCAGTGGGGCAACACCTGGACTCATTCCGAACCCAGCAGTTAAGCCCACTCACGTAATGCTCGGTACTGAGGTGCGGGAGCCCTCGGGAACGGCGATACGCTGCTATCCCCTCTCTTATTACTAAAATGCATTCATTATTCCGTTCTTATATCGTTCTGGTCGACTGATCATTTTCCCTTCCGATCCGATGCAAGGGAAGGTGGGTTGATCGCCTCAAACTATATCCTGAATGACGTTTCATTATTCTGTTTGGGATTGTTGTATGACGATCCGATAGTGGAGCAGGTTCATGGATGATATTCCAAACATAGCCAAATGCATGAGCACCCAGCACCCTGACAATGTCCACCTTCCGTTCTTTGCAGAAAGTTCGGAACTCGGCGGCGAGGATGAGGTGCAGGAGGCCTATTACAGTTACTCCCATCTGGGATGCAGGGAACAGATGTGGGACTGTGAGGGAAAGGAAGTCGACAACTTCGTCGTCAAGAAACTTCTTTCCAGATACGAGCCCTTCTTTAAGGAGAATCAGATCGGCTCTGACGTTTATCTTACCCTGCGGGTGCCCAATCCTGATATAGAACGGGCGGAGGCGAAGATCCTCCTCGAAACCCTTGACAGCATACCGCGGTCATATGATATCGCCCATCTTTTCTACGGCAATACGACCCCACCGATCTTCCAGGTCATCCTTCCGATGACCTCGTCGCATGTCGGGATCGACAATATTTACCAGTATTACTGCGACTTCGTCGTCGGGCAGCAGTACAAGCGGCTCGGCGGAAGAGACATGACCATCGCCGACTGGATTGGTAGTTTTGCGCCGCAAAAAATCGACGTAATCCCTCTTTTTGAGGACCGGACCAGCATGCTCAATGCAGCCGGGATCGTCGGCCGCTATATGCAGGATAAAGACCTCGCCTATCAGCGCGTATTTCTAGCCCGCTCTGATCCGGCGATGAACTACGGGATGATCCCGGCGATCCTCCTCAACAAGATCGCTCTCTTCAACCTTCACCTCCTCTCTGAGGAGACGGGCGTTCCGATCTATCCGATCATAGGCGTGGGATCGGCCCCGTTCAGGGGCAACCTGAGGCCTGACACTGTGGATCGGTGCACGGCCGAATATCCGAGCGTGCATACTTTCACGATCCAGTCTGCCTTCAAGTACGATTATCCCCTTGACGACGTCAGGCAGGCCGTCGCCGGGCTTGAGAACCGGATGGTTTCTGCACCATCTGAAGTCGACGAAAAAGAGGCCCTGAAGGTTGTGCAGACCTATACCACAGCTTATATGCATGAGGTCACCGGACTCTCCGATGTGATCAACAGGGTGGCCGGGTTCGTACCGAGCCGCAGGAAACGAAAACTTCATATCGGGCTTTTTGGCTATTCACGGAGCATGGGTGGTGTCACCCTGCCGCGCGCGATCACCTTCACCTCTGCCCTGTATTCCATAGGTCTGCCTCCTGAACTTCTCGGTCTCGATGCACTGGAATCTGACTCCATAGAGTTCCTCAGGGAGACGTACGTTAACTTTGATGCCGATATCGCCGACGCTATGCGTTATTTCAATCCGGAATCCTCCTTTGTCCCTCCCGCTCTGACTAAAACCGTATCAGACCTCACCGATGCGCAGCCTGATCCCGATCACCTGGAGATCACCGCCGGTATCTGTCATGCCCTGGATGAGAACAGGACCGCCGAGATCAGGTCGGGAGTTCTCAGAGCCGCGAATATCAGACATTTCCTTGGATAATCCCTTTTTTTCTGTCTGATATCGACGTTCGATCTCGAATAGGTGAATCCTTCGCCCGGAAAACATGCCCATGTTTCTGTCCGGGAGCCGGGCAGGTTGAAAAAAATAGTTATCTTCGCCGCAACAGCAGGATCGCTGCGGTGATGGCCGTTCCACCGAGAGCTGCAAGAGGCGTGGCCGCGGCCTCTGCCGGCGTCGTCGCTGTTGCCGTTGCAGGGTTCAGTGTGGTGTTCACCGTCACCGTTGCCCCCGCAGAAACTGATACGTCGCCTGTCCATGCCTCAAAACCCTGGAGCTGCAGAAGAACGGCATAGGTTCCGGGCGTCAGATCCTGGACGGTAAGCGGGGTGATCCCCATATACCTGTTGTCCAGATAGATATTTGCGCCTCCTGGTGAGGTTGATATGGAAATAGCCCCGTTTTTCGTCTCAGTCACTGTTGCCGTCGGCATGGTTGCAGGCACGGTCGTGATCGGGACTGGAGATTCGACAGTAAAGGTCTGCACCTGATTGTTGTCACCGCCGAAGGCGAGATGTGTCCCGTCCGCAGAGATCGCGGCACCTCTGACCGATGCGCCGATCACCTCGCTCCAGACGACCGTTCCGTCCCGGTCGAAGAGGTAGGCATTCTGGTCGAGCGAACCGGCAGCGACACGCTCTCCCCCGTTGCTCACCGAAACCGCTCGCACCGATCCACGCGTCGGGACACTCCAGAGGAGGGTGCCGTTTCGGTCGTAGAGATAGGCCTTTGTGTCGGCCGATCCCACGGCAACATAATTCCCGTCAGGGGATATGGATACGCTCAGGACGTTGGCGAGTGCGACCCTGGACCAGAGGAGTTTTCCTGTTTGATCGAAGAGGTATACTCTGTCGTCGTTGGACCCGGCCGCGATCAGATCGGCGTCCGGTGTGACGGCGACCGCGAGGACATCGTCACCGGTCATATAAGACCAGACGACAGCGCCCGTGCTGTTATAGAGATAAACCCAGTCGTCCGATCCTCCGACGGCGAGATACGCGCCGTCATTCGCCGCCGCCACGGCATATATCCTGGTGGGCAGGACTTTGCTCCAGCGCACCTCTCCACTGATATCATAGAGATAGATCCTGTTGTCGTTCCCGCCTGCACCCACAGCGCCCCCGTCCGGTGCGATGGAGACGCCGTTCACCGTTGCCGACGCTCCCTTTTGCCACAGGACAGCCCCTCCGGCACCTATGAGGGTCGTCTTTGCGTTGTCGCCGCCTGCAACGACCAGAGTGCCGTCCCCGGAAATTGATACCGACCGGACGGTCGTCTGGGTCATGTAGGTCCAGTCAGGAGAAACCGTGATCGCCGCCACCGCCCCACACAGGATGCCGAGGGCGGCAGCGATCAGGACAGCCCTGACGATGGTCTGCTCTTTCATGGATGGAAGTATCTGGATGCTCCTATTTAATGACGGCGCACCCGCAACGCCACTGCAACGGTGCCGAGGACGGCAGCGGCCAGACTGCAGGGTGTCTGTGTCGGTGCGGGCGGTGCGGTCTCAGGTGTCGTTGCCGTTGCTGTTGTTTCCTCGGTCGTTGCCGCGGTGGTGATCCCGCTCATTGTCTCTTCGGTGAGTGTGAACTGTCCGCTCGCCTCTGTTCCGCTCTCCGTATGGGTGACCGTCACCACGTAGGTGTCCGGTGGGAGCGGGGTACCGATGGTGAACGTCCAGGTATTGTAAGGCTGTCCCTCCTCCACGTTCACGCTGCCTGAGGCTCCGGAAAACCCTTGAGGCTCATTCTTGTCTGTCGGAGTGAAGGACGAAGAGGCAACTTCCACCAGCAGGACGTTTCCCGCCGCCATATTTGTTGATCCGCTGACGATTACGGTGCCGTTTTCACCGCCGGCGACCGTCGATATCCCCACCCATCCGGCTGCCGCCACAGATACGGGCAGGCAGATGAGGACGAGGGCCATGAGTGCCATCTGTCGCATGGGGACAGTGATGGTGCTCCTGCATATTAAGGGTATGAGGTCCGGGCCCACTGACCTGCAGAGGGGTACATGGATGGGGGTGCGACACCAGATCTCAAGTAAATCCGGTATTCGGGATGATGGGTCACACCCTCTGAACCATGCCCGATTCAGCAAAGTTGAAAAAAGATCTGTTTTATCTTCACCGGTGGGTGAAGTAGCAGAGCACGCCTGCGGTGTCGGCTCGATCGACTTTGACGAAACCGAACCGCTCGAACTGGACGGTCCTGCCCTCATAGCCGGCGACGTCGGGTTCGCACATCCCGGAAACCTCGCCCTCAGGCGTCAGTACCCTGCACGGGATGCAGTGGCCTTCGGGGAGCCACTGTATGATCGGCGCCTTCGCCGCTCTCGCCGCTGCAAGGTCGTCGCCGGCATATTCGGCCTGACCATCTTCTTTCATCATGATGTTGAAGAGGTCTTTCATGCGGACGAGGGCCGCACCCTCGGTCTCGGCCCGCGGCAGCACGGCGGCGCCCGCAAAAGCGAGTTTTCTGACACCCCGGGCAGTGTCGCCAGGATAAAGCGGGATCTCGGCGACCTGATCGGGCGCCCCCTCGATCCTGACCGGCACCGGGTCGGGAACGAAGAAGAAGCGGTCGGATACGCTGTCGATGACCGCCTTGTTCTTGGCATAGAGGTTCTCCCACGAGAAGGAAATGTCGGTTTCCCCGATCCCGATCTCGACCACAGCCTCCCGCACTGCCTCGGGCTTGATGCCGCGACGTGCGATCGCCCGCAACGTGCCGAGGTGGATATCGTCCCAGCCTGTGTAGGTCCCCTCGTTGATCCCCTCGCGCATCGACGAGGTGGAGAGCACGACCCCCTCGATGCCCATGCGCCCGTAATGGCGGTATACCGGGGGTTTCCAGCCGAAGTAATCGTAGATATAACGCTGGCGCCGGGTGTTTGCGATATGGTCCTTCCCCCGGATCACATGGGTGATCCCGAGGAGATGGTCGTCCACAACGACCGAGAAGTTCATCAGCGGATAGGCCCTCGCCTCGATCCGTGGGTGATGGGGTGTGTCCACGATCCTGAAGATGGAGAAATCCCGCATCGCCGGGTCAGGGTGGGCGAGATCGGTCTTCACCCGCACCGTCACCTGCCCCTCGGCGAAATCGCCGCCGAGCATCCGGTCCCAGAGGGTGAGGTTCTCCTCGATAGAATGAGAACGGCAGGGACAGGCCTTCTTTTTGATCTTCAGATCGCGGAAATATTCGGCATCGCAGGTGCAGACATATGCGCCGCCGATCTCAATGAGTTTCCTGCCCAGATCATAGTAGATCTCCATCCGATCGCTCTGGTAGACGATTTCGGTGATGCCGAGGCCCATCCATTCGATGTCCTCCTGCACCATCCGGTAGGCCTCCGGGTCGACCCGCCTGGGGTCGGTGTCCTCGATCCGCAGCACGTAGCGGCCGCCATAGCGCTTCACATAGGCATCGTTCAGGAAGGCGGCCCTCGCATGGCCGAGGTGAAGGGGGCCGGACGGGTTGGGGGCGAAGCGCATCACCACGCCGCCTTCCGCCTCCTCAAGAGGGGGTAACTCCTTTGACCGGTCCTTTTTCCCGCTGTTTGTTTCGCCGGCGAGTTCAGGGGCGAGCTCTTCCAGCCGGGCTTTCCAGCCATCCGGCGGCATCGCAGCCACTTCGTCGAGCACTTCTGCGAGAACGGCCGGTATCTCTTTTGCATGCGGACGGAGCTCCGGGTGGGCGCCGAGCACCTTGCCCATGACAGCCTTTGAATTCGGCACGTTGCCGTGTTTCACGGCGTTCTGGAGAGCGTATACATACAGGACCCTTCTGACCCCTGCATCCATCCTAAAAACTCCGCGTCACGAAGAATTCTACCAGTTCGTTCAGGTATTCGCGTTCTTTCGATTCGAGCAGCACGGTGAGGGACTGGTGTGCGTTCGCCACCTTCTCATCGGCGATCCTGCGCACCTCAGCGATCACGCCGGCCTCTTCCAGTTCGGCGATAGCGGCGTCGACATCGGCGGGCGACAGGGTGCGGCGGTACTTCGAAAGGTCGAGCCCGCGCTCGCGGGCGATGATGGCGACGAGCGTCTGCTTCCCCTCACGCAGATCCGAGCCCCGGTCTTTCCCGCTCTTCTCGGCTGGCGCCAGAAGGTCGATGAGATCGTCCTGGATCTGGAAGGCGATCCCGGCATTCAGGCCGTACTGGTAGAGGGCATGAACCTGCATGGCGTTCCCACCGGCAAGCGTGGCGCCGATGCCTGCCGAAGCGGCGTACAGCACTCCGGTCTTCTTTGCAGCCATCTCGATATAGTCCGGGGCCTCCACGGAGTCTCCGGCCTTCTCGAAGGACATGTCCAGGTGCTGTCCCTCGCAGATCTCCGCGCAGGTCCGGGCGAGCATGGCGACCGCCTTCACTCTCGCCCTGTCCTCGGCAAGGGCGTGGGTGAGGAACTCGAAGGCCATGGCATAGAGGACGTCGCCTGCCAGAATCGCCGTTGGCATGTCCCATTTAGTATGGACCGTCGGCACGCCCCGGCGAGTGGCGTCCCCGTCCATGATGTCGTCGTGGACAAGGGTGAAGGTGTGTGTCATCTCAAGGGCGAGTGCCGCGCTCATCAGGTCGTCCGAGCACCCAGGTTTCACCGTCTCGGCCGCGAGGAGCAGCACTGCAGGGCGCAGGCGTTTTCCGCCTGCAAGGAGCAGATGCCCTCCAGCCTTGTAAAGCTCTCCAAATACGTCTCCGAAATACCGGTCAAGGGCCATGTCGACCTTGCCGGCGGTCGCCTCAAGATAGGTTTCCAGATCGTTCATTTCAGTCCTCCATTATTTGAGCAGAACCCGCTGCCCGTTTCTCAGGAGATGGATGTCGTTGTTCAGGGTATATCCGCACCCCTCGGCGAACTTCAGGTAACCGCCGGTCATGTCGATGTCCCCGTGGGACGGGATGATATGCTGGGGGTTTAAGAGGTGGATCAGTTCGTAGTGATCCTCCCGATAAGCATGGCCGCTCACGTGGAGTTCGTCATGGATCCGTGCGCCTTTCATCCGCAGGAGCGTCTCGATCAGGTGGCGCTGGCCGAAGTTCATCGGGTTCGGGATCACCTTCGCCGAGAAGAGGATCTTGTCGCCCTTTTCGACCTTGTACGGCGTGTCGCCATGTGCGATCCTGGTGAGGATCGCTCCGGGCTCGCCCTGGTGACCGGTGACGATCGGGACGAACTTGTCCTTGCCGGTCTTGAGGATGTGGCGGAGCGTCCGGTCCACCGTCCGCCTGTTCCCGAAGACAGAGAGCGTCGGCGGGAAAGAGACGAGTTTTAACTGTTCGGCGGTCGTGGAGTAGCGCTCCATCGAGCGGCCGAGGAGGACGGGCTTTCTTCCCATCTCATGGGCGCACTCGGCGATCGTCTTGATCCGCGAGATATGGGATGAAAAGGTCGAAACGATGATGGCGTTTTTGTCGTCCTCATAACTGGTCATCGTGTCGCGCACCAGGTCGCGGGCGATCCGCTCGCTCGGGCATCTTCCCTTCTTGTCGATGTTTGTCGACTCGACGATGAGAGCGATCACGCCTTCTTTGCCGATCTGGCGGAGGCGGGCGAAGTCGGGCGGGTCACCGACCACCGGTGTCCGGTCGAGTTTGAAGTCGTTTGCATAGACGATCGACCCGTCCTTGGTGTGGAGGACGGCCATCACGGTGTCGATGATCGAGTGCTGCATCCTGACGAATTCCAGGGTGATGTTCTGGGAGATGCGGAAGCGGTGGCCAGGCCGCAAGACCTGCACCTTGTTGTTCACCCCGAATTTCTGCTCGCCCTGGATCTGTTGTTTGATCAGCTCGACGGTGTACGGCGACCCGATGATCGGGGCATTGTACCGATGCGCGAGCTTCGGGATCGCCCCTATGTGGTCGAGGTGGCCGTGCGTGCAGACGATCGCCTTCACGCTCCCCTCGACGGTGTTCATCATGGTGTCGTCGGGGATGGCCTTCATCTCGATCAGGTCGAGGGAATGCATGTTCTCGAGTTCGGCATCCTCGTGGATCATGATCTGGTCGAGCCTGATGCCCATATCGAAGATGACGATCTCCTTTCCGCAGCGGACGGCGGTCATGTTTCGGCCTACTTCGTTGTAGCCGCCCACCGCAACAATCTCAATATCCATTTTTTATCTCCTATTTATCTAAATTTCAAGCATCTGACGCGTTTTGCCCGTAATATAGGTCCGTGCCTTTGCAAGATCTGCAATACAGCCGGTTCCTGTCAGGAACATGGCTGCGCGCAACTCCTGCAGAACCGTACCTACTGCAGCGTCGAGGGCCTCGTCGCTCTGCATGGCAGGGCGCAGGAAGGGAAGCGCCATCCCGCCGAGGCTGGCGCCGAGGGCGACTGCTTTTGCAACGTCGATCCCGGTCCGCACACCACCGGTGGCGATTACCGGGCCGTTACCGGTCACTTCGCCCAGACTGACCACCGTCGGTATGCCCCAGTCAAGGAAGAGTTCTCCAAGTGATCTCAGCCTTTCGTCTTCGGTGCGCTCTATTTCGACTGCAGCCCATGAAGTGCCGCCCGAACCGCCGAGATCGATCGCCGCGGCGCCCGCACCCCAGAGGAGACGCGCCGTCTCCCTGGAGATGCCCGCCCCGGTCTCCTTGACGATCACGGGCGTTTTAAAGTCTTCACAGAGTTCGGCGATGGCCGCAAGGCAGCCGCGTGCATCGTGATCGCCTTCTGGCTGGATCGCCTCCTGCAAGAAGTTGAGGTGGATGCAGATGGCGTCGGCATCGATCATCTCGACTGCACGCTCAGCCCACCCGGCACCATGATCGCGCAGCTGTACCGCGCCGAGATTGGCGCAGAGAAAGGCGTTGGGCGCTTCGTCCCGGACGACCGAGAAACTTTCCGCGACTTCGGGGTGTTCGAGCGCTGCGCGCTGGGATCCTACACCCATGCCGAGACCATATTTTCCAGCGACACGTGCGAGTCTCCGGTTTACTTCGGTCGTTGCCGGGTGCCCGCCGGTCATGGCGGCAATGAAAAGAGGCGCCCCAAGAGAGGCACCGAGGAATTCTGTCTCCAGTCTGATGTCTTCGAGATCCTGCTCGGGCAGGGCTGCATGCACCAGTCTGACGTCCTCGAAGCCTGCGCTGCCTGCCTCAACCTCATGCTCGCAGCAGATCCGGAGGTGGTCCAGCTTCCGCGAGGACGTCTGCGTATTCTTTCTGATAGATATTCCTCCGTTGTTGTTTGCTGGTGTGCCTGGGCTTCATACCGTCTTATTTTCTGACTATCGTTCCGCTGTGGTCTTTCCTGTCGAGGAAGTCGGCGGTGCGGGAGATGTGGAATATATGCGACTCAATTCCCTCATCTGCAAGTGCAAGGAGTTCATCGATCTTTCCTCTCATCCCGCCGGTGACGTCGGTGTTCTCCGAACACCCGATAGACAGACGTCTGACTGTATCCCTTGTGATCGCCGGTACCACCGCGCCGCCGTCGAGGACGCCCGGGACATCGGTTGCAAGCCCGACCCGCCTTGCCCCCAGGGCAACGGCAAGGTACCGAATGATCTGATCGCCTGAAATGATGCAGGCACCGCGGCTCATGTCTGTCACCACGTCCCCGTGAAGGACCGGGGTAATGCCGAGCCGCACCAGTTGAGTAATAGATATGCACTCACAGGATATGAGCTGTCCGTTGTCTGCATGGCACCCTGCAAGGGGGTGGATACCCACAGCGTCGACGCCATTTTTCCTCAGAGCTGCAACAACGACCCGGTTCAGGGCGGCGACCGCCTCATGGGTGATGGCGACGCCCGCCCTGTTCTCAGGGCCGACCCCCTCCTGAATGCGGTATTGCTTTGCCTCAGGGTGGCCGCAGGAACCTGCCCCGTGGACAATGACAAGGCTATGGCCGGGCCGCTCCGCGATCACGCCGGCGATATCCGCAAGGCGCGCGTGGTCGATTGCCCCGCTCCCTCCCTTGTCGGTAACGACACTTCCGCCAAGTTTCAGCAGTGTAATATCTCTATCCATTTTTTTCTCTGCGTATGCCTTCGGTGTCGATGGTGGTGATGATCGAGCGCGCTCCCGTAGCGTCCATCGCGCCGGCCACCCTGCTTTTTGCGTGTTTCGGGCAGAGGGCGACCATACACCCGCCGCCGCCGGCACCGGTGATTTTTGCCCCGAACGCCCCGGCAGCCCTTGCCGTGAGCACGAGCCTTGAAAGGGCCGGATGTCCGACGCCGATGGCGTCGAGCAGGGCGTGGTTGATGTCCATGCACTGGCCGAGTTGCTGGGGCTTGTTCATGCTTTTTATCGCCTTCATCGTCACCGCGCCGATGGCGTCAAGAATGGGATCGATGATCTCGGGATTGCGCTGCCGCTCCTGTGCCACATGCTCGACCATCTTCGACGTGGAGTGGGAGACCAGACTGTTGCCGATGATCAGATGAAAGTTCTGTGGCGGCAGACGCCGTTTCGAGTCGCCGGTAATCAGCACGATCCCCCCGAACGTCGTCACATAGGTGTCGGTGGGGCTTGCCCTTCCTTTCTGGACCTTCTTCTCGATCGCATAGGCGCGCTCCGCGATCTCTTCTCTGGTGAACCCGAGGTTGAACTCTTCAGAGATGGCCGCAAGGGTGGCCGCCGTCACCGCCGCGGAGGAACCGAGGCCTGACGAACTCGGAAGCTGGGACCTGATATAGACGCTTCCCTGCACACCGGTCGAACGGAAGCATTCCTCGATATAGGGTGAGCGCGCATGCGGGGGGTTCCGGCTCTTTCTAACCGTCACAGCAACTCTGGGTTTGATTGCCATGGCCACGCCCGGTTTTCCATAAACAACAGCGTGTTCGCCGAAAAGAAAGACTTTGCCGGGGGCGCTCCAGGTGGCCACGCTACACCACCATGATGGCAGCGTAGCCGACCACGTCGGGATCTCCGGTCACATCGCCGCTCGTGGCATATGAGAGCAGACGGCCTTCGGTTGCCCCGAACTTTTTGCATGCGGTGATCATTGCCGCAATCGGGCCATATCCGCATGCTGAAATATCGTATTCCTCGATGCGCCGATAGAGTTCGTCGACATCGAGGTTTACGATCGCCTCGATCGCCATGGCGTCACGTTTGCGCGCCATGCTATCGGGGATATAATGGGAAAAATCACTGGATGCAACGATCCTGACCTCGCGCCCGGTCGCTTTGACGGCGCGGATGATCTTCCCGGCGACCAGTTCGGCGCTCGCGATGCTCTGGTCGCCCATCATAATCGGTGCGATCTGTGCACGCGGGAAGAAATGTTTGATAAACGGGATCTGGACCTCCAGGGAGTTCTCGTCCTCCATGGACACCTCGTCGACTCTGATATCCAGGGCCCTGACGAACTCGGTGTCGACATCGACGACTCCGAGGGGTGTCTCCCAGGGAATCGCGGAGGTGCATGTCAGAAACCCGCGGTGGCTTGGTCCGATCACCACGAACGTTCCGTCAAAATCCGGTCTGATCGCAGAAAACGCCCGGGCTGCAACCGCACCCGAGTATGGGTAACCCGCGTGGGGGGAGACAATACCGAGCGCATCGGGAGCAGGTCTCTCGCGGGGGGTGACCTTTTCGAGGAACTGCTCGAGGTGGCTCGGTTCGCCGGGATAGAACATGCCTGCGAGGGCGCACGGCCTCGTCTCCATCCTCTCTTGCCTCCGTGTTGTCCGGTTACAGCTCGGTCTCGAAGTCTTCGGGAGCGAGTGAGGTTGAAACGCCGCGCGTACGGAGCATCTCCCTGGTGAGCAGGTAGTAGATGAGCGAAAGCGCCTTGCGCCCCTTGTTGTTTGTCGGAATGACAAGGTCGAGATAGCTTGTCATGTTGTTGGTGTCGCAGAGGCCGATGACCGGAATGCCGTTCTGGACTGCTTCACGAACCGCCTGGGCGTCTCCCATCGGGTCGGTGACGACGACGACTTCGGGTTCGATGTAGTTCGCCAGTTTGGGGTTGGTCATGAGGCCAGGGATGTATCTTCCGATAGCCGAGGTGCCGCCGATGGCGTCGGCGAACTTCTTTGCCGGGTACTGAGCGTACTGCCTGGAAGCCACCACAAGGATCTTCGGGGCGTTATATCCTGAGAGGAACTTTGCCACCGTCTTGATCCGCTCGTCGGTTGCCTTGATGTCAAGGATATACAGTCCGTCCCCGCGAACGCGGTAGATGAACTTTTTCATGTCCTGGCTCTTCTGCTGGGTACCAATGTGGACGCCTGCTGCGAGGTATTCTTCCACAGGAACGAGGGGCTCGTTCAATACAATTTCCATCTCACTCTCTTCAGCCATTGTTAGATCAGCTCCTCAATGCGTATGAGTTCATTCAATTTTGCGATTCTTTCGCCGCCCACGACTCCCGTCTTCAGGAGTCTGCACTCGAATGCGGTGGCAAGGTGGGCGATGGTCTCGTCGGTTGTCTCTCCAGAGCGGTGGCTCATTACCGTGTCCATACCATGAGACTTTGCAAGATGCACTGCCTCGAAGGTATCGGTCAGCGTCCCGATCTGGTTGGGCTTGATGAGCACGCAGTTCGATGCCTCGGCCTCGATGCCCTGCGTGATCCGCTCGACGTTCGTCACATAGAGATCGTCACCGCAGATCATGCAGCGGTCCCCGACCTGTCTGGTGATCTCGGCGAAGCCCTCGAAGTCCTCCTCATAGAGGGGATCCTCGACGTAGACGAGGCCGTAGTGGTCGACCAGTTCGGCAATATAGGCGATCTGATCCTCTGCCGACCTCTTTATGTCCGTGTAGCCGTAGGTGCTCCCATCCCACATCTCCGTGGCGGCCACGTCGATGCCCATGCTGATGGAAAACTTCAACTCGTCGGAGACGGCGTCGACTGCCCGGGCAAGCAGATCAAATGCCGCGGTGTCGGAGATCCTGGGAGCCCATGCTCCCTCGTCGCCCTTGCCGCAGCCCTTGCCCTCCTTGATCAGGAACTCCTTCACTTTTTTGTGGACCGCCGCATTTGCAAAAACCGCCTCGTCTGCACAGGAAGCGCCGGTCGGAATGACCAGGAACTCCTGGATGTCTGTGGCGTTTGCTGCATGCGCCCCGCCCCCGATGACGTTTCCAAGGGGCAGGGGCGTCCACTGTGCGAATGCCCCGCCAAGATATCTGAAGAGTTCAGTCCCCATCGCGCTTGCGGCCGCCTTTGCACAGGCGAGGGAGAGTGCGACCGCTACGTTCGCCCCGATAGAGGAGAAGTCAGAGGTGCCGTCCGCCTCATGGAGGGCACAGTCAAATCCCGCTTGATCAGCAGCGTCAAGCCCGACAAGTTTGGTTACAAGGTTCTCGCGCGCAGCAGCGATTGCCTCGCGCGGCGGTCGAACCTTCGCTTCCCATGTGCCAGTGGAGGCGCCGCTCGGCGCTGCAGCCCGACCGAAACCGCAACAGGTGTACACCTCGGCTTCGACGGTCGGGTTGCCCCTGCTGTCAAGGATCGTTCTCAGTACGATTCTCTCAATCTCGGTCATCAGATCACGCCCTCTTCTTTACGGTGATGGGAATCTGATCCTGTCCAAACTCTTCAAGAGCGATGTTAAGGGGATCAACATTGCTCGTAGGAATAAGGACCGGTGCACCCATGGAGATCTGGAGCGCACGTGCTCCGACAATCCGTGCCTTTTCATAGCGAGTATATGGGTCCGTCATATATCATCAAAACACATAATAGTAGATAATGGGGTCGCTGAGATTCGAACTCAGGTCAGAGCATCCCGAACGCCCTAGGATACCAGGCTACCCCACGACCCCTCACTGGTATGGATTGACGTCGTCCACAGTCTCCTTGTGTGTGAGTAGCATTCGTCTGCAACAGTAGCGTTTTAAACCGAGATCGTCGAGGATCTCCTGTGGATCCTCGCCGGCTTCCCGACGCTTTTTGAAGTCTTCCCATGCAGTGGAGATCACTTTGCCGCATGTTACACATCGAATCGGGATCATATCTCGATTTACCTCTCTGTAATCTCTCGATCTTAACGGTACGACTTCTGGAATCTCTTGCGTGCACCGCGACCGTGCGGCTTTTTCGCTTCCTTCTGACGTGAATCGTTCACGAGGAGGGTGCGATCATAGGTGACGAAGACGTCCTTGATCTTTGGATCGTTGTGCCACTTCAGGATGCCGCGGGCGAGTGCGGTCCTGACGGCCTCGGCCTGTCCCATGTAGCCGCCGCCGTTCACCTCGATAGCGATGTCCACGCCGTCGACGGATCCCGGAACAAGGAGGAGGGGCTCGGAGATCTTCATGCGGGAAAGTTCGATCCCGTAGATCTCGAGGGGGACGGAGTTGATGCGGATCCGTCCTTTTCCTTCTTTCAGGGTTGCCCGCGCGATTGCGGTCTTTCTTTTTCCACTAGTATTTACGACCTTTACCATCTATCCTCACCTCTAGAACCTGGATCCGAGTTTGGTGCTGATCTCGCCGATGGTTACAAACTTCGGGCTGCTCAGCCTCTCGATCCCTGCCTTCTCGATGGTCTCGAACTCTTTGCCTTGGAACTCAAAGGGCACGCCGACGTAGACTTTCACGTTCCTGAATGCATCCGCACCGCGCTGGCGTTTGTACGGGAGCATGCCGCGGATCGTACGCTTGAGGATGTGGTCCGGTCTCCTCGGGTAGAATGGGCCACCCTCAACAGAACCGCGTGCCCGCTTGGTCTGGTAGTTCGCGATCACCATGGCACGCTGCCCTGACACGATCGCCTTCTCAGCGTTTACGATTGCGAACTCTTCGCCCTGAAGTGAGCGCTTTGCGACGTTGCTCGCAAGCCGGCCGAGCAGCAATCCCTCAGCATCAATTATCGTCACCATGATCTCACCTCAGTATCCTCACGCCCGAGCCTTTCGGGTTTGCTGCTACCAGTTCTTCAATGGTTATGCAGCTACCTTCCAGACCGGTGATCTTGATGATCGCAGACTCCGAGAAGTTCAGTGCGGCGACCGATACTTTCTGGTCGAGCACGCCACT